>JADMIO012771009.1_pt1 | contig 33023 bp, 23 predicted proteins | sample 8958161 | NCBI WGS metagenome assembly JADMIO01 (sample SAMN16585339, study PRJNA669376) | soil metagenome | isolation source: Crop rotation soil | place: USA: Cullars Rotation, Alabama | collected 2011
CTTTCCCCGAGCCGCCGCTGCCCCGCGTAGAACGGGATGCCGAGGGCGTGGTCGAGATGCGCGTGGGTGACGAAGATGTGCGGCACCGGCACGAGCGCGTCCGGACACCGCCCGATGTCCAGCCCGAGGTTCAGCTCCCGGATGCGGAACCAGGTCTCGTGACCGGCTCGCGAGCGGCCTTCGATCGTGAAGTGCTCGGTGGGAAGGAGGAAGTGGTCGCGGTCCATAACCAGAATGCAGAATGCAGAACGTTGAATGGAGAAAGAGCCAGCTTCAACACTCATCATTCTGCATTCTGCATTCTGCATTCAGCTCCCCCTCCGGAAGTGGTCGCGGTCGGACACCGCTACGACACGACCGTGGGGGTGCTGGCGGCCCGGAGGATCTCTTCGAGCTGGGAGCGGGCAAAGTCGGGAAGATCGGGCCGCCGGAGATATTGCAGACATGTCTCCGCGGCAGCATCCAGGCCGCCTCCCTTGAACTCCAGCGCAGCTAGGCTGACGGCGAGAATACCCATCCATTTGAGCTGGTCGGGAGGGAGAGCGGCCAGCGCAATCCGCTCATGCTCCGCGGCAGCCCGATACATCGCCGCAGCGCGTTCAATCTCGCCCGCACGTTTCAGCAATGCTGCGTCGGAAGAAAGGGATTGAGCCTGATCGTGCTCGGGGTGAAGCATCATCATTCAACGGCTCCGATGATTATTGTGCGCGCGCCGAATCCGACGACGCAAGCGCGTATCCGCGATTCGTTCTCGGCAGGTGAAATCGGCACGCGGCCACATTGTATCCATCCGGAACGCCTTACCTGCTGACCAGCCCCACGGCCCTCGATCGTGATGCGACGTCCACCTTCTCCATTCAACATTCTGCATTCTGCATTCTGCATTCTGCATTCAGCTTCCCCCCTCCACCAGCCCCACCACCTCCCTCAGATCCCCGATCGTCGCGTCCGGCACGATCTCCAGCCCATGCTCGACGTGCGGCGCCACGGCGGTGCCGCGCACGGGAGGGATGAAGTGCACGCCGCGGATGCCGCAGCGCTGGGCGCCGTGCACGTCGACGTAGAGGTTGTCGCCGACGAACATCAGCTCGTCGTACGGGACGCCGAGGGCGGCGCGGAGCTCTTCGAAGATCGAAGGCTGCGGCTTGCAGGCACCGTGCTCGTTCGAGAAGATCATCACGTCGATCGAGGCGGCCAGGCCGAGGTGCTCGAGGATGGCGCGCAACGCGTAGCCCGGCGTGCGGCCCGTGTTGCTGATCATGCCGACTCCGAGGCCGCGCGCCTTCAGCGCGGCGAGCGTCTCCGCCGCGTGCGGCACGGCAGCGGGCGGGATCTCCAGCGCCGCGTGGGCATAGGCGTGCTCCAGTTCGGCCAGCGTCGGCTCATCGAACGAGGCCGGATCGAGCTCCAGCGCGTCGAGGAAGAGCTCGATCTGGCGGCGGCACGGAACGTCGACGTCGTCCGACCAGTACAGCTCGTGGCAGCGCTTCCAGAGGTGCCGGTACGCGTGCTCGATTCGATCCGCCGCGGCGCCGAAGCCGCGCGCGGCGAGGATCGCCTCCATCCGCCCCATGCGCAGCCGCTCCTGCCGCCGCGACAGCTCCGGCGTGTCGGTGATCAGCGTCTCCCAGAGATCGAAGGCAACGGCGCGGATCAATTCAGCTTCACCCTTCCGCGGAAGCCTTCCTCGTAGCCGTGAAAGTACTCCAGCGCCGGCTCGGGATGGCGCCAGCAGTAGTAGCCGCTGCCGTTGTCGAAGTCGATCAGCCAGAGGCCCTTGACCTCGATGCCGAGGGCCATCACCGCGTCGGCCCAGTTTCGGACCACCGCCTCGGCCTCCTCCGGCTGCTCCTCGACCTCGGCCGCGGCGGCATCCGTCAGGCGCTGCACCTCCGGGAGGAGGGCGACCGCTTCCTCGTACGTGAAGAGCTTCTTCACTTCTTCACCTTCTCCCACCATTTCTTCGCGTCCTGTTTCAACTTCTCTGCCTCTCCCGGCGCGTCCTTGGCCGCCTCGCCCGCTTTCGCCTTCGCCTGGTCGACGTACGGCTGCACGGCGGCGCCGCCCTTCGCCATCCACTTGCTGAGGCGGTCCTCGCGCGCGTGGAGGACCGCGCCGCTCTCGATCGGGCGGCCGACCGCGAACGTGTTCGTGATCACCAGCTTGTGCCCGTCGACGGTGAAGAGAGAGTCGGTGACGATGGCGGTGGGATGCTCGCTGGCCAGGCGGACGGTCACGGCCTTGAGATCATCGACCGGATCGATGCGCGTGACGCGGCCGACCACCACGCTCTTTTCCACCACCGGATCGCCCGGCCGGAGGGAGCCGGGATCGCGGAAGACGATCGTCGCCTTCACTTCGCCGCGGTGGGCGAACCACTGGCCGAGGTACCAGACGCCGACTGCGAGCGCGACCAGAAAAAGGAGTGCGAAGAGCTTGCGCATGGGACCAGTGTATCCATTTGGACGCGAATCATCCGATGTGCTAAAACGCGTCCTGCACTTACCCTGAAACGAGAGATGGAGGAGATACCGATGTCGGTAGAGGAACGGGTCAAATCAATCATCGTCGAGCAGCTCGGCGTCGACGCGGAAGAAGTCAGCCCCGATGCATCGTTCGTCGAGGACCTGGGCGCCGACTCGCTCGACACCGTCGAGCTGATCATGGCCTTCGAAGAGGAGTTCGGCGTCGAGATCTCCGATCAGGAAGCGGAGTCCATCCGCAAGGTGCGTGACGCCGTCGACTACATCGAGAAGCGCAACAAGACCAGCTAGTAAGGGTCTCCATCTCTCTTGGACAAACGACGCGTCGTCGTCACCGGCATCGGGATGATCTCCCCCCTGGGCATCGGCAACGATGCAACATGGCAGGGCCTCGTCCAGGGGCGCTCCGGCGTCCACCGCATCACGAAGTTCGACGCCAGCCAGTTCCCCTGCCGGATCGCCGGCGAAGTGCCGGGCTTCGATCCCCTCAACTGGATCGAGAAGAAAGAGGTCAAGAAGTCCGACACTTTCATCCACTACGCCCTGGCTGCCGCCCAGATCGCCGTCGATGACGCGCATCTGGACACGGCGAAAGAGGACGGCGACCGGGTGGGGGTGATCATCGGCTCGGGCATCGGCGGCCTGCCGCTCATCGAGGAGATGCATCAGAAGATGCTCGAGCGCGGCCCGGGCCGCATCTCCCCCTTCTTCATCCCCGGCCTGATCGTCAACCTGGCCTCGGGGCAGATCTCGATCCGCTTCGGGGCGAAGGGACCGAACTCGGCACCGGCCACGGCTTGCGCCACGGGGGCGCACGCCATCGGCGACGCGTTCCGGGTCATCCAGCGCGACGAGGCGGACGTCATGTTCGCCGGCGGCAGCGAGGCGGTCATTACGCCGCTGGCAGTCGGCGGCTTCGCCGCCATGCGCGCGCTCTCCACGCGCAACGACGAGCCGGAGCGCGCGTCGCGGCCGTGGGACGCCGACCGCGACGGCTTCGTGATGGGAGAAGGCTCGGGCGTGCTGATCCTCGAGGAGCGCGAGCGCGCCCTGGCCCGCGGCGCGCCGGTCTATTGCGAGATCACCGGCTACGGGATGTCCAGCGACGCGTACCACATCACCTCGCCGGCCGAGGATGGGAGCGGGATGGTGCGCGTGATGAACCGCGCCCTCAAGGACGCGAAGCTCCAGCCGGGCGACATCGGCTACATCAACGCGCACGGCACCTCGACCCAGATCGGCGACCTGACTGAGACCATCGCCATCAAGAAGGTCTTCGGCGAGTATGCGTACCAGCTGCCCGTCAGCTCTACGAAGTCGATGACCGGCCACCTCCTCGGCGCCGCCGGCGGGCTGGAGTCAGCCATCGCCGCGATGGTGGTGAAGACCGGTATCCTGCCGCCGACCATCAATCACGAGAAGCCCGATCCCGCCTGCGACCTCGACTACATCCCGAACGAGGCGCGGGAGAAGAAGGTGCGGCACGTGATGTCGAACTCGTTCGGGTTCGGCGGCACGAACGCCACGCTGGTGTTCTCGGATTCAGCAAACGAGCCCAGCCGATCGTAAAGATCGGCAGGATGTACAAAAGCTGCCCGCTCTTCGCTGTTCTTCTTCTCGCCTCCTGCGCATCGGACGTGCCTTCCGTCTGGGTGACGCATACGCACCCCCCGCAGTACAGCATCGTACCGGCGAAGGTGGTCGCGGTAACCGGCCCGGCGAACGATCACTTCGTCGGGTATGTCGCCGCCGAGCTGCGGAAACGCGCGTTCCAGGTGGTCGACGAGCAGGCGACGGCCATGGCCGACGTGATCGTGCGCGTACAGCCGCCCGAGTGCTCGGATGACGAGGACGAGGACGAGGGCACCTGGCAGGCCGAGTGCCCGGCCGCCGCCGCCGATCTGATCGATGCCCGCAGCGGAGAGAAAATCGCCAGCGTGAAAGCGGATGGACAAGGCTCCAGTGGGAGCCGCAATACAGCGTGGAATGACGCGATCGACGACGCCGTCGAGCAGCTGATCGACGGCTTCACGCCCTGCCGGCAGGGGGAGCGTGTATCGCTCGACAAGACGGCGCCGCTCGCTGCCGCCGGAATCACGCTCATCGACGGCGGCCATCTGCGCGACGCACGATCGCTGTGGGAAACCGGCCTGTCCGAGCACCCGGCGTCGGCGCCGCTGCTCTACAACCTCGGCGCGGTGTGCGAAGCGCTGGCCGACCTGGATGCCGCGCACGCCTACTACGTCCGCGCCGCCGAGCTCGCGCCGGACGTGCCGCTCTATCAGGAGGGCCTCAGCAACCTGGAAGAGCGGATCCGGGACGAGGAGACGGCGAAGAAGTCCCAGCAGACGCTCGACGCCGAGGCGGCGGCGAAAGTCGCCGCGAGAAAGTCCGCCCTCGAAGAGGCGGAGAGGGAAAAGAGGGAGGCAGCGCAGGAACGGGCCGCGAACATCCGGAAGACGGCCCTCAATACGCCGGCCGGCATCTCGTTTCTGCTCATCCCCGCAGGCACGTTCACGATGGGCTGCACGGACGGGGACGCGGCGTGCCTGAAGAACGAGGAGCCGCCGCACGCGGTCACGATCAGCAAGCCGTTCTACCTCGCCTTCACGCCGACCACGAACTACCAATACAAGCAGTGCATCGATGCCGGCGCCTGCGGGGGCGCGGCGGACATGACCAGGCGGCTGGATCCCGTGGTCAACGTCAGCTGGAAGAACGCGCAGGACTTCTGCGCCTGGGCCGGCGGACGGCTGCCGACCGAGGCAGAGTGGGAGTACGCGGCGCGCGGGGGAACGGAAGGGTGGCGCTTCCCGTGGGGAAACGAGGCCGGCAACGGCAACGCCAACTTCGCCGACAACCACGGTCGCGGCTCCGAGTACATCGGGCTGCTCGACGATGAGAGGACTCCCGCCGCCCAGTTCAAGCTCGGCCTGACCTATCCCTACGGCGGGACGAGCCCGGTCGCGACGTTCGAGAAGAACGGCTTCGGCCTGTACGACATGGCCGGCAACGCCGCGCAGTGGACCGCCGATTGGAAAGGACCCGACATCGAAGCCGGCGACGCGCACATCACGGCGGGCTGGGAGGGCGGCTACGCCGACGCCGACGTGACCGATCCGGTCGGTCCTGCTACGGGAGAGCGCCGCATCGTGCGCGGCGGCTCGTGGACGGCGACGAGCTACGGTGTGCGCGTTTCGGTCCGGTACGCGCTGGCGCCCGATGAGGCTCGCCCCATGGTGGGCTTCCGCTGCGCGCGGTGATTCATCGGTGACATCGATCTCATCGGCGAGGAGATTCATCTCACCCGCCACCAGATCGATCTCACCGGCAACCAGATCGATCTGACCAGCGATCAGATCGATCTCACCGGCGACAGATCAATCTGACGGGCGACCAGATCGATCTCACCAACGATCAGACCGATCTGATCAGCGACCAGATCGATCTCACCAACGACCAGATCGATCTGATCAGCGACCAGATCGATCCCCTGAATGTCCTCATCGGAGGACAGCCGGCCGCCCTCCCCCACCTTTGCTACACTCCTCCTGCAGGTCCAAGGAGGTCGTTCCCGATGCGCAACACGCTGCGGCTGTTGGTGTGCGTTCTTTTCTCCCTTCCCGCCCTTGCCCAGGTCCCCACCATCATCAAAGAGATCGGGGAGCTGGAGTCGGTGCGCGACCCGAAATGCTACGCGACGGCCAGCCGGCTGGAAGACTTCATCTACGGGACGCCGCTCGAGTCCGAGGCTCGGTTCGAGAAGGTCGCGCTGCAGAAGGCCTTCATCCGCGCCATCTGGCAGCAGGCCTCCGCCGCCTCGGCCGGGCAGGCCGAGATCTCCGCCGACACCCTGCGCCCCGTCATCCAGGCCGCCGTGCCGTACATCTCCAAGCCGGACGGCTCCTTCTTCGTGCAGGGCACGCAGATCACGGCGCGCGACAAGCGGCAGTACGGCAGCGTCGCCTACGCGCTGCGGGCCATCCTCGCCGTCCAGCAGGACTCGCTTGTCGAGACCAACCTGAAGCTCGTTCCGCTCAGCGACGACGCGGTGAAGCTGTTCAAGGAAGCAATCGATCTGACCACGCTCGCGGCGCTGCAGCGGGCGGACGTCGAGTCGCGCAAGGCGAATCGCGAGCGCATCGACGCGGCCTCGTTCCGCAAGGCATGGCAGAGCGTCACCACGGTCGACTCTCCCGAGCCCCAGAAGGCGGCGGCACCCGCCGCCCCCGCGGCCGGGAAGTTCGCCACCATCAAGGCCGTCGTGGGCGAGAAGCTCTCGGCGTTCGAGGCCTACAACAACCTCGCCATGCCCGTCTTTCTGCGCAACATCCAGGTCTACATGGCGCGCCACATGTGGCCCTCCGATCCAGAGGAGGGGAAGGCATTCAAGGATGAGTTCACCGAGGTGATGGTGGCCTGGACCGAGGACGTGATGCTGGAGGCGGACAAGGAGGCGAACAAGGCCGGCCATCCGCTCATCCGCGTGGAGGACGTGCACAAGGCAGTGCAGAAGTTCGAGCCGCACGAGGCGAACCGGTACGAGGACATCATCTACTTCCCCCGCCTCGGCCACGACGAGCGGATCGTCATCGAGGCCTACGATCTGGACGCCTTCCGCGACCCGGGCCTGCATTGGGTCTATCTCAACGAAGCGCTGAACGATCCGAAGTACAAGGGGACGATCGAGCCCGACCCGTTCGCGGCCGAGCTCCTGACCGAGGGGGCGGCGCAGTTCGGCGTGCTCGTGCTGCGGGTGGCGGGGACGGTGGCCGGCGAGCAGGGGAAAGACCGGCTCGACCGGACGCATCTCCACGAGGCGCTGAAGCGCATCCAGAAGCTGCTCGACAAGCACGCCGCGGCGCCGCCGGTGAAGAAGCACGCCGCAACGATCGCCTCGGCGAAGCCGGCCAAGGAGCCGACGAGCGGCGGCAAGTACTTCACCGACGTCACGGCATCGAGCGGCGTTGCCTACCAGCACCGCATGTCGGACTGGCTGGCGCGGCTGATCCGCTCGTATCAGGTGACCGAGGGGAACTCGGTGCGGCTCGCGGTGCCGCCGGCATTCGGCGGCTCGGGCGTCGCGGCGGAAGACATCGACAATGACGGCGACGTCGACGTGCTGATCCTCGGCGGCGCCGGCAATGCGCTCTACCTCAACGACGGAAAGGGCCGCTTCACCGACGTCACGGCGTCGTCCGGCCTCGTCTGGACGCGGCCGGATGGCAATCCAGGCGAGCCGCGGCAGCCGATCATCGCCGACTTCGACAACGACGGGCTGCAGGACATCCTCATCACGTACGCCGACGACAATCACCGCCTCTACCGCAACCTGGGAAACGCCAAGTTCGAGGATGTCACGGACCGCTCGAGCCTCGGCGGGAAGGGGCTGATCGGCGGCCCGGCCACGGCGCTCGACTTCGACAAGGACGGCCTGCTCGACCTCTACATCGGTTACTTCGGCGACTACGTGCGGGGCGAGCTGCCGACGCTGTCGCGCCGCAACAGCAACGCGCTGCCCGACAAGCTGTTCCGCAACAAGGGCAACTTCGTCTTCCAGGACGTGTCCGCGGGAAGCGGCATCGAGAACACCGGCTGGGCGCAGTCGGTCGGCCATCTCGACTTCGACGGCGACGGGTGGGAAGACATCATCTGCGGCAACGACTTCGGCGTGAACGCGTGGTATCGGAATTTGGGCAACGGCAAGTTTGAGGACGTGTCGCCGAAGATCGGCACCGACAAGCCGAGCTACACGATGAACATCGGCATCACCGACCTCAATCGCGACGGCTACCCGGACGTCTACATCTCGAACATCGTGACGATGGACAAGGACGAGAAGTACGTCCTGCCCGACACGAAGACGCGCATGAAGTTCAACCCGGCGAAGATGGCCAACATGCGCGTGGTGGAGGCGAACGACCTCTGGACCTCGGTCGCGCAGAACGGCAAGCTCTCCGGCTACGAGCAGAGCGAGTCGGTCGGCCGCGGCTACCGCTCCACCGGCTGGTCGTGGGGCGCGAGCTTCTTCGACTTCGACAACGACGGCGACGACGACCTGTACGTGGTCAACGGCATGAACGAGTTCGCGGTCTACTCCAGCGTCAACCCCTACCTCACCGACCCTTCGGGCAAGCCGACCAACGCGATCCTGCCGGTGGCGGAGAAGGAGGTGCCGGTGTTCTTCGTCAACCGCGACGGGAAGCTGCAGGAGGAGACGGCGAAGAGCGGCGCGGACCCGGCCGGCAACGCGCGCAGCGTGGCGTACTTCGACGCGGACGGCGACGGCGACCTGGACATGGTGGTGAACAACTTCAACGGGCCGGCCATCGTCTACCGCAACAACACGAAGGGCAACCACTGGATCAAGCTGCGCCTGGCCGGCGATCCGGCGAAGGGCACGACGCGCGACGCGATCGGCGCGCGCATCCTGGTCGACACGAAGTCGCAGAAGGGGATGTGGCGCGAGGTCTTCTCCACGATCGGCTACCTCTCCGCGAACCCGAAGGAGCAGCACTTCGGCCTCGGAACCGACACGCGCGCCGACGTGACGGTGATCTGGCCGGACGGGACGCGGCAGCGGTTCACGGGGCTGGCGGCGGACCGGGAGTACCGGGTGACGGAGGGACAGGGAGTGAAGTGAAGCGGCGGCAACTGCTTTGCATGGTAAAGTAGTTACCATGCAATACGACACCGCCATCATCGGGGCCGGCCTGGCCGGCCTGCAGTGCGCGCGGCTCCTCGCCGCGCGCGGGCTGCGCGTCCTCCTCCTCGACCGCAAGGCCTCGCTTTCCGACGCCGTCCACACCACCGGCATCTTCGTGCGCAAGACGTGGGAGGACTTCCCGCTGCCCGACGAGCAGCTGGGCCGGCCCATTCGGCACGTGACGCTCTACTCCCCCGCCCGCCGCCCGCTCGCGCTGGAGGCGGATCACGACGAGTTCCGCGTCGGGCGGATGTCGTGGATCTACCTTTACCTCCTCGAGCAGTGCAGCCGGGCCGGCGTGACCTGGATGCCGGCCACCCGCATCGTGTCGATCGACGAAACCTCCATCACGGTCGAGCGCAACCGGCACGCGGAGCGGATCGAGGCGCGCTACGTCGTCGGCGCAGACGGCGCCCGCTCGACTGTCGCCACGCTCCTCGGCCTCGGCCGCAATCGCGAGCTGCTCGTCGGCGTGGAGGATATCCTCCCGTCCCGCGGCGAAGGCCCGCCGCAGCTCGATGCCTATCTCGATCCCCGCCTCGCCCCCGGCTACATCGCCTGGAAGCTCGACGACGGCGAGGAGGTGCACGTCGGCGTGGCCGGCTATCGCGACCGCTTCGACCCCGCCTCGTCGCTGGCCCGCTTCCGCGCGTCGATCGGCGAGACCCGGCCGGCCGTCGAGCGGCGCGGCGGAGCGATTCCGGTGGGAGGCATCCTGCGCCGGCTGGCCACGCCTCGCGGCCTGCTCGTCGGCGACGCGGCCGGCGCCGTCTCCCCCCTGACGGCCGGCGGCCTCGACGCGGCCATGCGCCTCTCGACCTTCGCCGCGAACGTCATCGCCGCCTATCTGGCCACCGGCGACGCGGCCATCCTCGCCGAGTACACCGGCGACCGCTTCCGCACGCGCTTCGTCGCCCGCCGCTGGATGCGCCGCATGATGCGCGCCGTCGAGCACCCGCTGACCATGGAGCTCGCCTGCGCCTTCCTGCGCACGCCGCCCCTGCGCGGCCTCGCGGCGCACGTGTTCTTCAGCCGGGGATCGTTTCCGGACGTGGAACCGGTGCGGGTGGCGGCGACGGCGTCGTGAGCGCGGGTGTCGGGTGTCGGGGGCTGCGCTCAGGCATTCGCAGCCTAGAGGCCCGGCGTGTGCGTGGTAAAGTCGGCCCGTGGAACGAACCGTCCGGATGTTCAGCAGTTTTGAAGACGCCGACGCGGCGGACGATCAGTATTACGCCGATCTGACGCCCGAGGAACGGCTCGACATCCTCCTCCAGCTGATCGAACGACAACGGAGCGCTCTTGGCGAAGCTGCAAGCCGATTTGAGAGAGTTTGTCGAATTGTTGAACTCTCACGGAGTTGAGTACCTCATCGTCGGCGGGCACGCCGTGGCCTTCCATGGTCACCCTCGCTACACAGGTGACATCGACTTCTTTGTTCGGATGACGCCCTCGAACGTGCAGCGACTGCTCGCGGTACTCGATGACTTCGGCTTCGGCAGCCTCAGTATTACAGAGCGCGATCTGCTCGAGCCGCAACGCATCATACAGTTAGGCCATCCACCCAATCGGATCGACCTTCTCACGTCCATTTCAGGAGTGGATTTTGACTCGGCATGGGAGACACGTATCGAGTCGACGATGGATGATCAGCCGGTGATTATGATTGGCTGGAATGAGCTGTTGCGAAACAAGCGGGCTGCCGGTCGGCAGAAGGACTTGGCGGATGTCGAGAAGTTACTTGCGGTAGCAAAGCGAAAGAGCGACGTGTAACCAATACTCGCTGACCGCTGGCGGCCAAGATCTCCAGGCACGAAGCTGAGCGGAGCGACACCTGACACCCGTCACCCGACACCTACTCCACCGCCACCGTCACCGTCTGCCCCTCCACCACGATCACCGGGTACTTTGAGCTCCCTACCTCCAGCGTGTAGCTGCCGGCCGGCACGTTCGGGGTCGTCTGTTGCATGACCGGGATCCTGCGGCCAGTCGCAATCTCCGGCACGAGCATCCCCTTGATCGCCGCGTTGCTGCGCGACTGCACGACAACCGTTCCGCCGCGCCGCAGCTCGAGGCGCACCTCGGCGCCGGGCAGCGGCACGGTCACGCGCGTCGGCGCGTAGCCGCGCGCGTTCGCCCCCACCTCATACGTCCCCGGCGCGGCGTAGACGCGCACCATGCCGTCCTCGCCAGCCAGCGCCATGCCGCTGAACACCATCCGATGCGTCACCACATCGGTGACGAAGACGCTCGCGTCGACGCCCTGCCGCGACGCCGCATCGACCACGCTCACCAGCGTCCCCTCGGCAGGCGCGATGCGCAGCTCCACGTCCGGCGCCACGCCGCCTGCGACCGTCACGTCCTGGCTCGCCGGCGCGTAGCGCTCCTTCTGAGTGTGGAGGTGATAGACCGTATCCTCGCCGACGTCGACCACGAACCTCCCATCCGAATCGGTCACCGCGGCGCGCATCATCGGATCGACGGCGATCGACACGCCGGAGACCGGCGCGCCCGTGCCGGCGTCGACGACGCGCCCGCGCACCACGCCGCCGCGCACGTTGATGTCGTGCGTCATGTCACCCGTCACGGTGAGCTGCTCGCTCGAGCCGGGCGTGGGGCCGACGTACACGACGACTTTGTACTCGCCGGCGGTGAGGCCGGCCGCCACGTACTCCCCCGCCGGTCCGCGGACCTGGACCGAGGCCGGCGATTGCTTCGTGCGGTCCATCGGCTGGAAGACGATGTTGCCGCTATCGACCGGCTTGCCGCCGCGCGTGACGTGGCCGCGCACGGTGAAGCCGCCGAAATCCAGTTCGACCGGCGGCGCCGAGCCGTCGACGACGTCCACCATCTTCGAGGCTGATTGGCGCGGCGGCTGACTGCTATACGCCGCCGAGACGCTCACCCGCCCGTCCGAAACTCCCTGCAGCGTGAAGCGGCCATCCGGCTCGACCCGGCCCCGAACGTACTCGCCCGGGCCGGCGGCCATCACGGTGGTCATCGCAAACTCATCGGGGGCCAGGCCGACCACCCGGCCGGTGATCGTGCCGCCGCGGCGGAGCGTGAGCGTGACCGCCGCCGACGCGTCGGCATTGTCCAGCCGCGCTTCGACGTAGCCCTGCTTGCGGGCCAGGAGCGTCGTACGCGCGTCGGCGATCCCTTCCAGACGGAACGCCCCCTCGGCATCCGTCCGCACGTTCGCTCCGCCGCTCTGGGCGCGCACGTCCGCGTCCGCGACCGGCCTGCCTGCCTCATCGACCACGCGTCCGCTGAACGCCGACCCGCGCGAGAGCTCGACGTCGAGCCGCGCCTCCTTCCCACCCGCCGCTTCGATGTTCTTCCGCAGCGAGACGTAGCCGTTCTTCCCGAAGACCACGGTCTGGTCGCCGGGCGGCACGGAGTCGAGCGTGTAGTCGCCGTTCGCATCCGTCGCGGCATCGCCTGCCTGGCGGCCGAACATGAACGACGGCATCATCGGCATGCCGCTGCGGCCCAGGGAGACAGTGACGCCGCTGACCGGGGCGCCGTTCGAGGTCACTTTGCCGCTGACCTTCGCGCCGCGCTCGAGGTGCACCTCCACGCCGCTGACCGTCTTTCCGTCCTCGACGTCGATGCCGGTTGCGGTGCCGCGCGCGTAGCCGGGCGCCGTCACCTGCACCTCCACCGCGCCGGAGGGCGAGTCGACCGTGAACGTGCCGTCCTCCGACTGCACCGGCGTCTGCGGCGTCTGCATCGACATCATCGGCATCGAGCCCATGCCGCGGCGTACGGCCGTGACGGTGAAGGTGGTGATTGGCTGTTTCGTTGCCGCATCGGTCACGCGCCCGCTGATCTGTCCCGACTTCGGCAGCGTCAGCACGACCCCCGCGGCCGGGATGTCCACCTCTTTCTGCACGATCGTCGTGCGATTCGGCCCCTCGGCCATGAGCGTGTCGTGCCCGCGCCGCGCGTTGCGGATCGTGAAGGCGCCGCTCGCATCCGTCGTGGCACCGGGCGCGTAGTTGCGCAGGCTCATGGAGCGAACCGTCACGTTCGGCGCCGGCGAGCCGTCGCCGTAGACGACGCGGCCGCTGACTTCCGCGCCGCGCTCGACGTTGATGGTCAGCGGCGATGAGCGCGCCGTGATCGTCTCGCCCTGCTGGCGCTTGCTGACGATCGTCTCGCCCGCCACGAAGATGTCGTACCGCCCCTCGGCCAGCCGGAGATCGACGGCCCCGCTCGCGTCAGTCATGTTGCAGCGCGGGCGGTTGCAGCCGATGGCCGGCATCGTGTCGTTGCCGGTCTCGTCGTTCCAGCGCATGAAGTTGACGGCCACGCCGCGGAGCGGGGTGCGGTCGGCGTCTTCGACCTGCACGTGCAACGGGAATCCGCGATGGAGCGTGATCGTGACGCCGCTCTTCGTCTCCCCCGCTGCGACGCTGACCGGCGCCTGCGCTCCGGCGTAGCCGCTGCGCGTGACGTGGAGCATGGAGCGCTGGGCCTCGGGCATGCGCACCGTGAACTCGCCCGCGGCAGTCGTCGCCGTGTTGCGCGGGCCCTCGGAGAACGGCGCGATCGAGGTCACCACTGCGGCGGCGACCGGCTTCCGCTCGTCGTCGATCACCGAGCCGCGCACGCGCCCGAACGCCACCGCACCCAACGTCCTCGTCTCCTTTCGCCCTTCGGCCAGCTCCAGCGTGGTGCGGGCCCGCTCGAAATAGAAGGCGGGATGCGTCGACAGCATCTCGTATCCGCCCGCCGTCATCGCCGGGAAGGAGAACGCTCCCTTTGCGTCGGTGATCGCCTGCTGCATGTCGTGCTGGGCGGTGAGAGTGAGACGCATGCCGGCCACGCCGGTCTGCGACTTCATATCGCGCACGACGCCGCTGACCAGGGCAGCGGGTCGCAGGCGGACATCGATCGACGGAGCGGCCGAACGTTTCGCCATGCCGGCCAGCGTCGCCGTGCGGGCGACGATCGTCGTCCAGTCGGCTGGCGCGTGCGCGATGGCGAACGATCCGTCGTCGCCCGACTCTCCGAGCTGGTTGCCCTCGACGCTCAGCGCGGCGTGCGCGACCGGCTTGCCGTCCGCGCCGAGGACGCGGCCGCGAATCGCCACGCCGGCGGAGAGCTCGCGATCGAATGTCTGCGCGAGCGGCGTCTCGCTGATCGCATAGTCAGGATGGACGATGAGCACGCGCGAGGAGAGCGCCGATTCCGGCACCTCGTAGATGCCCTCAGCATTCGTGCGGCCGAGAATGCGATTGCCGAAGGCGACGAGAGCGCCGGCGACCGGCTTGCCTCCCGCCGTCACCTTCCCTTTGGAAGTCGAGGATGGCGGAAGAATCACGGGACCGATGTCGTCTCCGTCCGCGGCATCGACGACCGCGGCGCGGCCCTGCGCCGTGACGAGAAGCATCACGACCGGGTTTTTGCCGACGTCGAGGCGTACCGAGCCGTTCGCGGCGCTTTGCGCGGTCGCGACCGGCGGAGCGTCGGGCTTGCCGGCGAGCACGCGGGTGATCGCGGCCTGGCGCGTCTCGCGCGCGAACGCCTGCGCCGTCGCGCCCGCAATCGGTTTGCCGTCTTCGTCGACGATCGTGGCGGTGACCGCTGCGCTGGTGTTGATGGCAGTGGAGAGAAGAAGGATGAGGAGCGCCGTGCGCATGCGGCTATTGTGACGCCAGAAACGCCAAAAAGGCTTCTTGCCCGTGCTCGCGGGCCACGTCGGCCGGCGACTTCCCATCCGAGCTCTTCGGTTCGCGCTCCGCGCCATGGGCGTAGAGAAGCCTAGCCATCTCGATGTTGCCGTGGCCGGCGGCGCCATGCAACGGCGTGAAGTCGAGCTCCTGCCGAGCGTTCGGATCGGCGCCGCGCTCGAGGAGGAGGCGCATCGTCTCGAGATCGCCGACCGAGGCCGCCGCGTGCAGCGGCCGGACGCGCTGCCGGTTCTCGGCCGCCGCCTCGACGTCGGCGCCGCGCTCGATCAGCGTGCGGGCGAGAGCGGGATGGCGGAAGAAGATTGCCAGCCCGAGGGGCGGGAAGCCGTCCTCGCTGCGCCGGTCGAGGAGCGACGGATCGGCATCGAGCAGGCGCAGCGCGAGGTCGGCGTCGCCGATCGCACAAGCCTCGGGAAACGACACCGGCGCGCCGCGGCCCAAGAGCAGGCGCACGATGTCCGCCCGCCCGAAGTAGAGGGCGAAGAGGAGCGGCGTGATCTGGTTCTGGCGCGCCTTCATCAGAGAGGGGTCGGCGCTCACGAGCTGCTCCACAGCCGCCGCGTCGCCGTTTTGGATCGCTTCGAAGATGTTCATAAGGCCTCTACCGGCTGCAGAGCGTCGACAATGACGTACTCGGCGGCCATCGCGCTGATTCTACGGCGGTTAGAGTTTGGATGGTTTGGGCACGAAGGTCGCTATTGTATGGGGCATGCGCAAGTGCGAACAGTGCGGCCACTCCTGGGCCGCCCACGTCGACCAGCTGCGATGCGCGCTCTGTGGATGTACGCCGCAGCGGAAGGAGTTCGTGCAGGAGTCGTTCAGCTTCCGCACCGGCTTACCGGTCCGCGTGCCGCGAAACACCCGAAAACGGTGAGCGCCTCATCTATAGGATTAAATGAGGCGACGACGTCCGTTGCCATATTCCATGGACGAGAAGGTAATTCGCAGTCACAAATTGATCACCGTCTCGGAACGTAACCTCCAAAGCGCCGCCACCCGCCTCCTCCCCAAACACAACAAGCTGGTCTCCTCCGAAGTGGACTACCTGCGCCGCGTCCTCGGCGACAAGGCCACACAGGGAGAGATCGACGAGAAGGTGATGGCCGTCCGGAGACTCCCCTGGTCGGAGATCATGGGCGACGCCTGAACGGCAGCTGAGGTTTGAAAGGCGCGCGTCATGCACGCTCGGCGGGCATGCACGGTAGAAGACTCACCTTCGACGTCGCGTTGGGCGCGCTGGCCGGCATCGCCGGCACGTTCGTCATGGACAAAGTGACGACGATCCTTCAGGACCGCCAGCCGAAGGAAGTCACCGAGCGCGAGGACGAAGCCCGCGGCGGCAAGCACACCTACGAGCGTGCCGCGGAGAAGCTGACGCGCGGCAAGGCCTCCGAGGATCAGGAGAAGCAGATCGCGAGCGGGATCCACTGGGGTCTCGGCGTCTTTGCCGGCGCCTCGTACGGCCTGATCCGCCACCGCTTCCCGCGCCTCGGCCTCGGCCTCGGCTCGGGACTCGCGTACGGCATGCTCTTCGGACTGCTCCTGGACGAGGGGGCATCCGTGGCGCTGGGCCTCGCGCCGCCGCCCACGAAGTTCCCGTGGCAGACGCACGCCCGCGGCTTCGCCGGGCACCTGGTGCTCGGAGCGGTCGTCGAATCGGCCTTCGACGTGGCGGACCTGTGTTAGTTTGCGCCGCGTGTCGACGCACCGCGCCCGACTCCTTGCCGCAGGTGCGGTGTTCGTCGTCGCACTCGGCGTCTACCTCGTCACGCTCGCCCCGACTGTCGGCCTGATCGACAGCGGCGAGCTGACCACCGCCGCCCGCACGCTCGGCAATCCGCACGCGCCGGGGTTCCCCTTCTATCTGCTCGTCACGCATGTGGTGATGTGGATCCCGATCGGCTCCGTCGCCGTGCGCGCGAACTTCGCCTCGGCGTTGTTCGCGGCGCTGGCGGCGGCGCTGGTGGGACTGGTCGCGTCCGAGGTGGTGGCCGCGTTGCCGTCGCGGAAGAAACGTAGGGCGGGTTCTCCAACCCGCCCTCATCAAACGGCGACGGGCGGACTTGAGAGTCCGCCCTACGTTCTCCTCGCCGGCCTCCTCTTCGCGTTCTCCCGGACGCTGTGGGCCTACGCCACGATCGCCGAGGTCTACGCGCTGAATGCGTTCCTCCTCGCGGGCGTGTTGTTGTGCGTCCTGACCTGGCGCCGCACGCGCGACGACCGCCTGCTCTACCTCGCCGCGCTCCTCTTCGGCCTCGGGCTGGCCGTGCATCACGTGACGATCGGCCTGACTCTGCCGGCGATCGCGCTGGTGGTCATCCGGACGCAGTTCCGCTGGCGGACGCTCGCGATCTGTTTCGCGCTCGCCTGCGTCGGCCTCCTCGTCTACGCCTACGAGCCGTGGGCCGCGCACCGGCATCCGCCGATCAACTGGGGCAACCCGGGCGCCGACGCGGAGCACTTCATCGCCCATGTCACGGGCAAGCAGTACCAGGGATACATCGATCCCTCGCGCCGCGAGGAGCAGTTCCGCTCCGCCATGAGCTACCTCGGAAAGGACCTCGGCATCCTCGGCCTGCTCCTCGCGATCGGCGGCGCGCTGATCGTCTTCCGCCGCGACCGGCTGCTCTTCGGATTTCTCGCGCTCATCTGGGCGGCGGACATCATCTGGATCACGGTCTACTGGATCATCAACGACCAGGACGCCTACCTCCTGCCGGCGATCATGGCCATGGTGATCGCCGCGACGGTAACGGGCTCGCGCCTGGTGTCGCCGCGCTGGTCGCCGGCGCTGCTCGTCGTGCCGCTCGTCGCGGCGGTGATGGCGTGGCCGGCGCGCAACCGCAGCCACTACTCCGTCGCCGCCGACTACGCGACCGACGCGTTGGCGGCGATGCGTCCGAACGCGCTGCTGCTCACGAACGACTACCAGCTCTACTCGCCGCTGACGTACTTCATTGAGGTCGAGAAGCGGCGGCCGGACGTGGAGTACATCTCCACCGGATCGCTGATCCGCTCCTGGTATCTCGACTTCATCGAGTATCACTACCCCGACCTCGCGGCCGCCGTGCGGCCGCAGCTCGACGCGTTCCGGCCGCTGGTGAACAAGTGGGAGCACACGCCCGGCGCCGCGTGGGACGCCGACGTCGACACGCGCGTGCAGTTCTTCGGCAAGCTGGACGACCTCATCGCCGCGATGGTCTCGCAGCGGCTCGCCGCCGGCCGCCCGGTGTATGCCGGCCTCGACTTCTTCCGGGCGAAGGACGCCGGAACCGCCCGCGCAACGCAGCGCCTCAACCAGATGTATGGCGTGGCGCCGCGCGGCGTCGTCGTGGAGTACGTGAGCGGCGCGAACCCGCAGCCGATCGCGTCGACTCCGCTGCACACCGACGCGCTGCGCCGGCGATACGAGCCAAACGACATCGTCGTGACGGACGTCATCCCGACGTACGCCGATGCCTATCTCCTCCGCGCGCGCGTGCTGGCGTACGAGCAGCGGCTGGCCGAGGCGACGGCCGAATACCGCCGCGCGCTCGCTCTGCAGCCGGACAATGAGGCGGCGGCGAGGGAGCTGGAGAGGGTCAGCTCTCCACCAACGTCCTCAGCTGCCGCGACGCCACCGTCAGCATCGCCAAGTCCACAGTCGGCGCGGCCTTGAGATCGTTCATGGTCTGATCAATCCGCTCCACCACCCGCCCGCGTTTGGCCAGCCACGCTTCCACCGGCTCACCCGCGCCGTTCGCCTCGGCGATCACGCGCGAGGCGAGGATGCTCTGGTAGTTGAACAGGTCGTCCACGACCGCCGCGACGGCAGCCTTCTGCCACGGCGTCTCCGCCGCGATCGACGCGCCGGCGGTGCGCAGGCGGTCGAGACCGAAGCGCGCGCCGAGGCCGAAGTAGACGTGCGCGGCTTCCTCGACGGCGCCGCCCTTGCGCGAGATGCGCACGATGTCCATGGCCGAGCTCATGACGTCGAGGCTGGCCACGCGGTGGGCCAGCGCCTGCGGGATGCCGTCCTCCACCAGCTCCGCCTCCCGCACCTGCAGCGCAGCGAGGAGGGACTGGGGAAGGATCGTCTCCAGCTTGCTCTGGATGGCGGCGATGCGCGGGCGGAACTCGTTCACGTACGCGGCGATGTCCAGCCTGTCGTAGCCGCTGCGCAGCAGCCAGAGGATCGCGCGCTCCAGCAGCGAGCCGACCGCGATCATCATGGTGGTCTGCGCGCCGGCCGGCAGCTTGTTGTCCAGCGCCTCGATCTCGCTCCAGATCGTGCGCAGGTCGAACGCCTCGCGGATGATGGTGAACGCGCGCGCCACGTCGCTGGCCGGCTTGCCCGTCTCCTCGGAGACCTGCATCACGAGCGTCGGCCGCACGCGGTTGTTCATGCCGTTCGTGAGATACGTGGCGATGATCTCCCGGCGCAGACGGTGCCGCGCGATGGCGCCCGGGAAGCGCTCGCGCAGGAGGGTCGGGAAGTAGAGCAGGAGGTCCTCGGCGAGCAGCGGATCGTCGGGCAGATCGCTGGAGACGAGGTCCTGGTAGAGGACGATCTTGCTGTAGGCGAGGATGACGGCGATCTCGGGCCGGGTGAGGCCGATGTGCGCGGCGTGCCGATCGGCGAGCGTCTCGTCGTCCGGCAGACCTTCCAGCGCGCGATCGAGCTTCCCGGCGCGTTCGAGCGTGCGCATGAAGCGCGCCTGTTCGTCGAGCACCGATTCGCCGAGGGAGTGGGTGATGGAGATGGCCTGCGTCTGCTCGTAGTTGTCGCGCAGCACGAGGTGCGCGACCTCGTCCGTCATCTGCGCGAGCAGCGCGTTGCGGTCCTCGGCCCGCAGCTCGCCGCGCTCGATCGCGTCGTAGAGGAGGATCTTGATGTTCACCTCGTGGTCGGAGGTGTCGACGCCGGCCGAGTTGTCGATCGCATCGGTGTTGAGCTTTCCGCCGGTCTGGGCGTACTCCACGCGCGCCTTCTGCGTGAAGCCGAGGTTCGCGCCCTCCCCTACCACCCGCACGCGCAGCTCGTTCGCGTTCACGCGCAGCGGATCGTTCGTCCGGTCGCGGGCGGCGGCATGGTCCTCCCAGCTCGCCTTCACGTAGGTGCCGATGCCGCCCAGCCAGAGGAGATCGGCCCGGGCGCGGAGGATGGATTTGATCAGGTCGGCCGGCGTCACCGCCCGCTGTGGCAGCTCCAGCACTTGCTGCACCTCGGCGGAGACAGTGAGCGTCTTCGCGCTGCGGTCCAGCACCGCGCCGCCCGGCGAGAGCAGCTCGGCGTTGTAGCCGTTCCAGTTAAGGCGCTGATCGAACATCCGCTGCCGCTCGGCGAAGCTCGTGGCCGGATCGGGATTCGGGTCGAGGAAGATGTGCGAGTGGTTGAACGCCGCGATCAGCCGAATGTGGGGTGAGAGGAGCATCGCGTTGCCGAACACGTCGCCCGACATGTCGCCGACGCCGACCACCGTGAAATCTTCCGACTGGATGTCCTGCCCCAGCTCGCGGAAGTGGCGCTTGACCGCCTCCCACCCGCCCTTCGCGGTGATGCCCATCGCCTTGTGGTCGTAGCCGGCGCTGCCTCCGGACGCGTAGGCGTCACCCAGCCAGAAGCCGTAGTCGCCGGAGATGCCGTTCGCGATGTCGGAGAACGTCGCGGTCCCCTTGTCGGCGGCGACGACGAGGTACGGATCGTCGGTGTCGCGGCGGACGACGTCGCGCGGCGGGATGACTTCGTCGCCGCGCAGGTTGTCGGTGATGTCGAGCATGCCGCGGAGGAGCGTCTTGTACGCCTCGACGCCTTCCTTCTGGAACGTCGCGCGGTCTGCGGAAGGATTCTTGACCACGAAGCCGCCCTTCGAGCCCATCGGCACGATGACCACGTTCTTGACGTTCTGCGCCTTCATCAGGCCGAGGATCTCGGTACGAAAGTCCTCGCGGCGATCGGACCAGCGGATGCCGCCGCGCGCGACACGCCCGCCGCGCAGGTGGATGCCCTCCATCGTCGGCGAATAGACGAAGATCTCGAACAGCGGCCGGGGCGGCGGGAGCTCGCGCACGGCGTGCGAGTCGAGCTTGAACGACAGGTACGACTTCCGGCCGCCGCTGCTGTCGCGCTGGTAATAGTTCGTCCGCAGCGTCGACTCGATGAGATTGACGTACAGTCGCAGGATGCGGTCCTCATCGGGATTGGCGACGTCGTTCAGCGCGTCATCGATGCCGGCCCGGATGTTCATCCCGGCCATGGCCCGCCCGCTGGTCTTGCCGGCCGGACCGTTCTCCGGATCGAAGTTGTTGCGGAAGAGCTCGATCAGCTTCTGGGTGATCTCCGGGTTGTTGGCCAACGTCTGTTGGATGTACGCCTCGCTCAGCGCGACGCCGATCTGGCGCATGTACTTGCAGTAGGCGCGCAGGACGACGACCTCGTGCCATTCGAGCTCGGCGCCGAGGACGAGGCGATTGAAGCCGTCGTTCTCCGCCTCGTTCGTCCAGACGCGGATGAAGGCGTCCTGGAACTTCTCCTTGACCGGCGAGAGGTCGTCCTGCATCCCCTCGGCAGAGAGAGAAAAGTCGCGGATGCGCACGACTTCGGGCACGCCGAGCGGCTGCACTTCGTACGGCACCTCGGACTGCACCTTGAGGCCCATGTTCTCCAGGCGCGGCATGATCTCGGAGAGCGGGACAGGGGGCCCGGTGTGGATGATCTTGAAGTGGAAGCGGCGCTCCTCGCTGCGATGGCGATAGAGGTCGACCACGATGCCGCGCCTGGCAAGCACCTCCTCGACGTGGTCCATGTCGTAGAGCGCAGCCTCGGCGCTGAAGCGCTCGGAGTAGGCCATGGGGAAGGCCTTCTTGTAGCGCTTGTGCAGGTCGATGCCCGCCTCTTCGCCGCGGTGCTGGACCAGCGCCTCGAGCAGGCGGTCGCTCCACGTGCGCGCGGCCTCGCCGAGGAGGGCCTCGACGCGGCGCGTGTCGATCTGCGGCGCGCGGTTCGGCGTCCAGACGATGAACAGCCCACGCGCCAGCGGCGAAGTCGTCACGTAATCGGAGACCTGCGTCTCGCGGCCCTCGAATGCCTCCTCCAGGATCTGCTTCGCCCGCTCCTTGAAGTCCGGCGTGTAGCGGTCGCGCGGGACGAAGACGTAGCAGGCCACGAAGCGGTCGAAGACGTCGCGACGCGTGAAGAGCGCCACGCGCTGCCGCTCCTGCAGGAGGAGGATGCCGCGCGCGATCTCGAAGAGGTCGGCGTCGGTGATCTGGAAGAACTCGTCGCGGGGGAAGGTCTCCAGGATGTCGATCAGCGCCTTGCCGTTGTGCGAGTGCGGATCGAGGCCGGCCCCCGCGATGACGCGCCGCGCCTTGAGGCGGAGCATCGGGATCTCGCGCACGCTGCGGCTGTAGGCGGCCGACGTGAAGAGGCCGAGGAAGCGGTCCTCGCCGATGAGGTTCCCGTTCTCGTCGTAGCGCTTGATGCCGATGCGGTCCATGGGAACAGCGCGATGAATCAGGCTCCGGCTGTTCGCCTTGGTGATGATCAGCAGGTCCTGGCGCCGCGCGTAGGCGCTGTCTTCGGCCGTCAGCGCCGCCTTGCCGCGCTTCACCGACTCGGGGCGAATCTCGCGCAGGATGCCGAGGCCTGAGTCGGGATCGACGAGCAGGTAGTCATGGCCGTCACGCGTGTCGAAGTGATAGCGGCGGAAGCCGAGGAAGACGAAGTTGCCGTGGTCGAGCCACTCCAGGAACGCGCGCGCCTCCGCGACCTCCTCATCCGGCATGGGCGGCTTGGCCGAGTCGAGGTGCGCAATCTCGTCCGCGAGCTTGGCGCGCATCGTTCGCCAGTCGGTGACGGCGACGCGCACCGCGCCGAGCACGCGCTCGATCGAGGTGCGCAGGTTCTCCAGCTCGGCCGGCTCGGTCTCCTGGTCCACCTCGATGTGCATGTACGACTCGACGACGGCGTCGGTCGGCGCATGCTGGGTGTCGGTGACCTCCATGCGATTGCCGTCGTGATCGCGGCGCACGCGCATGACCGGGTGCAGCAGAAGGTGGATGTTGCGCTCGCGCTGGTTGATCTCCGTGCTGACGGAGTCGACCAGGAACGGCATGTCGTCGTTGACGATCTCGATCACGGTGTGCTCGAGACCCCACCCGTTCTTCTCCACCGTGGGATTGAAGAGGCGCACCTTCGGCTCGCCGGGCTTGCGCTGCGCGCCGAACTCCCAGAGCGACAGCACACCTCCCAGGAGCGTCTCGAAGGAGGTGTAGAAGATGTCGTCCGGCGCGACGAGGGCGAAATAACGGCGGATGAACTGCTCGAAACTGCCGGCCTGGCTCGGCGCAACGCGGTTGCGCCCCTCGGCCATCAGCTTCTCGACGAGATCGGTCTTTCGGTCTTCAGCGGTGATTGCCATATGCGGGGCGTAATCCTATCGCAAGGACCAGCCCGCGGAGGCGCTACCGCTTGCCGAATGTCTCCCCGAAAAAGTCACCCTTTTTCCACTGTGGACGGGCGTCGGCATTGGCCACCTCCAGGCCGATGCCGAAGTCGAAGTGGGCGACCTGCGCGCCGACGCTGTAGTCGATCGGCTGGGTGATGTCGTCCTTCGGCGTGTGGTAGATGTTTTTGATCCACTCCATCGTGTCGGCCAGGATGTTGTGGCTCTTGTCGACGGCGTGATAACCGGCTCCCACGTAGACTGCCGGCACGCCGCGCTTGACGAACGGGTACTGGTCGCTGCGCACGAAGACGACCTCTTCCGGATAGGGATCGGCGCTGAGCTCGACATGCTGCGCGGCGGCGACCTTCTTCACGACGGCGTCGAGCGTGGAGTGCTCGGCCCCGATCGGCGTGACGTCCCGCACGGGGTGAAACATCAGGATCTCGTCGATATTGATGTCGGCCACGATCGAGTCGGCCGGCACGGTGGGGTTGTTCGCGAAGTAGTCGGCGCCGCGCAGCCCCTTTTCTTCACCCGTGACTGCAAGGAAGAGAATCGAGCGCCGCGGCCGCTTCGGCAGCTCGGCGAAGGAGCGGGCGATCTCGAGCATGGCGGCGATGCCGGAGCCGTTGTCGAGCGCGCCGTTGTTGATCGGGTCGCCGTCCACCGGCTCGCTGATGCCGAGGTGATCGAGGTGGGCGGAGTAGACGACGTACTCCGACTTCAGCTTCGGATCGGATCCGGTCAGGATGCCGACGACGTTCGGGCTCTCCACGCGACTGTGCTTGCTCGCGATGTGGATGCGCGCGTGCGCCGGCAGCTCGAACGAGCGCGGGCGGCCGTCGTCGACGGCTTTGATCACGTCGAGGAGCGGCGTCGGAGCTCCGGCGAATAGCGCTTCGAGACCGGAGTGGGAGAGCGTGGCGCCGGCGACGATCTCGCGCCGTGAGCTGTGGGGCGTCCCATTGGCTTCCAACCAGTACATCGACCCGAGCTTCGACTGCCGCACGCGCCGCGGCCACGGCGCCCGCTCCTCGGAGGACGGAGTGTTGAGGGTCAGAATGCCGATCGCGCCGTGATCCGCCGCGTTGTTCAACTTGGTCAGGCTGGCGGAGTAGTGCGCGCGCAGATCGCTGGAGAACTGCTTCGGCGCGTCGCTGAAGTACGCAACGATCTTGCCGCGGACGTCGAGGCCGGCGTAGTCGTCGTACTTCTGCGACGGCGCGGTGATGCCGAAGCCGACGAAGACGACCTGTGCGTCGACGTTGGCATCCTCGCGCAGGATGTCGCCGCCGGAGACGAAGCCCTCGCCGAAGCGCAGCGTGGTCGTCCCGATCACGACCTCCGACTGGTCCGGCACCGGCAGCGTCGAACGGAACGGCACGGTCTGGAAGTAGCTCCCGCCGTTGCCCGGCTTGATCCCGTACGACTGGTACTGCGCGGCGACGTAATCGGCCGCGATCTGAAACCCGCGCGTGCCCGTGCCCCGCCCCTCGAGGAGATCGTCGGAGAGGAAGCGGATGTGGGCGCGCAGCGCCTCCTGGCGGATCTGCGCGGAGGCTGAGGTCGTGATGAGCAACGCAATCAGGAGTCGACGCATGGGGCGGGAGTATAGAGGTAGGTGGTGTTGCGGGTTGGAAACTGTCATCCCGAGCGTCAGTCGAGGGATCTGGGTGGTCGGGTGCGGCGAAAGGCGAGGTTTCACGCGACCTCCCACCGCCCGGATCCCTCGACTTCGCTCGGGATGACAAGGGAGCGGTGCGCGCAGCGCGCTATATTGGCGGTCCTTCCGGAATCGCGAGCGGCGCCGGCTTCTTCCGCGGCTCCGCCGGGCGGGCCAGGAAGCGCTCGATGTCCTCGCGCGTGGCGGTGCGGTTGGCGATCTCCGGCGCGTCGTCGGCCGGGGCAGCGGCACTCAAGGACTTCGAGAATCGCCGCAGCGCTGCCGTGGCCTCGGCCCGCACTTGCGGATCGGCGTCCGCATTCGTGACGAGATCCATCAGCCGTTCGGCGACAAGCGACCGCGTCGCGCGCGCCACTGCGCCTTCGTAGCCGCTGCCGGACCGCATCGCCACGCCGATCAGCCGATCGAGTACCTCGGACAGCGGCGGGTTCGCGGCATTCTCGGCATGGAACTGCACAAGGCGCGCGTCGCGCCGCGGATCGAGCAGCGCGGCGATCGTGAGGTCGGCCGCCGTCGTCGCGGCGGCAATCGGATCGAATGCCGGCGTCGTCCGGTGCGGGAAGAGCTCCGCGACGCCGCCCTCGGTCCCCGAGGCGCGCGGCGGGATGAGATCGATGATCCGCTGCGGCAGGGCGAGGAACTTCGGCTCGATCGTCGACAGCACGGCCGCGAGCGCATCGCGCTGCTGCGCCACCGGCACGACGCGCCGCACCTCGGACGGTACGACCGAGCCCTCCTCCTTCACCGCGTACGTATAGTACAGGCCGCCGATCGACTTCGCCGCGGCGTCGAGCTGATAACGGTGATGCAGATAGAGCGGCAGGAGCCGCTCCTCCAGCGACGACAGCGGCTCGCCCACCGGCAGGTTGCGCAGCCCGAACTGCTCGAGCGCGATGCGGCGCACCTCGATCTCGTGCCGCAGCGTGGCCACGGGATCGCTCCCGTTGTCCCACACCGATCCGAGTGGATGGGCGGCGCTCACCGGACGCGCGTCGGGGTCCTTGATGAAAAGAGGCGACTCGCGCGCGATGCGATCGAGCTCCGCGACCTCGTTCGCTCCCGGCGCGAACTGCGAGTAGCCGTAGCGGATCGCAAATTTGTCGAACGACCCGATGCCGGTCGCGTAAGCCTCGGAGAGATCGAGCTTGCCGCCGACGATCTTCACGTTCGGCGCCGGATAGTCCATCACCGAGGCGCGGTTGTCGTAGGTGCTGGCGGCCATGTTGTGATCGAGGCCGAGGGTGTGGCCGACTTCGTGCGCGGCAAGCTGGCGGATGCGCGCCAGCGCCATGAGCGCCGGGCTGGTCTTCGGATCGAGCGCGGAGAGCGCCTCGTCGTGCAGCTCGTTATACTGCGGAATGAGACCGCCGGCCATGAGCACGTCCTGGCGGATGCGCTGCGAGCCGAGGCGGACGTTACCCTTGATGATCTCGCCCGTGCGCGGGTCGGTCACCGTCTCGCCGTACGACCAGCCGCGCGTCGAGCGGTGGACCCAGTTGATCATGTTGTAGCGGATGTCCATCGGGTCGGCGTCGCTGGGGAGCACTTTGACGATGAACGCGTTGCGGAAGCCGGCCGCCTCGAAGGCCTGACCCCACCACGACGCGCCTTCCACGAGCGCGCTGCGGATCGGCTCCGGCGCGCCGTTGTCGACGTAGTAGACGATCGGCTTCACCGGCTCGGAGACGGCGGCGTTCGGGTCCTTCTTCTCCAGCCGGTGGCGGTTGATCCAGCGCTTCTCGATGGGACCGGTGAAGGGGCTTGCGTAGTCGTAGATCTCCAGGCCGGTCATGTTCACGCGCGGGTCCATGCGGCGCGGCTTGTATCCGGGCTCGGGCAGCGCAACGAGCGAGTGGTGCTCGCGCACGGTGACGACTTCCGGCACGGGCGTCACGCCGCTGACGAGCGCCCCCGGGCGATCGCTGGTGGTGAAGGTGAGGATGGCCTCGACCTCGGTGTTGCGCGGGAAGGCCTTCGTGCGCGGCAGGTAGATCGCGCTGCGCTCGCGGTCGAGGCGGTAGTCGCCCTGCTTCTCCTGGCGCAGCCGGCGCGCGACGCCGTGCACGTCGCTGAGGAAGAAGTCGGTCGCGTCGACGAGGACGGTATTGCCGTCGCTCGCCTCGACCTTGAAGCCGGCCAGGATGGACTGCGCGAATGAGTCCTCGACCGCGCGCCGCTCGTTCGGATCGTCGGAGATCGCGCGGAAGCGGGTGTTGAGCTCGACCAGCAGCACGCGCGGGCCGACGCGGTCGAAGCGGACGAGGTGCGTCGCGCCGAGCTCTCCCCGATCGAGGCCGAGGGGGTTGGAGCCGACGCCGGCCGGCAGCGACTCCTGGTAGATCAGCTCCTCGCCCCAGCGCGAGATCTCCATCAGCAGCTTGCCCCCCTCCGCGTCCCAGTACAGCGGCACGAAGCCGTCGATGCGCTGCAGCTTCGCGGTGCGCGCGGCGTAGGGCGGATTCTCCAACCCGCCCGGCGGAGGGGCGGGCGCGGCGGCGGGGGCGGGCTGGGGAGCCGGGTGCGTGGCGCAGGCGAGGACGAGAAGGAGTGCGAGCGCGGCCAGACGATGCATGGGGGCGGATTCTATGGTGATCCCCAGCTGATCGTGCGCACGAGAAGGCCGAGGTCGCGCGCATCGTCGCCGAGATGTTGCCGGGCGGGGTTGACGACTCGATCGACGTCGAGCTCCAGCGTGTTTGGTGTTCCGTTCGGCGCGGGCGTCACTTCGTACTCGCGGACGAGATGCGACTCGGCCGGCCGGAAGCGGTCGACGATCGCGCCGTTCATCGTCACGGTGACAGTCGGATTGCGCGGGAGCGTTTCGTCCGGCACGTCGAGGGCGAGGCGCAGCACGGCGGGAGCCGTCGCGGGCGGGAGCCGCGTCACCGAGTGGCCGGACATCCATCGCCACTCATCCATCCCCGAGCGCTCGGCCGGGTACCAGCCGGATACGAACTGCGCGACGTCGCGGATCGGTACGAGGGAGACGGCGAAGTAGTGACGGCGGGCGATGTTCCACAGCCGCCCGCGGTCGCGCCGGAACGTGAGGCCGCGCGCCGCGTCGGGATCGACCTCGGCCAACAGCCATGGCCGGCGATCCTTCAGCGAGAGCGGGAGCGCGTGCTGGTCGGCGACGCGCTGGAACGGAAAGTACGGCTCGAAGTACTCCACGAAAGGAGTCATCTCGAAAGAGACGAAGAGGTGATCGCGGCGCGGGTCGAGTCGCGCGCGGATGGCGCGCACCCCCTGCACGGAAGGCGAGACGTTGTTGCGCACCGGCTCCAGCGCCGGGAAGGTCCAGATCAGGAATGCGGCGACGATCGTCAGGCCGACGCCGAGCTCGATCTTCGGCCAGCGCCGCGTCGCGCGCTCGATGCCGTCAGCGGCGAGGACCACGAACATCGGCGCATAGCCGATCGAGAAGCGGTTGATGCTGTAGCGGTCGAGCATCAGCCAGGCCACGACGGCGAACGGGGCGAAGGTCAGGAAGTTGATCAGGATTCGCCGGTCGTGTTGGCGGATCGCGCCGACTGTGGAGACGAGCACGAACGCCGACACGACGACGCTCAGCGTCCGCCACTGGTACTGCTGGAGGAAGAACGGCGCGAACAGGCGCCACAGCGGCGCGCGGCCCGGCGCGCGCCAGGAGTCGACGCGTGTGATGTACTCGCTGTGCGCGCGGATGGAGGTCATGTACTGCGCCCAGGTGCCGGTGGCGTGGATGGCCGAGCCGAAGGCGAGGGCGACGGTGGCGCCGCCGAGGAGCGCGGCGAAGACGACGTCGCGCCACGAGGCGCGCGCCCGGTACCAGGTGGCGATCGCGCCCGGCATGAGGCCGATCAGGATGTTCTGCGGCCGGATGCCGACTGCGAGCGCGAGGAGGCACGCGCCGATGAGATAGGCATTCGCATCGCGGCAGCCGCGCAGGAGCATGCCGGCCGCGAAGACGACGAGCACGATGGACGGCACGTCGCTGAACGCCGTCCCGCCGAAGAACCAGACGTTCGGCAGAAAGGCGAACAGGAGCGCGGCGACGAGCGAGGTCTCGAATCGCAGGCGCAGCTCGCGAGCGAAGAGGAAGAGAGCGGGAAAGACGAGCACCGCCGCGAGGAAGTTGACCGACTGCAGCGCGCGGAAGTCGTCGTGCGTGAAGAAGCGGGCGATCTTCGCCGCCGCGATGTAGACGGGAAAGCCGGGCGGATGCGGGTGGTGGTTCGTGACGTCGTAGGCGCGCATGCCGAGGCAGAAGAGCGCCTCGTCCCAGTCCCAGAGCGAGCGCGCCACGGCCAGCGGACGCGTCGCGGCGCAGACGATCACCGCGATCCAGTAGAGGAATCGCTGGTTTCGGGTGAGCGGCGGAGGCGGGGTGGTGAGATCGAACATCGCCGAAGCGGTGCGAAGGATCTCACACGTGGGGCCGGTTCTCTAACCGGCCTACGCCCGGCGCCCGTAAGCCTCGTAGAACCGGCTCCCCTTCTCCGCGAGCCGGCGCAGCGGCTCGCTCGCCGTGAAGCGCGGGCTGACCGTGGTCGACAGCTCATCGAGCCGCGCCAGGAGATACGGCAGCCCCTGCGAGTCGGCGTAGCGCAGCAGTCCGCCGCGGAAGGGCGGGAAACCGGTGCCCATGATCATGGCCAGATCGAGCTCGCCGGCCGTGGCCACGATCTTCTCGTCGAGGATGCGCGCCGCCTCATTGACCATGGCCAGCACCATCCGCTCCACGGTCCGCTTCGCGTCGGCCGGATGCGGCGTCTTGATGCCGAGGATCTTGTAGACCGTGGGGTCGGGACCGAGCCGCTTGCCGTCCTTGTAGAGGTAGAGGCCCTTGCCGTTCTTCTTGCCGTGCCGGCCGTCAGCATAGAGCTTCTCCACCACACCCGATTTCTCCACGCGCGGGCCGAATGCCTCGCTGAGGATGCCGGCCACCTTGGCCGCGACGTCGATGCCGACTTCGTCGAGGAGCGCCATCGGTCCCATCGGCATGCCGAAGTCGATCATGGCCTTGTCGATCGACTCGATGGTGTTCCCCTCCTCGAGCAGGAAGCCGGACTCGTTCATGTAGGGGCCGAGGATGCGGTTGACGACGAAGCCGGGACCGTCATTACAGTAGACGACCGTCTTGCCGAGCTTGCGGGCGAGGGCGCCGACCGTCACCGCGGCGACGTCGGACGTCTTCTTCCCGCGGATGACCTCGACCAGGAACATGCGGTCGACGGGATTGAAGAAGTGCATGCCGACGACGTTCTCCGGATGCTGGGCGTCGGCCGCGATGTCGGTGATGGGGATGGTCGACGTGTTGCTGGCGAAGATGGCTCCCGGTTTCTCGATCGCTTCGAATTCGGCCAGCACCTGCTTCTTGATGTTGATGTTCTCCACCACCGCCTCGATGACCACGTCGGCGCGGGCGAAGCCGCTCCAGTCGGTAGTGGTGGTGACACGGGCGAGCTTGCGTTGCATCTCGCCGCGGGTCATGCGCCGCCGCTCGACCTGCCTGCGCCAGATCTTCGTCGCCGCCTTGAGGCCGCCGGCAAGCGCGTTCCAGTTGATGTCGCGCATGCGCACCACCGCGTCGGTCTTGTCGGCGATGATCTGCGCGATGCCGCCGCCCATCACGCCCGCGCCGAGGACACCGGCCTGCGTCACCGACAGGGGCTTCGCCGCGACCGGGTCTTTCTTCGCTTCCTCGCCGAGGAAGAAGAGCCGCACGAGGTTCTGCGCGACGTCGCCCAGGATCAGCGGCGCAACCTCTTCCGCCTCGCGCACGAGCCCCTTCTCCACGCCGGCCGAGAGGCCGTACTCCATCACCTCGATCGCCTTGAGCGGCGCGGGATAGTTCCCATGCGTCTTGGCCATCACCTTTTTGCGCGCCTGGCTGAAGATGACGCTGCGCGCGATCGGGTTGCCTTCAAGGTAGAACTTCGTGCGGCCTCCGCCGCGCCGCTTGCCCTTATCGAGGAAGCGCCGCGCGACGTCGAGGACGATCGCGTCCGGCACGACTTCGTCCACCAGGCCGACGTTCTTCGCGCGGCGGCCGTCGAGCTGCTTGCCGTTGAGGATGATTTCCAGCGCGGCCGGCAGGCCGATGAGCCGCGAGAGTTTCGTCGTGCCGCCCCAGGCGGGGTAGATGCCAAGGTTCACTTCCGGGAGGCCGATGCGCGCCTTGGGGTTGTCGGTCATCACGCGCCAGTCGCAACTGATGGCCAGCTCGCAGCCGCCGCCGAGGCAGGCGCCGTTGATCGCCGCCACGGTGACCTGGGGCAGCTTCGAGAAGCGGTGCAAGGCCAGTTGTCCGAAGCGGGTGAACTGCTTCGCCTGCTCGGCGTTCGTGGCCAGGGTGAACTCGCTCACGTCCGCGCCGGCGATGAAGATCGACGGCTTGCCGGAGGCGACGATGATCTTCTTGATGTCCTTCGACTCGGCCATCTGATCGACGATGGCGCTGAACTCCTGCATGACCCAGGAGGAGAACATGTTCACCTTCTGGCCCGGGAGATCGAACCAGATGATGGCCAGATCGCCGTCGCGCTCGATTCGGAATGCGCTCGCCGTCTGCGGCGTCGCCTCGGCCAGGGTGGTCATGGTCATGCGCCCTTCTGCTCCCGCTCGTCCTCCAGCCCCTCGTCGATGTAGAGCTGGTCGATGATCGGCTTGTAGTTCTTGTCGATGACCTTGCGCTTGACCTTGAGCGAGGGCGTGATCTCGTCCGCGTCGATGGTGAAGTCGCGCGGCAGGAGGGCGAAGCGGCGGATCTTCTCCTGCCGGTCGAGGTTCTGGTTGAAGCGGTCGATCTCGGTCTGGATGAGACGCTTGACCTGCTCGTCGGCGATGAGCTCCTCCGGGGAGGAGAAGCGCACGCCGAGGGCAGTCGCGTCGCGCTCGAGCTTCTCGAAGTTCGGCACGAGAAGGGCCACGAGGTACTTGCGGCGGTCGCCGATGAGCACCGGCGTCCCGATGTAGGGCGAGCTCTTGAGCAGCGCCTCCAGCGGCCTTTCCAGCACAGTGGGATCCGAAGCTTGGAATTCACGTGACTTGAAGTCGCGGCCGCACTGACCCTATAGTGAGTCGTATTAATTTAAATCATACCAACATGGTCAAATAAAACGAAAGGCTCAGTCGAAAGACTGGGCCTTTCGTTTTAATCTGATCGGCACGTAAGAGGTTCCAACTTTCACCATAATGAAATAAGATCACTACCGGGCGTATTTTTTGAGTTATCGAGATTTTCAGGAGCTAAGGAAGCTAAAATGGAGAAAAAAATCACTGGATATACCACCGTTGATATATCCCAATGGCATCGTAAAGAACATTTTGAGGCATTTCAGTCAGTTGCTCAATGTACCTATAACCAGACCGTTCAGCTGGATATTACGGCCTTTTTAAAGACCGTAAAGAAAAATAAGCACAAGTTTTATCCGGCCTTTATTCACATTCTTGCCCGCCTGATGAATGCTCATCCGGAATTTCGTATGGCAATGAAAGACGGTGAGCTGGTGATATGGGATAGTGTTCACCCTTGTTACACCGTTTTCCATGAGCAAACTGAAACGTTTTCATCGCTCTGGAGTGAATACCACGACGATTTCCGGCAGTTTCTACACATATATTCGCAAGATGTGGCGTGTTACGGTGAAAACCTGGCCTATTTCCCTAAAGGGTTTATTGAGAATATGTTTTTCGTCTCAGCCAATCCCTGGGTGAGTTTCACCAGTTTTGATTTAAACGTGGCCAATATGGACAACTTCTTCGCCCCCGTTTTCACCATGGGCAAATATTATACGCAAGGCGACAAGGTGCTGATGCCGCTGGCGATTCAGGTTCATCATGCCGTTTGTGATGGCTTCCATGTCGGCAGAATGCTTAATGAATTACAACAGTACTGCGATGAGTGGCAGGGCGGGGCGTAACCTAGGTGACAGAAGTTAAAAGCCTCCGGTCGGAGGCTTTTGACTTTCTGCTAGATCGGCCGCATCGAATATAACTTCGTATAATGTATAATGTATATTGATTTAAATTGCAATAATAAAT
>JADMIO010854449.1_pt1 | contig 33016 bp, 34 predicted proteins | sample 8958161 | NCBI WGS metagenome assembly JADMIO01 (sample SAMN16585339, study PRJNA669376) | soil metagenome | isolation source: Crop rotation soil | place: USA: Cullars Rotation, Alabama | collected 2011
GCGACAACTTGTCCACGTGGAATTCTAAGCTTAGGATCCCAATGTGCTGGAAAGACCTGCGCCGAGCCATCGCCGAAGAAGAGCCCGACGCTTTGCTCGTGGACATCAACAGTTGGGGGGCGCTGGCTGCCGCCGAGGCGTGGGGTGGTCCGTGGGCGACGTTCTGCCCGTATCCGCTGGCGCTGAGCTCGTCGGACGCACCGCCGTTCGGTCCCGGCCTTGCGCCTGCGCGCGGGCTGCTCGGACGGCTGCGCGATCGCGTCCTGCGCCCGATCGTCATCGGGACGATCGAGCAATCGATGCTGCCGGGACTGAACCAGGTGCGGGCCCAGGTTGGGGTCCCGCCACTCGGCAGCATCGACGACCTGTTTCGACAACCGCCGCTCCTGATCTACATGACGGCAGAGCCCTTCGAGTACCCACGCCGGGACTGGCCCGCGAACGTCGTCATGGTCGGTCCGTGCGACTGGGACCCGCCCTCGGATCCACCGGCCTGGCTCCAGGACATCGAGGTACCGATCGTCCTGGTTACAACTTCCTCGGAGTTCCAGGGCGACCACCGTCTCGCGCAGACGGCGCTGGAGGCGCTGGCGGACGAGCCTGTCGCCGAGGTAGCTACCCTGCCCGCGGCGGACGCTACCCACCTCCGGATTCCCGCCAACGCGCACGTCGAACGCTTCGTGCCCCATGCGCTCGTGCTCGATAGAGCGGCCTGCGCCGTCACCCACGGCGGGATGGGCGCCACGCAGAAGGCGCTGGCGCGCGGCGTCCCCGTGTGCGCGGTGCCATTCGGGCGCGATCAGCTCGAGGTGGCGCGGCGGGTAGAGGTCGCCGGGGCCGGTACGCGGCTACCGGCCAAAAGCCTGCGCGCCGACCGGCTTCGGGCGAAAGTCCGCGAGGCTATGGCGAAAGCGGAGGGAGCGAGGCGCATCGCAGACGCGTTCGCGGCCGCCGGCGGCGCCGCGGCGGCCGCGAATGCATTTGAGGCGCGGATACTTACACGAAGTCCGAAGGGACACGAGGCAGCGTTGGGCTGAGGGGCGGGGGTATTCGGGGTGCTGGATTCGGGGGTGTCGACTTAGCGGCGGATCTGGAACGCTGGCCAGCGCTCCGCCGGCAGACATCGCGACAAGCTCACGCAGTCCCACTGAGCCTCTCGGTCGCGCGCGAGCATGAGCGCGCTCAACGGCAACGGGCGGGCCCACTGACAGTTCACCTTTGCGGCTCTAGTAGCGCTCCCCTCGTTTCCCGCGTCGCTATGGGGCAGGCCTGGACATAGAGGCATCAGGAGCTGACTGCGGTTCGCGGCGACCAACTCCATCGCTCGCCAGGTACGGCAAGGATCTGGCGCGTCGGCAGTGTCTACGCGGCCTGCGGAAGCACAAGGGCGAGGTCGCCGCGGCGAGTCGCGCCGCATGACCGAGTGGTTCTGAGATCTATGAAGCTACTGCGGAACTTGCAATCAGGGCCGCGGTCAGCCTGTTCTCAAGCGACATTCTCGCCGGGCCCATATTCACTGCTACGTCTTCGGGGCGGCCATCGTGATGCCTCACTTTAGGATCCGACCGAGCGTTCATGGTTGCCTCACGTAAGGATCCGACCGGGCCGCGCGATCGGCGAGTGTTCGCTGGGCGAGCTCGAGGTGAAGTTTGAGTCGGACCGGATCGATATTCTTCGAGCGCTGCTTCAGTTGCCGAGTCATCTGATGGACAGCGCGCCACTGTTCAGCAGGCGGTGGTATGGCGTTAGAGCTGCACCGTAGCGTCGGGTCACCCGTGGGCCGTTGCGGGTCTTGCCGATCAACTTGCGGACCGGGTGGAGGAAATTGACGTATTCGCCGGCCAGGGTATGGATACGCTCGAGTGCCGCCAGGGCTGGCCACTCGAGACGGTCGTCGCCGACGAAGCGGCGTACCACGGCCCAGTTTTTCTGTTCAACATGGCAGGTGTCATTCTTCAGATACGGCCTGGATCGGGTGAAGGTGATGCCATGGCTGGTGCAATAGTCCAGCAGGGCGCGGTTCATGAACTCCGATCCGTTGTCGCTATCCAGGCCCAGGATCCGAGATGGGAGATCCGCTTACAGCCGCTGCAGCGCGTGGAAGACGGTCTCCTGGCGCTTGTCGCGCAGTCCGGCGCAGGCGACCCAGCCGGTGGCGACATCGACCATGCTGAGCGTGTACAGGAACTGGCCAGCTCCGCTCCAGCCGCAATGCGCCACGAGGTCCATTTCCAGGAACCCGGGCCGAGCATCGGTCCAGTCGGCAAAGGTGCGCATCGCGATCTGGCGTTTGAGCAGCGTGCCAGCTTTGGTCGTGCTGAGACCGTGTCGCCGCGTGGCCTGCGCGCGCGAGCTCTTGAGTGCGCGATCGATGGTGGCTGCACTCATGCGCGCCACGCGCGCCTGCACCTCAGCCGGGAACGCATGCAACGCATGCCAGTGGCGCAGGCGACGCAACAACTCTGGGAGAAACGGCGCCAGGCGCTTGGAGCAGATGCCATCGGTCACCAGCCCACACAACTGCAGCAGCTCGACCTCGGCTGGCCCGTAGCTCGGCGAGCGGCGCCGTGTGCGCTTGACCAATGGCTGCTCCTCCGGTGGCGGGCACCTGAGCAGCGTGAGCGCGTACTTGCGCGTGTAGCCCGTTACGTCGCACACCTGGTCGAGAAGCTGCCCCTTCTCACGCTTGCCCACGTGCCCATACCGCGGCGCCAACGCACGTACCAGGTCATGCCGACTGGCTCGCTGCACCTGACCGACCTCACCTTCGGTCGGATTCTTATCTGAGGCAAACGCACCGTTTCGGTCGACAATTTTCTGAGGCAACGCGGGCCACCGGTCTTGAACTCAGAACCAGACGTGTGTTCTATGCGCGGGCCTATCGCCTCATCGAATCGGCCGGGTCACAAGAACGCTGTCCCGTTTTTTGCCACCACATGGCCGCGGCATTGACGGGTTGCGCGGTCGTCGGTTACGCCCGACTCCATCACGGCCGCGAATTCGGTCCGCCGCCTTGCTATTTGGTCACTCCGTTCGCAGCGACCTCGCGGTCGCGCGCGATGAGCGGGGCTGCGACGGGTGGAAGCGGCGCGTCGGCGAGGGCTTCGTCGAGCGCCTGGTCGATGGTGAGTGATCGGCCGGCGTCGAGGGCTGCCGTGTACGGCTGGTGCTCGAGCCGCGCACGGAGCATTGCCAGTTCGGGGCCGAGGTAGTAACCGTCCACTTGCCAGCCCGGCACCCTGGCGCCACTGGCGTCGAAAGCGCCGAGCAGCCGCGCTGCTCGGTGCTCGCGCCCGCAGCCTGCCTCGAGGAGTGCCAGGCCAAGAACCAGTCGCGGCAGCAGATGCGTCGCAGACGAGGCGCGCAAGCCATTGACTGACTCGCGGAGACAAGCGCGGGCGCCATCGAGGTCGTCACGAGCACGGAGCGCCCCCGCCATACCCAGAGACGCTTCAACCACACAGAACCCGGGCGGCAGGCCAAGGGCGTGTGACAACTCGAGAGCCTGACGGAACGCCGACTCGGCGCGTGCGGGGTCGCCCTGCGCGAGCGCCACGCGGCCCACTACGGTAAGGGCGTTCATATGACTCCACGAGTCCAGCTCGCGTACGACAGCCAGCGCCTCGTCTGACAGACAGCGCGCCTCGGCAACATCGCGACGGCTGAGCGCCGCGTCCGCCAGATAGATAAGTCCCCAGCCTATGTCGCGCACGGAACCGGCGCGACGGGCGACTGCAAGCGATTCGTCCAACAGCGCTGAATCTGTGGCCATCGCGCGGTTGTGCGTCTCATGGTTCGACCAGAGATGGCGCAGCACCAGGCTGAGCTCGGCAAGATCACCAGCCTGTCTCAAGACGCTGACGCTCTCCTCCAGCAGCGCAGCCTGCTGCTCGTGAGCAAGGTCGGCGTGTTGGGCGACCATCGCCGCCCAGTTCAGCGCTCGGCCTCGGCCCACCGTTATCACGCCGGGCCGTCGTGCCGCGGCGTGCGTCAACCACTCAAATCCTTCACGGTTGTGCACGCCGGAGGCCCAGAAGCGGCCGAGCGCACCTGCTAACCGCTCTTCCTTGTCCGCACCATCCGGGTCCGCCTGACACCAGGCCAGCGCCGCCCGCATATTGTCATGCTCAGTTTCGAGCCGCTCGATCCAGTGAACGTCGTCAGCTCCGACGAGTCCAGCAGCGGCGTTCTCCGCCAGACCGAGATAGTAGTCACGGTGGCGATCCCGCACAGCGGCCGCTTCACCCGAGTCGACGAGCTTCTCCTCCGCGTACTCGCGCACGGTCTCCAGCATGCGGTAGCGCTGGCCGCGGCCCCGCCGCTCCACGACCACGAGCGACTTGTCAAACAGGCGCAGTAAGACGTGCGGCGCGTCGGGCCCGTGGACTGCTTCGACTGCAACGAGATCAAAACCGCCGGCGAAGACCGCAAGGCGCTGGAACAGTATGCCTTCGTCGGTATCGAGCAGCTGGTAGCTCCAGTCCATGGCCGCCCGCAGCGTCTGGTGTCTGGAGGGAGTCGTCCGCCCGGCGTCGCGTAGCAGTCGGAACCGATCGTCCAGCCGCACGGCGAGGTCCTCGAGGGAGAGAGCGCGAGCCGCGGTCGCTGCCAGCTCGATCGCTAGCGGAATACCGTCGAGTCGACGGCAGATGCGTGCCAATACCGCGGCGCCCCGCTCATCGAGGGCGAGGTCGGGTGCGAGCCGGCGCGCCCGCTCCATGAACAGCTGACCGGCCTCCGAGCGCGCGGCATCCTCGGCGGTCGCGCCCTCGGCCGGCAGTGCGAGGCCCACGACCCGATGGACTGTCTCACTGGGGACGTCAAGCCGCTCCCGGGTGGTGGCGAGCACCCGCAGGCCGGAACAGGACTGAAGTAGGCGCTCGGCCAGAAGCGCACACGCTTCGATCACGTGCTCGCAGTTGTCGAGGACGAGCAAGACCTCCCGATTGCGGAGGAACTCGGTCAATACCTCCTCGGGAGGTCGGCCCGTACTGGGAATCGCGAGGGTGGCGACGATTGTTTGCGGTACGCGCGATCCATCGGCCAGAGATGCGAGCTCGACGAGCCAGACGCCGCCGGCGAAGCGGTCAACGTGCGCCCGCGCCAGTTCCAGCGCAAGACGGGTCTTGCCGCAGCCGCCCGCACCGGTAATTGAGACGAGGCGACTCACACCCAGGACCCTTTCGAGCTGGGCGAGCTCGCGTGCGCGCCCAACGAAGGTGGTGGTTGGGAGCGGTAGGTTGTGCCGTTCGTGGCCCGGCATGGCGTCTGACAGAGTCCCGGCCTGACCCAGCCGCGCAGACTTGAGAAAGACCGCGGCCTCATCCTCGGGGAGATCCAGGCCGCGCAACAACAGCCGCACAGTGCTGGATCGTGGGGTTTGCTTGAGCCCGCGCTCGAGGTCACTGATGGCACGCCAGCTCAGCCCCGCTCGCTCGGCGAGCTCGGCCTGAGTCAGGCCGCGCGACAGGCGGTGCTGACGGAGGAGTTCGGGAAACGTGGACCCGGGCACGCGCTCGGGGCGCATCTTACGTCCTGCTGGGAGCGATGGCGGGCCTCGGTGCAGTTCACGCAGCCAACGTGTGCACGACGTGTCTGTCTCGTGTTGGTCCGCCGGGTTGAGGCTGCACGGGTCGGCTCCCCACGAGCCATCGAGGGAGGACACCGCATATGGAACAGCGTCACACGCTCAGAAGCGCGCCAATGTCAGGTGCGCTCGCGGGATGGAGCTTGAGTCATGTCCTTCCGTGGATATGCCTACTGGTCGTGGTGTCGACGACCGCGTATGGGTTTCAACTCGCCGTCGCATCGATGGGGCCGGTTCCGGCAGTTGATCGGGCTGACGGGAAACATGCTGTCGTGAGTCGTCACGACGGCTGGGTGCTGCGCGGCGCGTTCCTGCAAGCCGCATCTATGAGTTCGACACGGATGGTCCTGATTACAGGGCACGACGCGGCAACAGGCGAGCGTATGCAACTGGAGTGCGTTACGACTTCCGACCGCTATGCCGAAGACGCGCTGCTGGTCGAACTGAGGGAACTTCGCGAGGTCGCTGCGCGGATCTGCAACGGCGCCAATGCACCGGCTGTCCGTCCTTGAGTATCCGCGAGAGCGCACCCAGAGAGAGGGGATGTGAAGCTCGCCCCCATTAGCGGGGCCTGAGCCAGCCGGTCACGAGTTGCGCAACGGGGCGGTGGCCGGATCGAGTCTCAGGCTGACAGTTGGCACACCTGGGTGTTGGCTTCAGGCAACCAGTTGCGACCAGATCCACCTCCGGATGCCGCCACGACCCAAACGGAGCTCGCAGACTCAAGCGTTGAAGCACAACCCGGACGTGAACTATGCGACGCGGGCGCTGGACACACGTCCGAGCATGACGCGGCACCCGCGGCCGCCTCCGGGATCCTGGCGTACCTGTTCCCATCTGATGCTCAGCTTTGTCGCTGACAAAGCTGATGAGGCCAATCGTGCTGACTCGCACGCGATGCATCGTGGGACGCGCGACCGAGGTGGGGCTTCTGACGAATTTGCCGCGCTGCGCGCGCTTCCGTCATTTGACGCTTGACGTGGACCATGTAAGACTGGCCCACTCACAGGGGGAGTTCGGGTGGGTCACCTGGCTGGGCACATGGCGGGCGGCGCGCGCAGAACAGCGGGCGCGTCGAGTGTTCGTGTGCCTGTTCGGCAGCCGTCTTCGATAGCCGGCAGCCAGGCGACGGCCGGAATCCAGCGGGTGCTGGCCATGCAGCGGCTGGCTGGCAACGCGGCTGTTACGTCGATGCTGATGGTTCAACGCTGCGGACCGACGGCGTGTAATTGTTCACCGCGACAGCGCGAGGAGGCTGAAGCCGGCTCGCTGCAGCGGGCGATCGGGTCGGACTTCATCATTCGCGGCAAGAGTCCCGACGCGGCCAAGCCCGAAAACCGCGCCAAGCTGTTCTTCGACTTCAACAGCAGTGCGCTCGATACGCAGGAGGAGGGCAAGATTCCAGCGCTGGCTAAGCCCGCGGCACGGGACCTGACCCTGCACGGCTTCGTGAGCGAGGAAGGCGGCAAGGGCGGGAACGTGCCGCTCGTCAATGCTCGCATCGCGTCGGTTGCGAAGGCGCTCGAAAGCAATCAGCACAAGGGTCAGCGCGAGTCGGTGCTCAACGTGGGCAAGACCGAGGGCACCATCGACTATCGGAACAGGCGCGTGGTGGAGGTCACGCAGATCGGTTCCCCGTCTGCGTCGGCCGACTGCACCCCGGATCCTGCGTGCGAGAGCACCTTCAGCTCGGCGTTGGCCAAAGCCAGGTTCGACGTCGCCAACGCCCGGGGAGCGCTTACTGATCCGACGGACCCTGACGTTGCTTCTGCCCTCAAGACAGCCTTCCTGGCCAACGATCGCCAAACGGCATCCAAAGTCTCAGACAAGCTCGGCCACCTGCAGGCGCACTTCAACCTGATGGCCACGCAGGCTGGGCACAGCTGCAAAACCGCCTGCGACGCAGGCTGCACCGGCGGACGTGTCGCGCTGACCAGTGGTCGAAAGCAGGGTGGCGGAAGCAAGTCACATATCACGCTGTGCCCAGAGTTCGCGGGGGGCGCACTGATCGCACCGTCAGAGCTGCTGATCCACGAAGGGACCCACGGCGCCGTAGGCGTGCTCGCCGATGACCTCGCGTACGGCCACAGCCGACTGTTCGAGTTCCTGAATCCAGCCATGGCGCTTGAGAACGCTGACAGCTACATGCTGTTCGTGCGAATGTTCACCACGGGCGTTCGCGGCGACGTCGCGACGCAAGACAAAGTCGCGGCCGACTTCACTGGCCAGGAGCGTGCGGACACGCAGAAAGCGATCGCCTGGCTCGACGACCTGCTGGGGGACGCCAACAACACCATGTCGTCCAACTACGAGAAGGTCGAGCAGGCGCGGGCGGCGGGCGCATGGAAGGATGCCGGACACGAGTCCCTGATGCGCGAGGTGCTCGCGCCCGATTTTCAGATGACACTGCCACCCAAAGCGCCCAGCGAGGAGGACCAGTGGAAGGTCGCCGGCATCGCCGACCGCTACGACCAGCTCCAGAAGGTGTTCAAATCGCCGCTCGATATTCGGAAGCGCCCGGCCGGCGGCGTGGTCTGGGAGTCTGGCCCTGGAAGCATCGTGTTGGTTGGCCCGGCGTTTCTAATTGCGCCGCTAGAAGCTCGAGTGCGGCAACTGCTCACGGCCATGATCGCTGCCGAGCCGAACATCAGCGGGCCGAGGAAGTCGGCATTCGTCAACCTGTTCTTCGAGATCAAGCAACGCACGGAGACCACCTTCGCAGCGACTGAAGGTCCAGGCGCCAACGCGCCCGCGCCGGTCAAGGGCCCAAGCGGCGGCGGCGCATCCCCGTTCGTGGGACCTGCGCCCACGTCCGCCAGTCGACCGATCGTTCGCCTCAATAGCACCGGTCCTGACGTCGCCGCCCTGCAACAGTTCCTGAACGCGGCGGGCGCCTCGCCGACGCTAGGACCCGATGGCCGCTTCGGCCAACTCACGCATACCGCCGTCACTCGATTCCAAGCCGCGCAGGGACTCGACGCCGACGGCATCGTCGGACCTCAGACGTGGAGCGTGCTCGAGCGACGTCGCCCCACGGCCGAGATCGATCCCGGCAACACCTTCCGCAGCCTCGCGCCCGTCTAGCCCGCCATAAACGGTGTCGGCGGAGTGCATGCATGGCCGACGTATGGGTGCAATGCCGTGATCAGTCAGGCGCCAAGCCGGGCGCGACACGGGTCAGCGGTACTGCTGGTAGGGCGCCATACCCCACGTAGGCGCTCGTGCCGATGATCATGTCTCGTGTCTCACTGTGGAATGAACGCTCGGAAGCTCCCGCTCCAGCGCGGTGAAAGTGCTCTCGAACGCGGCCCGGACCCCGCGCGCGAGCAGTACGCGGTCGAATAAACCGAGAGCACCGCGTCGCGGCTCGTACTCGACCACGAGCCGATAGAGGAACCCGCGCCCATCGGCCTCGAAGTGGCGCTCGTGGTATGCCTCAGGCAAGCCGCGCTGGATGCTCGTGTAAGTCACGAGCCGATTCTGCTCGTAACCGGTCAACAGCATGGTCAGCTCTCGCTCCCGCCCCAGCAGTCGAGTCACAAGCCGCGCGGTATCACCCGTCGCCACCCAACGGGAACCCTCCACGATGCGAACGAAGTCGGGCCAGAACTTCGACCAGTTCCCAGTCGCCGTGATGAAGGCAAAGCCGCGCTCCACCGGCACGTCAAAGTAATGGCTGGCTTCGATTCGCATGCATTCGGTCGCAGTTACTTCGTGCCGATGCCGATGTTGACCGGGTTCGAGAGAACGGCTCGCCCATTCGATCCGAGACGCTCCCGAAGCATGCCATCAAGGACCTGGCGTAGTCGTGCCCGCTGCTCCTCGCTGAGGTCCGCGACCAGCATCCCAGCGATCGGGTTCCCGTACAGCACCCAATCCCACATCTCTTGCCCCGAGGCGAACGTTGGCCGCTCCGCGCTCCTTTCGACGCGTACATTCTTGAGTCCGGCGTCGGTCAGCCGCTGGCGCAGGACTTCCGGATCCGCCAGCTGGAACTCGAGCGGCGGCGGATCGTCAGGGACGCCGGGAAACTCCGGCTCGAGGACGCTCAGCGCGCTGATGAAGAACCCCAGGAACTCGAGCTCCGCGGGTGAGCGGTAGGCGGTCACTAGTACGCGTCCACCCGGCTTCGTGACTCGAACCATCTCGCGGAGCGCGCGCGGCTGGTCGGGCACAAGCATGACGCCGAACTGCGAAGCGGTCACGTCGAAACTGTCGTCTGGAATATCCAGCGCGTGACAATCCATGACGCGCCCCTCTGCGCCGCTCAGCCCCTCCGCGCGGACGCGAGCCTGGAAGCGGTCGATCATGGCGGGTGACCAGTCGGTGGCGAGTACCAGTGCGCCCAATCGTGCGGCTGGTAGGCTGAGACCGCCCGTGCCGGCCGCGACGTCCAGGAATCGCTCGCCTGCGTTGAGCCCAACGAGGCGGACGGCTTCGCTCGCAAGCTCCACCTCCTGTGGTGCAACGTACACGTCGTACCCCTCCGCGATTGCGTCCCACGCCTCCGGCGGCGCTACATGGTGGTCGCCGGTGCTTACGTCGCTCTGTCTGGTCATCATCGTTGGCTCCCTGAACCCAGGTGCGTTTGCACCGTGTTCGCAGACGAGCTTAGAGAGCAAGCGCGCCGTGTACTTCCGACGAAACACTCAATTCCACCAGCGTAGCAATGAGTAATTCTTCGTAGCGGCGGTTAGCGGACCAGTCCGTGCTTGTAGGCGTACGCGGCCACCTCCGTCCGCGAAGAAAGCCGCAGCTTTGTGAAAATGTTGGTGATGTGGCGCGCGACTGTTTTCTCACTGATGCACAACTCAGTGGCGATCAGCCGATTCGTTTTACCGCTTGCGATCAGCGTGAGTACGTCGTTTTCGCGCCGACTCAGTGGGCCTCCAGGCCGCGAGGTGCCGGCGAGTCGAGCCAGTCGAGCGAGATCGGGCGCAGCACCAAGCTCCTCGAGGGCGCCGCGGGCGGCTTCGAACTCGAGATCCGCGGTCGCATTGTCACCGAGTGCACGACATGCGACTCCAATGAGGACCCGAACCCGCGCCGCCTGGTGCGGCGCCGCGAGATCACGCCACGAGCGCTGTGCTGTACGGATTTCCGCTAGCGCTGGATGCGGCTCTCCTTCGGCCAACAGAACCGCTCCGAAAGCGTGAGCGGCAAGCGCATTCAGGTACGGGACCTCGAACTGAGCGGCGATCGCGCAGAGCTCATCGGCTGCCGTACGCGCCGCTCGCACGTCGGCTGCTTCGAGCAATACCTCGATACAACCCGGCAGTAGGCGTGCGCGAGTAAGTGGATCCTGTCCCTCGTCAAGGGCTCGGCGGATCGCCGCAACAGCCAGATCAACTCGCCCCTGCGCGACGCGCACAAGCGACATCCCAGGCTCCGGATCGCGTCCGGCCAGGCTGGCATTCCGGTACGACTCCTCTGCGTGGGCGAGCTCGCCTCGCAGCCGCTGGATTTCCCCCAATTGATAGAAGGCCGAACCGAGCGCGTCCCAAGCCGGCGGGCCCGCGAGCAATTCGCACGCGCGCTGAGCGGAGTCGAGTGCGTCCATCCACGCGCCCTGCAATTGGAAAATCTCACAGCGATGGACAAGGCAATTGCCGCGAAATGGAACGATGTCGGATTGCGTTTCACACCAACGCGTGAGTGCCTCCGTCCACTCTCGCGCGCGACGGTGGTCGAAGACCCCTTGGCATAGCGCGATCACCTGGCAGTAGAGGATCCCCGCGAGCATCGGCGCGACCTCATCTGCCGTTACGGCGACCATGACCTCGTCCAGGAGCGCCACACCCTCGGCAATACGCCCCCGAAGTATCAGCGAGTACCCGCGGCCAAGCCATGCGAAGACGGCCGCGTCGGAATCGCCGAGCCGTTCTGCGATCTCGCCCGCCTCGACAAAGCGCGGGTCTGCGGCTTCCCAGTCCTGGTCGAAGAGACGCGGCAGGGCGTTCAACATCAGCAGCCATGCCTGTTCGACACCGTGGTCGCCGCCGTGCTCGAGGACGCGGCCGCCACGAGCAACCCAGCCCATCGCCTGAGCCCGATCCCCCCGGAAGTAGAGCCCGAGTGCGTGCCAGAACGCGCAGCGTGCGGCATGTTGCACTTCGCCTCGGCGTAACCAGGCGTGGTGAGCGTCTTTCCATGCCTCGTCGCACTCGTGGTCTGGGCCGACCATGTACGCGGCGACCGCAAGCCGCTCCAGATCCTCTACCCCCAACTGGTCGTCGAGGTGAGCCGCCATCAGCTCGGCGAAGGCTTCCCCCCATCTGCGCCTCGCGAATGCGCTCCCAGCTGGTCTTTTCCGATCGGCCCTGGCCATCCCGAACCAAGATACGCCTGCCTCTTCCCGATGTCATGGCTGACCCGACTCGGACCGAGGGGCTCACTCGCGGGTTTACACTCCGCAGTCGATCTTTACCACGAACGCTGGCGCCCATCCGTCCAGGAGTTGGTTCAGCAGGGCCTGGTTACCCTTCTCCAAGAGCCAGATCCCCAAGAATATGGATTTATTCAGCTGACGCGAAGAGGAATCAACTTGGGCAAGTCGATGGCACGAGCATAGAGAGTGGTAAGAGCACGTCTCCCTTAGAGCAGGTTCTGCATGCACTTGCGAGTCCGTTCACCCAAAGGCAACCTGAACAACCGCGGTGTCCCTAGCCTGCTGATGGGCGTGTGCATCGGCGTTGGTGTCCTAGTCTCACGGTAGCGCTAGGGTGGCCGCGCTGGACCTCATTGCAAGGATGAGCGAAGTCAACCCCGCTAATAGCTGCACTCGCGAGGACCCATCGCGCTGCGCCTCACCCGTAACCGCCAGCATCTGACCCAGTCAAGACTTGCTGCGCGATCTTCAGTGGCGGAATCAGTCTTCTTGCGCGACGGTCAACAGGCAAGCAGTCAACCTGTCGTATGTCGGGAACGGCCCTGCGAAGCATCTCGATCCCGGGCGCAACACGAGCAGGCAACAGGATGCCCCGTGACAAAGAGTGTGCTCATTCATGCATCTAGTCCTAAGGTCGGCGGGACCCCTGCTGTGATCACGTTCCAGCCGCTCGACGCGTGAGCCGTGCCTTAGGCCGCGAGCGTCAGCGGCAGCTCGAGGATGAGGTCATCGGGCCCAAAGGTAACGGTTGATCCACCAGTAGAAATGTATGCGTTTGACGTAGTCGTGCGACTTAGTCAAGAGAGACACGCATCACCTCGTGATCAGGGCCGAGAACCCTGTCCAACAAGCCGAGGCTGCGCATCTGTGCAGCAACCTAGCTGCGTTGGTGCGCAACTAGTGCGTCAATAGGTGGGCAGCCCGTGTCGATTTAAGCGGTTGAATAGCCAGGTCAGCGTGGACTGGGTTGCGCCAGCGGGTGGACCAAGTATTGGCCAACGCAGACACCCCACCGTCCACGGCCTGCGCCATGGAACTGGTCCTGCCTTGAACCGCAAATAGTCACTCGGTTCCTGCGCGTGAGCCCTGGCGGCTCAGTTCCTCCTCGAAACCATCCTGTGCTAAAGCAATATAGATCGGAGTTGCGACTACCAGTTTGACCTCGTGATGCAGCACCAGAGCCAGAAACTCTAGCGCGTGAGCAACGGGCGTAACGTTTGAAAGCGCAATATCAGCAGCCTCCTTGTAAGTACAGTAAGGTGGTTGATCAGTGCTCGGGCTGTCACTCTCAATCTGCTGATTAAGGAACTTGAGTGTGTAGTAGAAAGGGGAGTGATTCACATCTGTGTGCTGTGCCGACCCAACAAGGCTGTCGCTGGATCCGATCATAGCCAGCGTCGTCCCTTCGAACTCGCCGCCGAAGAATGCCACATCTGACGCATACTCTCTCACAACGCCGTATTTCAAGGGAAGACTGCCGCTGATATATTTCTTGGGCATCTGGAGTGTGCCAACCGGCTCATGCTCAAGGATGTAGCTGCTAACCACATTCAGTTTCGCCGTTAGCTCCTCGGATCGCTGATTCGTTGTTCCTTTACCGCCAGTTGATACTAGTCCGAGATTGAGCTTGAGTTCGGCCTCGAATGACTTGAAGAAGCGCTGTGGAATCTGTGGGTAGAGCATATCTACTTTCGAGCGAGATACATAGACAAGGAAGCGCATGAATTAAACCTCTGAGTCAATTTGGCTGTCTGTCACTTTCGAGCGATGTGATTTGCGTGCTGGGGCGCTATGTCACGTGCCAGAAGTTCGCTCCCAGGCGCTACGCTACAACTCCCGCCGTATCGCCGCCACTAACAACGCAAGGCTAGATTGCCAGGCCTTAAGCACGCCTTCCCAACGGCTCTCAAGGCAAGGTTTAAGGGTCATGCCACTCCCTGTGTCGGCTGAGTCCATGCTCGTCAACTCAGAGAGTTGAGTAGCCACGAAGTGCCTCGGGATCGTCAAAGATCCCTTCGGCAACACGGTCGGTCTGGTGGTGCGTCTCTTTCGGGATGCTGCTCCGTGAGTATGTCGGTGCGAACGAGCGACGGCATTGCGGCGTGAAGGCAGCGGATTTCGCTGGTGAGATGTGACGCCCTTACTTGACACGCAACTGCTTGGCGTCTCCAAGGCGTGCCCGGCCAACGCGAGTGGAACCAGCGGATTTCGAGAAGCAGCGGAACGAATGCAGCGGAACGGCGGGTGGCGCCGGAGCCGCCAGACACTTTGCTATCGCCACCCGTGAGTTTGAGATTGCTGTCGCCGGGCAATTCCGCTGCTTTATCGGCTTGACGGATTAAGAAGTGCGCTCCTCTGCCATCCGGCCAGACGTCTGATGCCAGCGAACCACGTGTGAGCTCTCAGTCTTTCTGCCCAGACGAGGCCGGGTGAGGTCACTTCCCCCGTGTACATGCCCGAGGCAGACGGGACGGCTGTCTGTGCAGCCCGAGCGAGGCCAACAAATGGCCAGCCCCCTGCGGCCCACGACGCTCCGCCGGCTGAGCAGATCTTGGGCCTGGGCGGCGCGGGCCAACGTCGATGTGCTGCGGCACTACGGGCAGTTCGGCTGCAAAATGGCTGCAAATGCTGAAAACGGCACCCTAACTGCCTCCCGTCCGCATGAGCTCGGCCGCCGCAAACATAGAACGCTCGTGCTGAAATCAGGTTCGTAACGCGATGGCGGAGGTGCATGGGAGTCGAACCCACCCTCGACCAGGAAGCTGGCCGAGCAACCGTTTTGAAGACGGCGAGGCCCACCGGGACCCGTCCACCCCCCAGGGGGCAGGCAGAAGTATATGAAGCTTCTCAGGCGACGGGCTGCGGTGCGAGGCGGCGTTTGACTTCGGCGACCACGTCGGCTGGGAGGGGGCCCTTGCGCGCGGCGGCGACGTTGGATTCCAGGTGCGACGGGTTCACCGTGCCGACGATCGTCGTGTGCACGTCCGGATGGCTGAGGGTGAAGCGCAGGATGAACTCCGTCTTCGGGGCGCCATCCAGCAGGTCGTCGAGCTCGATGCCCTGCCAGGCGCCCTTGGCGGCGCCGCCTCGGATCACGGTACCTGCGCCGGAGGCGGCGGCGTCCGAGATAAGGGACTCGTGCTCACGCTCGACGGCCGAGTAGGGGATCTGAAAGACGTCGAAGACGCCCATACCGATCTGATCGGGGAGGTTCGGCAGCGTTCCCGACATTCCGATGAACCGCACTTTGCCCTGATGCTGCAGCTCGAGCAATCCATCCAGGGCTCCCTGCTGCTGCAGGTCCGACGGCGACGGGCTGGCGTGGAACTGGACGACGTCCAGGTAGTCGGTGCCGAGGCGGCTCAGGCTGTGCTCGACACCTGCGACAACGTTTTCGCGCGTGAAGACGTGCGGGCTTCGTGCTCGACCCCCGCTCTCGGTCGGGGCAGGCACGGCCGCATTGGGCACGCAGCCGCATTTGGACGCCAGGAAGAACTCGGCGCGGCGACTGCCGATATACCGCCCGATGCGCTCCTCGCTCAGACCGTAGTCAATAGAAGTGTCGATGTAATTGATCCCGCTGTCGAGTACTGCTCGGAGGATGCGTTCGGCCTGGTCCTCGGGGATCGGGCGGCCGCGGGGTACGTCGCGTAGCTCCATCGCGCCGTAGCCCAGCTGCGTGACTTGTAGACCCGTGCGGCCCAGGATGCGTGTTGGCAGATCGGTCATCGCGGGGCAATCGTATCTAGCCGCGGGCGTACGCGCCGGACGGACTCGGGTTGCGGTCCGAGCAGGAGCGGCAGGTCGCTAGCCGTAGGGTCCGCGGTTGGTGTTTGGCGGGCCTGAACGGTAGAACCTTTCGAGGAAGCCGTACCTGCCTTGGTTGTGAGCAGTCGAGTCCTGCCCTGGGTGGCGATCGTTGTGATTGGAGCCGCATTGAGTGCCGGAGCGTTCGCGTGCGGGCCGGCGCAGACCGCGGCGCCGACGCCTGCTGCTTCGAGTGATGCGTTTGCGGTCGTGCGGGCTACTGCAGAGGCGGCGTATCAGGCGGGGCGGCGGCACCTCGAGCGGGGTGAGCTGGAGGCGGCGCTGATCGAGCTCGATCGGGCGCGGACGAACGATCCTGATAGTCGACCCGAAATAGCGCGGGCGCTGGAGGACACGCTCGCGCAGATTCAGACGCGGGCACCGACGGTCCTGGCGACCAGCAGTGCTGGCTCGGGCGCGGCCGGTAACGCGGGGGCAGTCGCGACGGCAGCGGCGGGCGCGCAGGCGACGCTGGTGGCGCAGGTCAAGCCCACTGGTGGCTCTGGCTCGGCAGCAACCTCGGTGGCGCAGGCGAATCCGACGGTTGCGGCGGGCGCGACTGGGTTTGCGCAGGGGAATCCGACGCTTGCGGCCGCTCAGGCAACTGCGATGGCGCAAGCGAATCCGACGCTTGCGGCGGCTGGCGCTGTTCAGGCAACTGCGGTGGTGCAAACGAATCCGACCGTTGCGGCGGCGGCGACGCAGCTGGCGCAGATCAGTCCGACACTCGCGGCGGCGGCCGCGGCACAGGCGACGGCGCTTGCTCAGATCAACCCCTCGGCTGCCAGCGCGGCGCAGGCGACGGCGCTTGCGCAGGTTGCGACGCAGGTGCCGGGCGGTGCTGCACAGGGCTCGAACACCACGCCAGGCGGCACCAACGCGGCGGCGCCTCAGGCGCTCACCACGTGGCGCGATCCGCAGGGGCGCTTCTCATTTGGCATGCCTGGTGGCTGGACCAGAGCCGACCCGCCGCAGGCCTTGGCCGGCACGCCGTCCGTGGAGTTTCGCGATCCGAGCCAGCGCGCGAGCCTCAGCGTTGCGAGCGAGCCTACTGCTCGGGCTGTCTCGCCCGAGCTGTACGCGGCGAGCCTCGAAATCGCGATGCAGCAGAACGTGCCGGGTTACGCCACTGAGCAGGTTGTGCCGAGCACACTTGCTGGCAATCCGTCGGTTCGACGGCAGTTCACGTTCATGCAGCGGGACGGGTCGGGCCAGGAGCGACTTGCGCGTGCCGTGCAGGTCACGGTTCTCCAGGGATCAACGCCGTTCATCATCACGGGCTCGGCACCGGCGACCGACTTTGCGGAGTTCAGCGGCGCGTTTGACGCGAGCATCGACACGTTTCGGTTCGGCTGATCGGCGGGCTCGCGGACAAGAAGGCTCTGCTCCTGCTTCAGTTAGGCTAGAGACGCACGTATGGCCATGCACGTTGGGGTTGCGCGCGTGGCGCTGCAGCTCGCTGAGAACAGCTCGCTCAAGGGCAAGCGCATGGTCGTCAAGTCGGTCGCGCAGCGCATTCGGAATCGGTTCAACGTCGCCGTTGCTGAGGTTGACACGCAGGATGCGTGGCACGTCGCCACGCTCGGGATCGTCTGTGTCAGCGAGGACAGGCGGCACGCGAACGAGATGCTCAGCAAGGTGCTCGACTTCATCGAGTCCGAGCGGCTCGACGCTGAAGTCGGCGACGTGGAGGTCGAGCTGATCGCTGTCTGAGCGCCACTGTGCGCTGATCGCCCAAACGCCGGCACGCGCAAGAAGCAAGTAGCGCCTCGGCTTCAGGCCAGCAGCAGGAGCGTGCGGCGCGTACCAGCGATCGCGGCGTGCTCGGTCTCGCAGACGCGGGTGCTCGGGTTGGCCAGGCTTCAGGCGAGCAGAGGCGCGTGAGGCGTGTGTTAGCGATCGGGGAGCGCGGTCTCGGGCACACGGGTGCTCGGGTGGCGAGGCTTCAGGCGAGGGCTTCGAGCCTGCGGCTGAGGTCGGTACCAAGCATCTCGAGCACTTGCTGAAGGACCTGTTCGGGGTCGTCTGCGTAGGCATCAGCGCGGGCGACCGCAAACGTGCCCGCGTCGAGTGCTGACCGCACCTGGGACACAGCGCGGTCGTATTCGGCGCGCGCGAACGGCAGCCTCGGACTGCCCGCCCTTTCGCGTAGGGCGTCGCAGGCGCCGATCAATCTGGCGGCTAGCCGCGCGTACCCGCGCTTTGTGGAAAGCTCAGCCAGCCGATGGCAGCACTCGGCGAGGTCGAGCGCGTCCCCCAGCCTGGCGAACAGTGCCGTTGCTTCGGCGAGGTACGTCAGGGCGTCGGCAGATTGGCCGCGTGCAAACTCCGTGTACCCGAGGTTGTTCAGCGTTGTCGCGACGACGCTGTCGTCGCCTGCCGCGCGGGCCAGCGCGAGCGCCTGGTGGCCGAGCTGGACGGCCCGGTCGAGCTCGCCCTGGCGACGCGCGACCTCGGCCAGCGTCGACATCGCGGCGGCCACCCCGCGCTGGTCCGCGGACCGCTCGCGCAGCTCGAGGCACTCCTCGAGGCAGCCGCGCGCAGCAGCGTACTTACCGAGCTCGGCCTGAACGCTGCCAAGGGCGTAGAGCGCTCGACTAAGTCCAGCAGCGTCGGCCGTCTCACGTCGCAGCCCCACGCATGCCACGTGCAAGGCCACCGCTTGCTCCAGATCGCCCCGCACCATCGCGAGATGGCCGGCGATGTCGAGCCCGCGAGCACGCGCCGATGCATCGAGGTCAGATGCCGAGGCGAGCAGCACCGCGACCCATTCCGCTCCTTCACCTGGATGGCGGATAAGCCAGAAGCGCAGGATGGCTCCGCACATCGCAACACCCAGCTCGACGGCGCCGCTTTGCGCGGCCCACGCCAATGCCGATAGCAGATTGTCATGATCGAGCTCGAGCCGATCGAACCAGGCCCCCTGTTCGGGACCGCGCAGCTTCGACTCAGCCAGCAGCGCACGTACGGCGAAGTGCTCGGCGTGGCGTCGCTGCGCGTCGTCAAGGCCTCGGCTCGAGCGCAGGCGGTCGCGCGCGTATGCGCGCAGCGTGTCGAGAAGCCGATAGCGCATCGCGCTCAGGTCAGCGGCTGGCTCGACGGTCACAAGCGACTTGTCGATCAGCTCGCCAAGCAGGTCGACGACCGAGGCGCCGGCCGAGGAACACACGGCCTCCACGGCTTCGAGGTCGAACCCGCCCGCGAAAACTGACAGCTCGGCGAATAGCTGCTGTGCCTCGACGGACAGCAGCTCGTAGCTCCAGTCGATGGCCGCTCGCAGCGTGTGCTGCCGAGATGGGGCGTCGCGCTCGCCGCGGGTCAGGAGTCTGAATCGGTCGTCTAGCCGGTCGGCGATCTGGCGTGGCGAGAGGAGTCGTGCCCACGCGGCGGCGAGCTCGATCGCCAGCGGCAGCCCATCGAGTCGTCGACACACCTCGACCACATCGGCCACGTTTGCGTCGGTCAACTCGAAACTGGCGTTCTGCGCCCTTGCACGATCGACGAACAAGCGGACAGCCTCGCCTTCGATCGCGTCGGCCGCGGACAGGGAGACCTCACCCCCGGGCACGCCGAGCGGTGGAACCTGCCAGACGAGCTCGCCTGCTACGCGCAGTGGCTCGCGGCTCGTCGCCAGGATGCGCAGGCCGGGGCATGCCCGGAGCAGGGTCATCGCCAGGATGGCTGATGGCCGGATGAGGTGCTCGCAGTTGTCGAGCACGAGCAGCGCCGGAGCGCCGCGCAGGCGATCAATGACGCTGTCGAGCACGGGACGGCCGGGCTGTTCGGGAACGCGGAGCGCCTGCGCCACCGTGCGCGGCAGCACAGTGCCGTCCCTTCCAGCAACAGCAGCGAGCTCGACGAGCCAGGCACCACCTTCGAAGCTCTCGGCCAGACCGCGCGCGACATGCACCGCCAGGCGTGTCTTGCCCGCGCCGGCCGTGGCCGTCAGTGTGAGCAGGCTACAGGCCGACGCGAGCCGACGGAGCTCGCTGACAGCTGCCTCACGGCCCACGAAGCTCGTCGACGGCTCCGGAAGATTCGTCCGTGCTGGACCTATCGATCGCAACGGCGGGAAGTCCGCCGGCAAACGCGAATCCTGCACCTGGAACACGTGCTCAGGCTGCGTCAGGCCGCGGAGCGCATGAACGCCGAGATCAAGCAATACGACCTCATCGCCGCGCTGGCGGTCACGCACCAGGCTGGCTGTGAGTCCCGACAGCACGATCTGGCCACCATGTGCCAGGTCGCGCAGGCGCGCACACCGGTTGACAGCGGTGCCGTAGTAGTCGCCGTTGAGTCGATCTGCCTCGCCTGTGTGGAGGGCCATGCGCACGCGCAACGGCCGCGGCAACGGCCAGCGTTCGCGTGCCAACGCGAGCTGCACCGCGCGCGCGGTCAGGACTGCGTCGATCGCGCTGGTGAACACGGCGAAGCGGCTGTCGCCTTCGCCGCGAGGTCGAACGAGCGTGCCGCCGTGCTCTCGAACCAGACGCTCGATCAGCTCGTCGTGCCGCGCCACAGCCATGCGCATGGCCGCCGCATGCTGCTCCCACAGATGCACGCTCCCCTCGATGTCGGAGAGTAGAAACGTGATCGTGCCAGTTGGCAGGCTTGACACTGCGTGGCGCTCCGGCGGGCATCCTAAGCCCAGTTCGGCGGGATGTCCATTGGGGAAACAGTCGGCGTAACGACGCGTGGCTGTGGCAGGATTTTGCTTGGGGACATTGAAGAACGTGCTGACTGCTCCGCCTGCTACGCGACTCGCGCCGGTTGTCGAGCGCTTTCATGATCGTGTTGACGTCACCGACCCGTACCGGTGGCTCGAGGATGGCGATACGCCCGAGACGCGCGACTGGGTCGACGCGCAGAACGCGTATACGCAATCCGTGCTCGCGGAGCTGCCGCAGCGTCAGGCCATCCGCGACCGATTGGACGTGCTCCTCACGACAGGGACGGTATCGGCGCCGGAGCCTTGTGGCGACCTGCGGTTCTTTACGCGGCGGCACGGGCGGCAGGACCAGGCGGTGCTGCTCGTCCGCCAGGGCGACGATGGGCCCGAACGCGTGCTGGTCGACCCCAACCAGCTCAGCCAGCACGGCGTGGTCGCGCTCGACTGGTGGTACCCATCCGAGGACGGAATGCTGCTCGCGTATGGCATGTCCGAGGGCGGCACCGAGCTCAGCGTCCTGCGTGTGCTCGACGTCGCGACCGGCGACCATTTGAAAGGCGAGGAGATCCCGCACACGCGCGCGTGCAGCGTCGCCTGGTTGCCCGACAATTCGGGGTTCTTCTATACGCGCACACCCGAACCGGGGACGGTGCCGGCTGGCGAGGAGTTCTATAACCGGCACGTTTTCTTTCATCGGTTAGGGGCGGACTGGCGCGACGACCCCGAGGTGTTCGGTCAGGGCCGCGCCCGCGAGGACTGGCCGTACGTAAACCTCTCATCCGACGGACGCTGGTTAGTGGCTGTGGTGTCGCAGGGTGGGGGACGCTCAGAGGTGCATCTGCAGGACCGCCAGGCGGCGACTCCGACCTGGATCCCCATCCACGCGGGCAAGGACGCTCTGGCGTATGGCGAGGTCGTCGACGGCACCCTCTACCTGCGCAGCAACGAGGACGCGCCGAACAGCCAGCTCTGGGCGATCGACCCCACCACCCCCGAGCGCGCCAACTGGCGGCTGCTCATTCCTGAGTCAAAGGATCGCGTGCTGCAGCACGTCGAAAAAGCGGCAGGGAAGCTGATCGCGGTCGAGCTGCGGAACGCAACCTCGCGGCTGGTCGTGTACGGGCCAGACGGAACCAAGCAGTCGGAAGTCGAGCTGCCGACGCTCGGCACGGTCGACGGCATCAACGGCCGCTGGGACGCGGAGCGAGCGTACTTCACGTTCACGTCGTTCGCGCAGCCCGTCGCGGCCTACGCCATGGACCCGACGACGGGGACATACGAGCTGTTCGCCAGAGCAGAGCTGCCGCCCGGGCTGGATCCGAGCCGATATTCCGTCGAGCAGGTCTGGTACTCATCCAAGGACGGCACGCCCGTGTCGATGTTCCTCGTCCACCGGGCCGATTTGCAGCGCGACGGGAACGCGCCGACCGTTCTCACCGGCTACGGCGGGTTCATGATCAGCCGGACACCTGGCTGGGTGGCTGCGCTGCCGATCTGGCTCGACGCCGGCGGGGTGTACGCCTTGCCAAACTTGCGCGGCGGCGGCGAGTACGGCGAGGACTGGCATCGCGGCGGGATGCTCGGCAACAAGCAGAACGTCTTCGACGATTTCCTGTGCGCCGCCCAGTGGCTCATCGATAACCGTGTGACCCGACCCGATCGGCTCGCGATCACGGGCGGCAGCAACGGCGGGCTGCTCGTCGGCGCGGCGCTCACCCAGCGGCCGGACCTGCTCAAGGCGGTCGTGTGCGCGGTGCCGCTGCTCGACATGCTGCGCTACCACCACAAGTCGATTGCTCGGTTGTGGATCCCCGAGTACGGCTCGGCCGAAGATCCCGAGCAGTTCGAGTGGCTGCACGCGTACTCGCCCTATCACCGCGTCCGCGCCGGCGAACGCTACCCGGCCGTGCTGCTGATGACTGCCGAAGGCGACAGTCGCGTCGATCCGATGCACGCGCGCAAGATGGCGGCGCTCCTGCAGGCGCAGTCCGCGTCGGGCGCCCCCATCTTGCTCCGGACAGAGACCGAGGCGGGGCACGGGGTGGGCAAGCCGCGCAGCAAGCTGCTCGATGAGGGCGTGGATTTGTGGTCGTTCCTCGCGTGGCAGCTCGGCGTCAGCATGTAGCGGATGTCACTCGGCTTCGATCCGATCGTGGTGGCGATCGGCCCGCTGGCTGTGCGCTGGTTCGGGCTGCTCGCACTCGTCGGACTCGGCGTCGGCGTGTATGTGACGCTGCGCCAGGCCAGTTTCTACGGCGTAGAACGCAGTGCGATCCTCGCCGCGCTCCCCTGGGCGCTGCCGGTGGGCGTGCTCAGCGCGCGGTTCGTCCACGTCGTCGGCTGGTGGGACTACTACCTGATCCGACCGGCCGAGATCTGGCAGCTCGGCATCGATGGACTCTCGTTGTGGGGTGGGCTGGCGGGCGGCGCGTGTGCTGCGTTCCTCGCGCTGCGGCGCCAGTCGGGCATGCGAAAGCGCGCGTTCGATACGGCGGCGCTTGGCGTTGCCATCGCGATCGCGGTCGGAAGGCTTGGCGCGTTTCTGGATGGGCACGGCCAGGGTGTGCCGTCCGATCTGCCGTGGGCGACGTTCTACACGCATCCGTTGGCGGCCACGCCCGACTTCGGCGTGCCGCGGCACCCGGTGCAGCTCTACGACGGACTGCTGTGCGTTGCGATCGCAGCGTTGCTGGCGCGTGTGCCTCTGGGCTGGCGCGCGGCGACCTTCGGCAGCCTGTACGCGGCGGCGCGCGTGACGATGAGCGGCTTCTATCTGGATTCGGCGTTCCTGTTCGGGTGGCAAATCGAACAGATCGTCGCCGCGGGCGTGGGAGCCGGTGCGATACTGCTCGGGCTGCGATCGGTGCGGCGTATGCACGTAACGCTCTTCCTCAAACCCGGTTGTCACCTGTGTGAGGACGCGGTGGCCGAGCTCTCCCGGCTGCAGCGGCGCTACCCACATCAGCTGGAGACGATCGACATCACGAACGATCCGGTGCTCGTCGAGCGATATGGCGAGCGGATCCCGGTGCTACGGGTGGGCCAGAGGGAGTACGCGGCGCCGCTGATGCGACCGCTGCTCGAACGCGCGCTGCAGTCGGGCGCGGCGTGATCGCGCGCTTCTGGCTGCCAGTAGTCAATGCAGGGCTGGCGGCGCTGCTGCTCGGGGCAGTTGCCGCGCCGCTGCTGGCGATGGGAGGGCTCGCGCAGCTGTCGGAGGCAATTTACGCGCTGTATGCGTTCATCTGTCACCAGTGGGCGTTCCGGTCGTTCTTCATCTTCGGCACGCAGGCCGTCTATGCGAGGGAACAGCTCGAGGTGCTTGGGTTCGATCCGTATCGCGTTGTGGGCCACGATGAGCTGGGCTGGAAGCTCGCACTCTGTGAGCGCGACATGGCGATCTATAGCGGACTGCTGCTGAGCGGACTCTGGTTTGCGCGGCACCGAGCCCGCCCGATCAAACCGCTCGGTCTGGCGCCGTACGCGGTGCTCGCTTTGCCGATCGCAATCGATGGCCTGAGTCAACTCGGCGGCATGCGTGAGAGCACCTGGGAGCTCCGCGTGCTGACCGGCCTGGTGTTCGGACTGGCGAGCGGCTGGCTGCTGTATCCGCGCATCGCGGCATTCATCGGGGGCGAGCGGAGCGTCGGCTATGCTGCGGAGGACGCATGCGCACCACAGCCGCCCCGCGGGTGAGCGCTGCGCCCGACCTGCTGAGCTGGATTCGAACCGCCGTCAGCATCGCCTTCGTGGTGCTGCTCCCACTGCTCTTGATCGGCACCAGCCTGCGCAGCCTGGTCAGCGATCGGGACCTGCTGCTGCGGGGCTTCACCGACAACCGCGTCGGCGTCACGACCGGACTCGACGAACCGCAGCTGCAGCGCATCGCCGATGCGTTTGTCGCGTACTTTCAATCGGCGCCCGGCGAGCTGCACATACAGGTCACGGTCGGTGGCCAGCAGCGACCGCTCTTCAACCAGCGCGAAGTGGAGCACATGCAGGACGTCCAGGCGCTCGTGCAGCTGTTCCTGCGACTGCAGGTGATCGCGGCAGGCGTGGGATTCGTGCGCGTCATGCTGGCGCTGTTTGTGGACCGATCACCGGAGCCCATCGGCCGCGAGCTGCTCATCAGCGCCGGACTCATGGTCGGCGTCGTGGTGCTGGTGGGGTTGCTCTCGCTGCTCGACTTCAGCGGGTTGTGGACTCGGTTCCATCAGATCGCCTTCCGCAACGACCTGTGGATGCTCGATCCACGCACCGACTACCTCATCATGCTGTTCCCTGAACCGTTCTGGTTCGTCGCAACCTTCCGGATGGCGACGACGGTCGCGCTTCAGACCGTGGTCGTCATTCTGAGCGGCCTGGTGCTCCTCTATGGGCCGCAGGTCTTCGGTGGCCTCCGACGCTGAGTCGAAGTCCGACCTGGCGGCGCTGTATACGCGCGTCGCGCCAGGCTACGGGCAGGGCACGCCGATGTTCGCGCACGCCGGGCGGCGCCTTGTCGAGCTCGCGGGAGTCTCTGCCGGACAGCGGTTGCTGGACATCGGCGCCGGACGAGGAGCGATTCTGTTCGAGGCCGCGGAGCGCGTCGGTACGCGTGGCCGAGTAACCGGCATCGACATCGCGCCTGGCATGGTCGATGAGACGTCGGCGGAGATCGCACGAAGGGGACTGCGGCACGCTGAGATACGACTGATGGATGCAGAGAAGCGTCTGGACCTGCCGGACGCGACCTTCGATCACGTGCTGTGTGGATTCGCGGTGTTCTTCTTCGAGAACCTCTCAGGCGTGCTGCGCGAGGCGCTGCGGGTTCTCAAGCCTGGTGGACAGATCGGATTTGGTTTCAGCCGCCATATTGATCCGCGCTGGACGTGGTACGCGGAGCTGCTGGCGAGCTCGGGCGCGCTGGCGAATCTGCCTCGTTCACCCGGCGGTGGGCAGATTCGGGCCGCGGGCGCACTCACGTCTGCAATGGAGCGTGCGGGCTTCTACGCTGTAGAAGAGGTCGTTGAGCCCGCCGAGCTCTGGTATCGCGATGCCGACGACTGGTGGAACTCGCTGTTCACGCATGGCTCGGTTCGACCGCTCGAGCGGATGACACAGGAGCGGCTGGCGCAGTTTCGCACGGAGTGCCTGCAGCGCGTGCGCCTGCAGCAAGACTCACGCGGCGTTCCTGAGACGTTTGAGTTCGTATACGCGCTCGGGCGTCGCGACTAGATGCCCCAGGTGAAGCCGAAGGACGTTGCCAGCCAGGAGCGAAGCGCCGAGAGGCCTGCGAGCTCGAGCAGCGCAAGGCCGAGGCTGCCGATCAGCAGCCCGTTGACGTCGGCGCTGGCGACTGCCTGGCGGACGCGGCCTGTGACCTGAGTCAGGATGTAGAGGTTGGCGGTGCCGAACGCGAGCAGGACGCTCAGGAGCATTGCCAGTGCCGTCGGCCACAGCAAGGGCGGTGGCCCGAGCAGGAGCAGGGCGCCGAGCAGCGCAGCGACGGCGATGCCGGCCAGAAGCTCGAGCGGGTCTTCGACTGAGGCGGCGTCGATCGGGCGCTTCCAGATCAGGCCGGCCACGACGGGGACCGCCAAAAGCCCGAGGCCCAGGCCGGCGCCGAGGCCGGTCAGCAAGCGCGAGGCGGTGTTCGGGGGGTACAGGTGCGGCAAATTGCCGTCGGCGAGAAAGGCGTTGAGGCCGTCCAGGCCCGTGAGCGCTATGAGCGTCCAGCAGGCGATGCCGAGCAGGCCCGCTGGTGGGTGGCAGGCCCTCAGCCGCCCGAGTGCCCCGAGGAGCACAAGTGCGCACAGGAAGCCGAGGAAGATGCCGCCCATGCGGGCCTCTAGGGGCAGCTGCTCGCCGCTGAGGAACAGGCTGTGGGAGGGGCGCTGGGCGGAGACGCCGTAGAGCAGGGCGCGGAGGAGCTCCACTTCTCTTCAGTATGGTGTCTTTTTTTTTGGGAAAAGTACCTTTCGTTGCCCGGCCGCGACGCGCGCGCATTGTTCTTTGGGAAATTACCTTTCGTCACCCGGCCGCGACGCGCTCTGGTCCGGGCTCCCTGCGGCCGCTGCGCGGCCTCCAGTCGCACCTCCCGACGCGCGCGCTCGTCGGCCCGACCCAGGCGTTGCGGACCCCCGCCCTTGGTTTGCCTGGTGTCGTCTGCTCGAACCAGCCGAGTGGAACGTATTTTGGTACGCTGGCGCGCCCGCCCCTTTCACGGTAGTGCGTGGGCCGCATCGCGCTTCGCGCTCGCTCCTTTCCGTTCGGTCAGTGAGTCAGTCGAGTCAGTTGGGACCAGTCTTGTTCCGTTCGGGTGATCGGTGCGGCGGCGCGAGAAGCGGGAACACTCTTGGCCTTGGGGGTGGTCAGTGCTGAGACGTGAGAGGCAAGGCTAGTCTGCCCTTCGGGGTGATACGGATCTAGCCCGAAGGTACCGTTGAGCCGCTGTTCGGAGCGGCCGATACTGGCGGAGAGAAGATGTCGTACGCGGCAGTCCAGGCGGTGCTCGAACGCACGGTGACCGATGCAGCATTTCGTGCGCGCCTGTTCGCTGACCCCGAGTCGGCGCTGGCGGAGTTCGAGCTGACCGACGCCGAGAACGACGCGCTGCGCCAGTTGAGCATCGATGCGAGCCACACGGACAGCCAGGCACTCGACCGCCGCGAGTCGAAGATGGTCCTGCCCTTCTGGCTCACCGGAGGCCTCTAAAGGGACGGTTTAGGAAAAGTACCTGTCGTCACTCAGGTGCCGAGGCGCGAGAGGCAGGTGCTCAGTGCCGCGGCGCGAGAGGCAGGTGATCAGTTACGAGGGGCGAGAGGCAGGGCCGCTCTGCGTACCAAAATACGTTCCATTCGGCTGGTTCGAGTAGACGACACCATGCAAACCAAGGGCGGGGGCCCGCAACGCGTGGGTCGGGCCGACGAGCGCGCGCGTCGGGAGGTGCGACTGGAGGCCGCGCAGCGGCCGCAGGGAGCCCGGACCAGAGCGCGTCGCGGGTGAGTAACGAAAGTACTTTTTCCCAAAAAAAAAGGCGCGAGCGCGGGTTCAGCTAGGGAGCGAGCGCGGGTCAATCGTGTACAGCACCGTGACGGCCGTCGCGTTGTTGAGCCCGTGGGCGACCATGCTCGGCAGCAGGCTGCCCGTGCGTTGGTACACGAAGGCCAGCAGCGAGCCGAGCGCGAAGATTCCGATCGCAAGGCCGCCCATCTGCGCCGGGTTCATGAGCATCGGGACCAGGTGGAGCGCGGCGAACAGGACGCCCGAGAACACGTACGCCACCCAGAGCGGCTGACGGCGTCGATAGAGGCCGAACAGCATGCCTCGAAAGAACAGCTCCTCCGTAAATGGGGCGCACACGGCCACCAGGAAGAACACGATGGCGAAGCCAACCGGGTCGGTCGAGCGGACGAAGTCGAACTGCTCCATCTGGTTCGCGCGCCAGCCGACCTGCTGCAGCAGCAGCTGAATCACGATCGTCATGACCAGCGCACCGATGCCCGTCGCCAGTCCGATCCCGAGGAGTCGATCCAGAGGGAGGGGACGCAGGCCGAGCTCCTGCCAGGTCACCGCGCCAGGGGCGATGAAGCGACCGTAGAGGACGAGCAGCATCGGAAGCTGCGTCGTGAGCGCCGCCAGCACGAACGTGCTCGTATTGAGTCCGCGTTCGATGTTGATCACGTCGGCGAGCGGCAGGGTCAGCACGCCGTTGAGCACCAGCACCGAGACAACCGAGCCGAACGCGAGCCGATGCGTGCCGATGTCGCGTCGTGCCTCTTCCGCACCGCGGAACGCAGGCAAGAACGTCCAGATGACGATCAACAGCCCGACGGCGAGCAGCCCGCCGATGAGGGCAATGCGCTCCATGCCGGCTACCGCTCGAGGAAATCGAGATACAGCCGACTGGCCGTCGGCAGCTGCTGTCCGCTGTACTTGCTGCCCCGCCCAGGCCCATACGGCCGCTCTGCCGGCGTGGTCATTTCGACAAACGAGATCTGCCCGATGCGCATCCCTGGATAGAGCGCGATCGGCAGATTCGCCAGGTTGCTGATCTCCAGCGTCACGTGGCCTTCGAACGCCGGATCCAGAAATCCAGCAGTTGAGTGGATGACGATACCGAGGCGGCCGAGGGAGCTGCGCCCTTCAAGGCGACCGACCAGATCATTGGGGATGCGGACTTTTTCGACCGTGCTGCCCAGGACGAACTCGTGGGGGTGCAGGAACATCGGCTCCTCGGGGCCGACCTCGATCAGCTCCATCAGATCCTCGGCGGGCTGTTTGACGTCGATGTAGGCCCGCTTCGTGTTGCGGAAGACGAGGAACTTGCGGTCGAGGCGGACATCGATGCTCGAGGGCTGGATGAGCGCGGGGTCGAAAGGGTCGATGCCGAGGCGGCCGGCTTCGATGGCTTCGCGGATCGAGCGGTCGGAGAGGATCACCTGCCGGCGCGCGCCGTCTCGGCCGAGGGTAGTGACTCCCTCGAAGATTCAACGCGCGCTTCGGCGAGGCGTCGGTGCCAGGTCAGCTCTTGCTCGAGCTGGTCGTTGTGGCGCTCGAGCTCGAGCAGGCGCTGCTCCTGGATCTGCAGGGGCTGCTCGACCAGCTGACGCTCGGCGTCGAGCTGGCGTTCGCGGGTGCCGGAGCCTTTGTCGAGCCACATCGCGACGATGCCCGTGAACGACCCGATGGCGACGACGGCGACGAACGCTGTTCCTGGATCCATGCCCACTCCTGCGCCCGACATGGTAGGCGGATGCGCGGCTCGCGGGCAGAACCGCGGGATCGGCCGCTCATCGACGGCGGCGGCGGCGAAGGAGCCCAGGGCGTCAGGCGCGCTCGGCCGCGAGCCTCTCGCGCACGGCGAGCAAAGACGCGACGCTCTCGCCGTCAGGTGTGCGGCGATCGAGCAGGACCGCTTGGGCGCCGGCGGTGGTGGCCCAGGCAACCGCCAGGGCCGAGTCGTCGACCACCAGCGCATCCGACGGGTGCACACCGGCGTGGGCGAAGACGCGGGCGTAGAACTCGGGGCCGACCTTTGGCATGCGCACCACGTCACAGCCGTAGAGCGGACCATCGGCGAAGCACTCGCGGATCTCGAGCGCGCGCAGGTAGCCATCCAGCTCGAACGAGCGGTGACCGGATGCCGTGTGGATGACGTAGCCGTCGGCGTGGAGTGCGCGGATCGCCTCGACGACGTCGGGGAACGGCGCCTGGACGCGACGCGTGACGAACTCGTTGGCATCGAGAACCAGGTCGACGCAGGCGGCGTCAGTCTTCGGAGCTCCGATACCGACGATCTGGCACATGCCGCGTAGCCAGGCGACGTCGTGCGCGAGCTGTGCAGACTCCCACTCCGCGTCGCGCAGGCTGCCGACTTCGGCGACGTAGACGTCGAACCCGCCGTAGCCACCGCGCGAGAACGGGCGTGACATCACCTCCACGTTGGCTGCCGCCCAGGCTTCGGACGTGCCGCCGAGGCGTGGCACGAAGAAGTCGGCGAGCAGACGATGCCACTGTCGGGCGCGCTCGGCGTTGTCGCTGATCACGCCACCGTCGTCGAGGAACACCACGCGCGGCATAGCGGCGCGCCTCACCAACGAACGAGGCTAGCGTGCGCTGCGCGTGGCGGCGGCCTGTGTCTGGTTGCGGGCAGCGGCGCGCTCGCTCAGGTGCTTCACTTCGTCCTCGAAGGACGACACGTCGGTGAACGCTCGATACACGGACGCAAACCGTATATACGCGACTTGATCCAGCTGGCGCAGCTTCTCCATCGCCAGATCGCCGATGACGGAGCTTGGGACCTCGGCGGCGTCGCGGGCGCGCAGCTCGGCTTCGATCTGCTCGACCGTACGCTCGATGGTCTCGGCGCTGATCGGGCGCTTCGTGCACGCCACCTGCAGACTGTGGCGCAGCTTGCCCGGGTCGAACTCCTGACGGCGCTTGTCGCTTTTGACCACGATCAGCGCAGCCATCTCGGGTCGCTCATACGTGGTGAAGCGGTGGAGGCACGCGGCGCACTGACGCCTGCGCCTGGTGGTCGACGCGTCGGCGGAGTCCCGCTTGTCGAGTACGCGCGTGTCGGGGGAGTGACAGACGGGACAGCGCATCGCCGGTGCAATGATACGGGCGCTTCGCTGGCGCGCGTCCCGCGGCTTGCGCTGGGTCGGCCTGCCGGAACCCCGTTTGGAAGGGGGAAGATTCGCGGGACGGGGGCTAACTGAGCCAGGCGCTGCGCAGTGTCCACTCCAAGGGCGTTGCGTACCCAAGATCCTGCACGTTCGAGCGCATGATCAGCATGTTCGGATAGCGACAGATTGCCATCGTGTAGGAAGCGTCGAGGAGGAAGTCGTTGATCTCCGAATAGATCGACTTGCGCTTGGTGGCGTCTGGCTCGGTCGATGCCGACTCGACCAGTGCTTTGAAGCGGTCGTCGTAGAAGCCCGCGAGATTCGACGCGTAGCCGTACGTGCGGCTCAGTGCGAACTGCGAGCTCGCCTCCGTGAGATGCGCAAACGCGCCCGCGCTCAACCGGATCCCGTTATACGGCGGCCGCAGCCCGTTTCCACTCGCCGTGAACACGGCGTTCTCCACGGGCTTCAACGTCGTCTTGATCCCGATCTTGCCGAAGTCGGCCTGCAAAATCGACGCAAGCGCGGCGTATTCGGCCTGGAAACCAGCCAGGGCATAGTTGATGTCGAATTCGAGGTTTGTCGCACCCGATTGATCGAGCAACGATTTCGCCTTGTCGAGATCGTAGGTATAAACGTTGTTCTTCGACGGATCCCAAGCGGGCGACGATGGCGACCACGGCAGGTTCTGCGGCTCGCTGCCGAATCCCTGGAGCACGGATTCAGCGAAGCGCTGGCGATCGATCGCGTAGTTGAGCGCTTGCCGCACGAGCTTGTTATCGGTAGGCGGCATCGTCGTGTTCGCCGTCAGGTAAAAGTACTGCCCGACGTCATGCCGATTCGTGACCTTGAAGCGCGAGTCGGATTTGAGTCGGAAGGAGTCGGAGATCGGTGCAAGAAACGCGACATCGCTGGCGCCGGCCTCGAGCGCGGCCACCTGCGTTTGCTGGTCGCGCATGATCGAAATCTGAGCACCGTCGAGATACGGCCTGCCGGAGTCCCAGTAGTCCGGGTTTCGAGTGAGCGTGATGTGATCGCCGGGCACCCACTCGGTCCAGCGGAACGGTCCGGTGCCGACCACTTTGGTGGCGGCATCTGGACCCTCCATCGTGTCCTTGTCGAGGATGCGCAGGTACAGCAGGAAGTCGAACACGCCGGGCCGAGGCTTCTCGGACGTGAGAATGATCGTGTTCTTGTCGGGCGTGTCGATGCCGGTCCACCAGGCGCTGCCCGGAGCCACGACGGCGGCAAACGAGTTCTTCGGATCGCGTGCGCGCAGCAGGTTGTAGCGGACGTCCTCGCTCGTGAACTCGCGCCCGGAATGGAACGTGACGCCTTTGCGGAGGTTCAGCTTGATCTGGCTGCTGTTGGCGTTGAGCTCCCAGCTTTCGGCAAGCCTGGGCTGCGGCGTCATGTTGTCGTCGTAGGTGACCAGCACGTCGTAGCACATGCCGACGGTGGCGCTGTTGTTCGGCTGCCAGAGGATGCCATCGGTGGTGATGATGTCGCCGACCATGCCCGTACGGAGCACGCCGCCACGCTTGGGCTGCTGCTGCGCAGACGCGGTTGGCTTGGGGGCAGCGACGACCGTTGCAGCTGGCGCCGGAGCCGACGTTGCGGCGGGCGCGGGCGCCGCCGTTGGCTTCGTCGCGGGCACTGTAGCCGTCGGCGCGGGAGCGGCGGGAGCAGGCGCCGTTGGCTTCGGCGTGGCGGCCGGCGCGCCACAGGCGGCGAGCAGCGCGACGCCGCTCGCGCCGAGCAGGCCCTGCAGTGCGACGCGTCGTGTGAGTCCAGGCATCAGGCGGCCTCCAGGGCGCGCGGCGAGCCCGCGTCGTACTCGAAGATCCAGGCCGTGCCCCTGCCAGTCGGATCCTTTCCAAATCGACGCCGGATCGCGATCAGCGCATCGCGTTTGAGGGCTGCCAGTGGCGACACGAGGTGGTTGTCCTCGCCGCGTTCGCGTGCCGTCAGGACTACTTGGCTGGCGCGTGGGAGCCTGGCGCTTTCGTACAACTTCAGCGCCCCGACAGGGTCGTCCGGCATCGTCGCCATCGACGTCGCCAGCACCACGCCGTCCTCCATTGCCTGGCAGGCGCCCTGGCCGAGATACGGCAGCATCGGGTGCGCAGCGTCGCCGAGAATGGTCGCGCGGCCCTTCGTCCACTGCTTGAGCGGATCGCGGTCGTACAGCGCCCACTTATAGTGCTTCTCACTGGCCGAGAACAGGCGCATCAGCGACTCGTGCCAGCCCCTATAGTTCTCAATGACCTCGGATCGATCGACTTCGCGAATCCAGGATTCCTCGGTCCACGAGTCGTCGTCGTAGTGCGCAACGACGTTGACCAGCTCCCCGCGACGCACAAGATAGACCACGATCGCGCCGTGCGGCCCAAGCCACGTTTCCAGCACAGTGGGATCCGAAGCTTGGAATTCACGTGACTTGAAGTCGCGGC
>JADMIO011694168.1_pt1 | contig 33005 bp, 23 predicted proteins | sample 8958161 | NCBI WGS metagenome assembly JADMIO01 (sample SAMN16585339, study PRJNA669376) | soil metagenome | isolation source: Crop rotation soil | place: USA: Cullars Rotation, Alabama | collected 2011
TGTTCATCATCAAATCCGACAATAGCAAGTCTTGTAGCATCAGGTACCGGAATCCAGTGGTATGATGCAGCAACAGGTGGTAACCTGCTTGCACCAACGACAGCTCTTGTGGACGGCACTCATTATTTTGCATCACAAACAATCACAGGATGTGAAAGCGTAGACAGGCTTGATGTGACGGTATCAATCGTTACAACACCTGCTGCACCGACGGGTAATGCCACGCAAACATTCTGTTCATCATCAAATCCGACAATAGCAAGTCTTGTAGCATCAGGTACCGGAATCCAGTGGTATGATGCAGCAACAGGTGGTAACCTGGTTGCACCAACGACAGCTCTTGTGGACGGCACTCATTATTTTGCATCGCAAACAATCACAGGATGTGAAAGTGTGACCAGGCTTGATGTCACCGTGGTGGTTAATCAAACACCGGCGGCGCCCAGCGCCCAGGCTTCGCAGTCATTCTGTTCAGCGGACGCTCCGACGGTCAGCAATCTGTCAGCCACCGGAACGGGTCTCAAATGGTATGATGCTTCGTCCGGAGGCACGCTACTTAGTGCAACGGACGCTCTTACCGACGGCGCCACTTATTTTGTATCGCAGACGACAAATGGTTGTGAAGGGCCCAGAACGGCAGTAACAGTAACAATAAGCAATAAGCCGGCGGTTACCGTATCTAATGCTTGTGTTGGAGGAAACGATGTGACCTTTGGCCAAACAGGAGGTGGAGCTGGAAGCTGGTCAGTATCTGGCGGCGGCACCATTGTTCCATCCACAGGTGTGTTCACACCGACAACACCGGGGTGCTACACGGCAACCTATACGTCGGGGGCTTGCTCGGATACGAAATCATTTGTCGTATTCCCTGCTACGCCGGCTGCACCGACAGTCAATCCAAATTGCAACGAAGACATCACCGTTACTCCGCCAGCCAGTGTAACAGGATTTACAATTCAGTACAGCTTTGACAATGGCGCATCGTGGGGAACAAGCAATACGCAGACAATAGAAAATTGCAGCGGATATAATATTAAGGTCAGGTACATAACCGCCATTACTTGTGGCGATGTAACGGCAGGCACGGCAAGTCCTTGCGGGCCTTCTTCTGCGACATTCAGAAAACTCGACAAGACAAAACCGACTGCCAGCAATCCAACGGCCTTGAATTTCGAATGTGCCGCCGACGTTCCGCAGCCCGATCCGGCCGTTGTTACGGATGAACAGGATAATTGCACAACCAGTCCGATCGTTGCTTTTGTAAATGATGCTAGCAATGGCGGCGCAGGTACGGTGGCAAGTCCGTTGATCATAACGAGGACTTATTCCGTAACAGATGATTGCGGCAACAGCATTAATGTAACTCAAACGATCACGGTCAAGGATGATCAGGCACCCATCGTGTCAGGTTGTCCAGGAGCGATAACGGTACATAGCAACGATGTCGGTGCAAACTCGGCAAGCTGTAGCCAGGTAGTTTCGTGGACACCGCCTACTGCAACCGACAATTGTGGTAATGTAACGGTCAGTTCAGATCATAATCCGGGTGAAAGCTTCCCCGTAGGAAGTACAACCGTAACGTATACATTCTCGGATGGACATGGCAACAGTTCAACATGCAGCTTCAATGTAACGGTAGTAGACAATACACCGCCGACGTTCAATAATTGTCCGTCGAATATCTCGACATGCAGTTCAATTGTAACATGGACAGCACCGACCGTATCCGATAATTGTCCGGGTGCCACCATGCAGCAGACGGCAGGTTTGCCAAGTGGCTCTACCTTCCCTCAGGGAAATACGGTAATCACCTACACGGCAACCGATGCACACGGAAATATTAACACGTGCAGCTTCACGGTTTCAGTTGCAACGCCGCCAAATGCCGGCCACATTGGTGGTCAGACATCGGTGTGCGTCAATCAGACTATCAATTTGAGCAGTGACGGAGATCAGGGAGGTGTTTGGTCAAGCGGTAATCCACTTGTTGCTACAGTCGATCCGGTAACCGGTGTAGTGACGGGTGTGGCTGCAGGCTCGCCTACAATCTTCTACAAAGTCACAAATAGTTGTACTTCGGCGACCGCACAGTACACGATCACCGTTAATGCTACTGCTAACGCGGGAACAATAAGCGGCCCATCATCAGTCTGCGCAGGATCGTCAACGTTCCTGAGCAGCAATGGCAACCCGAATGGAACCTGGAACAGCAGCTCACCAACCATTGCGACGTTCCCAACTCAAACAGTGGGATTGATCAACGGCTTGAAGAGTGGTTCGGTAACTGTGTTCTACGTGGTGACGAATGGATGCGGCACGTCATTTACTACCTATCCATTTACTGTAAACCCTGCACCGAATGCCGGTACTATCCACAGCAGCTCCAATTCGGTTTGCGTCAACGGTCATATCACATTGAGCTCCGACGGAGACGCGGGTGGAACCTGGGTCAGTGGAACACCATCTGTTGCGAGCGTGGATCCAAGTACGGGTGAAGTCACCGGTCTCAAGCCGGGAAGCCCGACCATATTCTACATGGTGACGAATGGATGCGGCACTGACACAAAGAGCTTCAATATTACAGTCAACTCAGCACCGAATGCGGGGACCATACATGCGACCACGAACGTTGTGTGTACCGGTTCAAATATCCACCTGAGCAGCGACGGCGACATCGGTGGTGTATGGAGTAGTGGCACACCGGGAGTGGCTTCAGTAGATCCGTCCACCGGACAAGTGAACGGTCTTCTTCCGGGCACCTCTGTAATCACATACACTGTAACCAACGGTTGCGGTAGCAACTTCACGTCCTTCAATGTGACGGTAAACGCTACTGCAAATCCGGGAACGATCAGTGGTGCTACATCGGTATGCGTGAACTCAAGCATTAACCTCAGTAGCAGCGGCGATGTGGGCGGTGTATGGAGCAGTGGCACACCAGGAGTTGCAACAATCGGCGCAAGCACCGGCGTAGTAACCGGGGTAGCGGCTGGCAATACAACAATAACTTATAGTGTAACGAATAGTTGCGGAACTCAGATGACGACTTACCAGGTGGCGGTGACAGCATTGCCGTCGGCACCCTCTGTAAGTACGCAAAACTTCTGTACTTCGGCAACGGTGGCCAACCTGCCCAACGGCGGTGGCTCATATAAATGGTACTTAACGTCAGGTTCGGGTACACCGCTTGATCCAACCACTCAACTGATCGGTGGTACTTACTATGTGAGTGCGACATCAGGTGCATGTGAAAGTTCGAGGACGCCTGTAACTGTAAATATTAACTCCGGACCAGTAGTGGCACCTATAGCGGGTGGCGCTACAACGGTATGTCTCAATGGCACCTCGCCAGCGTTCACCGATGCTACTGCCGGTGGCAACTGGGGCATTCAAAATGGAACAGGTTCGGCAAGTATAGATGCGAATGGAATTGTAACCGGTCTTTCACTTGGAACGGTTACCGTAACCTATACGGTCAGCAACGCATGCGGCCCAACAACGGTACAAACCACAATCAATGTGGTGACCTTGCCAACTGTCGCAGCCATCGGTGGCGGACAATCGAGTGTTTGTGAAAATGCAACCACGGCCGCGTTTTCCGATGCTACACCAAATGGGGTGTGGTCGATAGCGGCGGGTGGTACCGGTTCAGCAACCATAGACCAGGGCGGTGTAGTGAGCGCACAAGAGGCAGGAACCGTGACGGTGCAATATTCAGTGACGAACGCTTGCGGAACAACGACCAAGACTGCTTCACTCACGATCACGGCAATACCAACAGTGGCTGATATCGCTGGCGGTGCAACCGCGGTCTGTCAAAGTGCAGCGACACCCGCATTTACTGATGCGACGCCGGGCGGCTCATGGTCCATTCAGAACGGCACCGGAACCGCGACTATTGATGGCAGCGGAATTGTGACCGGTGGCAACCCGGGATCAGTAACAGTAGCCTATACAGTCTCGACTGCGTGTGGACCGATAACGAAGACCGCATCGTTGACAGTAAACGGTTTGCCTGTGGTACAGAACGTCGGTGGTGGGTCTGGTGTTTGCGTAAATGCAACCAGCCTCGCGTTTACCGATGCGACGCCAAACGGTGTATGGTCAATCACGCCCGGAACAGGTACCGCTACAATAGACCAAAATGGAGTGGTAACCGGAGTAACAGCAGGCACTGTGACGGTGGTGTATACCGTTACGAATGGCTGCGGACCTGCAAGCAAGACAGCGGCGCTTACTATAAATGCGTTGCCAACGGCATCCATAAGTTATGCCGGAGGTCCGTTCTGCCGCACATCATCTGTTTCTGTAACCAGAACGGGTCAGGCAGGAGGCACTTACTCGGCAACTCCGTCAGGACTCAGCCTGAATGCATCGACCGGAACTATCACACTTTCGTCAAGCGCTGCGGGTACTTACACAGTGACGTACAGCTTCAGTGGTGGCGGATGTTCGAATACGACAACAACTAGTGTAACAGTAATAGCAACCCCGGCAGTCGCGACCATCGGCGGCGGAGCAACGGCAGTTTGTGTGGGTGCATCAACACCCGCATTTACCGATGCGTCGGCAGGAGGAGTTTGGTCTGTGACTAATGGGACCGGAACGGCGACCATCGATCAGAATGGTGTATTAACAGGGGTAACGGCAGGCATTGTCAGAGTCGTCTACACGATCACCAACCAGTGCGGTCAATCCAGTACAAGCGTAAGCGTGAGCGTGAGATCAACGCCGACGGCGACGATCAGCTATACAGGTAGTCCATTCTGCCAATCGGGAACAGCCACAGTAACGCGCACGGGTCAAACCGGCGGTACTTATTCTTCGACGACCGGTTTAAGTATTAATGCAACAACCGGAACGATCGATCTTGGAGCAAGCACTCCGGGAAGCTATGTGGTGACCTACAGCTTTACCAACGGAAGTTGTCCGAACACAGCGACGGCCAACGTGACGATAAACGGAGGCGTGTCGATAGCGCCTATTCTTGGAGGATCCAACACGGTTTGTATTGGAGTGGCATCAGTTGCCTTTACCGATGCAACTGCCGGAGGAACGTGGTCCATTACGCCAGGCACCGGAACGGCCAACATCACTCAAAGTGGTGTAGTCACGGGTGTTACTGCCGGAACAGTAACCGTTAATTATACAGCAGTGGGAGGTTGCGGTCCGAACTCGGCAACGAGGGTCATCACTGTCAATGCTCTCCCGACAGCGAGCATCAGTTATACCGGCAATCCGTTCTGTAAAACAGGTTCCGTATTGGTGACGCAGACAGGCCAAACCGGAGGTGCCTATTCATCTACGGCCGGGCTATCTATTAATGCTACCAGTGGTACGATCAATCTCGCGAGCAGCACAGCAGGAACTTACACAGTGACGTACACGTTCAGCAGCGGAGGTTGTTCAAATACGACAACAACAAGCGTAACCATCATTGCAAAACCGACAGTGTCTGCGATCGGTGGTGGCGCGACAGGGGTTTGTGTGGGTTCTTCAACGCCAGCGTTTACAGATGCCACTGCAGGTGGAGTCTGGTCGGTAACAAACGGTACCGGCACAGCGACCATCGATCAGAATGGTGTCCTGACAGGAGTTACTGCGGGTATAGTAAGGGTTGTGTATACGGTCACCAATCAATGCGGCACCGCAACAACCAGTCTTAGCGTCAGCGTGAGGGCTTTACCGGCGGCGACGATAAATTATACCGGAAGTCCGTACTGCAACAGTGGTTCGGCAACGGTAACAAGAACAGGAACAACCGGCGGCACCTACTCATCGACAGCAGGATTAAGCATTAATGCCACAACAGGCGCAATTAACCTGACAGCAAGCACTCCCGGAACGTATCTCGTAACCTACAGCTTTAGCAATACGAGCTGCTCGAATACCGCTACGGCTTCGGTAACGATCAATAGTTGCATTGTTACAACAACAACGTCGAGCGGACCGGTCAACAACCCGAAGCTGGGTGAACAACCAACGGCTCTGGCAGTGAAGATCGCGCCGATCCCGAGTGAAACATTCTTCACATTAACAGTACAATCAAAATCACTTGAGACTGTTCAAATAAATATTTATGATGTTACGGGAAGGAAAATACAGCAACTCAAAGGTAGTTCCTTAGACAGCTATCATTTCGGTGATCGGTTTGCACAGGGAACGTATCTCGTCGAAGTGCTCCAGGGTTCCAGCCGTGTAACAAAAGAGATCCTTAAGCAATAACAGTTGCTTCTGAGGAAAACCAAGACCATTCGGAGACGAGTGGTCTTTTTTTTTCATAAAGCGTGCTCAGAACATCTGCGCGTAAAACAAACCGGCGCCGCCAAGCGCGCTGCTCATCTGGCAAAGTCTTAAGTTTGCATCATGTCGCAAAGCCTTGAGTTAACAGTGGGATATGAAGTGATTTCTGAGTGGTTTTCTTCAAAAAATCTTTCTCCGTTTCAATTTCAAAAAGCGACCTGGCAAAATATTATTGATCATAAAAGCGGCCTTGTAAATGCGCCGACCGGTTGTGGAAAAACCTTTTCCGTTTTTTTAGGGGCGCTCATCCGGTTTATCAATGATCATCCGCAGCGTTACAAAACAAAAGCGAAGAATGGATTGCAACTATTGTGGATCACTCCACTGCGTGCACTTGCCAAGGATATTGGTCGTGCAATGAATGAGGTGATCGCAGAAACCGGTATAAGCTGGAAAGTTGGAATTCGAAATGGTGACACGGATATCGCTGAGCGACAAAAACAAACCAGGCAAATGCCGGAGGTGCTGATCATCACTCCGGAAAGTTTGCATTTGCTCCTTGCTCAAAAGGGTTATCCCGAATTTTTCCGGTCATTAAAGATCATAGCGGTTGACGAATGGCACGAATTGCTGGGAAGCAAAAGAGGCGTACAGGTCGAACTGGCGATAAGCCGTGTTGTTAATTGTCAGTTGTCGATCGAGCATCGTACACCGCTGATATGGGGCATATCTGCAACCATCGGGAATCTGCAGCAGGCAAAGGACGTATTGCTGTCATGCATTGAAAACATACCGCGGACGAAAACGGGAAGCGAGCAGAAGAATGCCGTGATCGTACGAGCCGAAATGGAAAAGAAAGTCGAGATCGAATCTATTTTTCCCGACGAGATTGAAAAATTTCCGTGGGCAGGTCATTTAGGAATCAAACTGATCGATAAGGTTATTCCCATTATTAACAACAGTAAGACCACGCTCATTTTTATTAATACGCGGGGGATGAGTGAGATCTGGTACCAGAGTTTGCTGAACCGGGCGCCGGACCTTGCAGGAGCCATCGCTTTACACCATGGAAGTATCGAACATGAACTAAGGATATGGGTTGAAGAAGCGCTGCATGGTGAAAAGTTAAAGGCCGTGGTATGTACAGCAAGCCTTGACCTGGGCGTGGATTTTCGCCCGGTTGAGACGGTGATCCAGGTAGGTTCGCCAAAAGGTGTAGCAAGGTTTTTACAAAGGGCTGGCCGAAGCGGTCACGCTCCCGGTGATATCAGCAAGATCTGGTTTCTGCCGACACACTCGTTGGAACTGGTGGAAGCTGCGGCGTTAAAAGATGCCGTGAAAGAAAATTTGATCGAAGCGCGTGAGCCGATGCTGCTGTGTTTTGATGTGCTCATACAATTTCTTTGTACGCTGGCGATCTCAGAGGGATTCAGACCCGGCGAAATTTATGAAGAGATCACATCTACTTTTTGCTTCCGCGACATGACCGTAGATGAATGGCAGCAGATCCTCGCGCACGTAACCCTTGGCGGCACGGCCTTACAACAGTACGATGAATTTAAAAAAATAGAAATAGAAAACGGTCTTTACAGAATTCGCAACCGGAGGATCGCCATGCGCCACCGTTTGCAAATTGGCACTATCGTAAGCGAGGCGATGATGAAAGTGAAATTCATGGGAGGTGGATACGTCGGGGTCATCGAGGAATGGTTTATATCAAGACTGGACCCTGGGGATGTTTTTACGCTGGCAGGGCGAAGACTTGAATTTGTAATGATAAAGGACATGACAGCGCTCGTAAAAAAATCGAATGCAAAAAAGGCGATGGTGCCGAGCTGGCAGGGTGGAAGGATGCCGCTGAGTGCAAACCTTGGTCGAAAGCTGAGGGAAGCACTGAATGAGGCGAGCCGCCGGCCGTCACCCATTAGTCGTCAGCCCGCGGCGACTGATAACGGATCGGACGGCGGTCGACACAGTACTGTTCTTCCGTTTCCGGTTTCTTACGATAAATATCCGGAGCTGACCGCGCTGGATCCACTTTTCGATCTTCAAAAACAACTTTCACATCTTCCCAAGGCGAACGAGTTGCTGATCGAACAAATCGAAACCGAAGACGGCTTTCATTTGTTTGTATACCCTTTCGAGGGCAGGCTGGTTCACGAAGCGATGGCTGCAATTCTTGCCTATCGAATTAGTCGCATACTTCCTATCACGTTCTCATTTGCGATGAATGATTATGGTTTTGAGTTATTGAGCGATAAGCCGATACCGGTCGATGACACCAACGTATACGACCTGTTTTCCACGGAAAACCTTCTCACGGACATCCAAAGAAGCGTTAACGCCAGTGAAATGGCCAGGCGAAAGTTCCGCGACATCTCCGTCATCGGCGGACTTGTTTTCCAGGGATATCCAGGCGAGCAAAAGAAGGCAAGGCATCTGCAATCGTCGGCTTCGCTGCTCTTTAATGTTTTCAATGAATACGAGCCTGATAATTTGTTATTGAAACAGGCGTACAGTGAGGTATTCTCACAACAAATGGAGGAAGCGCGCCTTCGCGACATGCTGCGGCGCATTCAAGAGTCAAACATCATCATCACATTTCCTTCACAGCTAACCCCGTTTTGTTTTCCTATAAAAGTGGACAGCATGCGTGAAGACCTTTCTTCGGAAAAATTAGAGGAACGGGTGCGGCGAATGCAACTCGAGTTGGAATAAGAAACGATAAAAAAATCTCCGGCTCTTATTCCGGCAAAAAAATTTCAACCATGTAATATCGGGTTCCGTCAGCTAAATTTGCCTATGTATGCAGCACGCGTTACCTCACACCATAAACGGGCATCATTTCTGGTTGAGCTCGCAACGTTGTGTTTTTTGGGAAGAAGAAAACACCTTGATCGTTTGCGATGTACACGTAGGGAAGACGGGTCACTTTCGAAAGTCGGGTATCCCTGTGACGCAGCGTGTGTACACGGAAGACCTTCAGCGCCTGCTTTCATGTGTTCTTTTTTTCAAGGTCAGCACCCTTATCGTCGTGGGCGACCTTTCTCACAGCCGCTCGAATAAAGAGCTGGAACTTTTCAAAAGATGGAGGCTTGATTTTCCGTTGCTGAAGATCCATCTGGTCAGGGGGAACCACGATATTCTTCATGAAAGCTGGTACAAGGAATCAAAGATCACCGTTCATCATGAGAAATTTTGCGTTGACGATTTTTGCTTTTGCCATGATGCGTGCCTCGCGGAACAAAATAAAGGCAAATATATTTTTAGTGGTCATATACACCCCGGCGTAAAGATCAGGGGACTGGCCAGGCAATCTTTGAGCTTTCCGTGCTTTTATTTTACTGAAAATTATTGTGTGCTGCCCGCCTTTAGCAAATTCACCGGGCTCGCCCTGGTGAAACCAACTAACGGCGAGTCGGTATTTGCGATCGTTGAGAACGATTTGATTAAACTTCGATGATTATTTTTTTCGTAGCTGGTTATAGTCGAGAAAATAAATAAATTTTACGGTGAATTCATTTGCATGTTGCAAGTCAAACGAGCGACTGAAATTGCGGAAGTATGTTTTATTATTCCCCGCATCCAGGAATTCATCCGGCCCGAGCCAGTTTTTATAATTGAAAATGATACGGCTTCCCAGTTTGAAGTCCCAATAAAGAAGGGCATCCACATTAAAATAGTTAACATTATCGTCAGCTCTGGTGAACGATGTATTGAAATCATAGTCTCCTGTGCTCGTGACATGTGCGAACCTGTTGTAGGGAACCTTGCTCCAGTAGTGTCTTGCCCGCAGGGTTAGATTGATACGGGGCGCAAAATTGTAAGAAGCTGACACAATGTTTTCGATATTGATAAAATTTACAAACCCGATGACCGGTTCTCCACTCGCTTCCTTTCCGGCGAGCACGATATAGTTTTTTTCTGCTTCATGAGTCATGGATGCTTCCACCGTAAACTTATTACTGAACCTGTAGCGGATGCCGGCGGTGCCCAGGTGATAATTTTTCTCACGTTCACTAAACTTGGCCACCAAAAAATTGTAATTGAAATAGAACCGTTTTCGTTCGTCGGTGGTTCCTTTCAGGGTTATGTATGAGTAGGCCGGCCGTTTTACAAATCGACCCGGAGTATTCAGGACATAATAGTCATGCTGGTCTTGCGGGAAGGAGCCCAGCACTACTGCGAGATCCCAAAAATTTTTTAGATCCCAATCAGCAGTGGCGTACACATTAAAATAAGAAAATGCATTGGGCTTATAGGATCGGGATAATAGAAAATCGATCTTATAAATCGAGTTAAGAAACGTCTTACCCGGCTTAAAATTAAAATAACCCGCTTCGCCGCTATAAAGTATTTCATTTGCGAAGGCAAGATAACCGAGATCGTTCGGGTCATATCGATCGGACTTTATAGAATTTTGGAAGAAATACTGAAACTTGCCGCTCACCTTCCCCGCACGCACCAGCGTATTGAAACCGTCATACGCATCCGGGCCGAAAATTTTACTATAACGCCCGCTAAGATTGAGATTGTAAGTGTTTTGATTATCGAACAAACTCACATCGACGCCTGAGACGTTGGCATCGCGTTCCCCTTTTCCCTCGCGGATCACATTTGTATTCGTGAAGGTAACATACGACCTGTCCTTTAATGCCTGGTCAAGTACGATGATATTAAAATTTGTCAGCGGCTCGGTCTCTATTCTTCTTTCAACTCCCGTCGTTTGGTCCTTTAACGTCGCGTGCATGGGGGCACCCACGGCGTTAAATATGCCTATTCCCAGTTTGTTTTTCGTTCGGCCGGAAAATTTTATGGCATTGTATAACTGCGTAACGGTAGGATTTCGGACAACTTCGAGATTTGGATTCGCCCTCGCCATTTGAAGAACCGAATCATAGCCCCTCGGTGTTTCACCCACGCGACGTGAGTAAAACAAACCCGACTTGTTGAATATCTCGGTGCCCTCCGTAAAAAATGGCCGGTGTTCTTCAAACTTAACTTCGAAAGGAGAGAGATTATTGATCTCATCATCGGAGATCACCTGGCCGAAATCGGGGATGAGGGTCGCGTCAAGAGTGAAGCTTTCATTGACGCCATATTTTACGTCCATTCCACCATTCCGAAGCCAGTCGGTTCGCTTACCACCATTGTCTGGGGTCACGCGAACACCACCGGTTATGTACGGCGAGAAACTAAGTCGCAAAGGAGGATGAATATGTTCCAGACCGACATACTGTCCAAACTGATTCACAAAGCCGTTGCTATTGGGGTCAACCGGATTCCAGAAGGAGGTCTCGCTGTTGCGCCGGGTGAACCGCAAAAATTGAAGGCCCCAGTTCTGCATGTCCTTTTTTGCAAACCGAAGCGATAAATAAGGGATTTTCATTTCGACCGTCCAGCCATCTGGTTTCATTTGTATCTGGCTGTCCCAAACAGCGTCCCAGGTTTTGTCGCCGTAGCTGGTAATATCGCCAAGGTTGGGACCAAGCCTCGCGTCGGTTTGTACATTCATGGAAGTGACAAGAAATTGAAAACCGTTTTGCTTGTCATCGTAAGTGTCAAAAAAGACCGAAAAGTAGTCGGCGTCCGTTTGTTGTTCTTCGTCGCGCGGAGTTTGCTGTTTGTGGATCAATGCCGGGTCATCGTACAGATAGGCCCCTATATAGATCGCCGTGTTGTCATACAGGATCCTGACAACGGTTTTTACGGTTGACGGGGCGCCGTTGTTTGGAAAGTTTTGTATAAAATCGGTGGCTGCCGGCGCTTTTTTCCATACCTCGTCATCCAGCGCTCCATCAATTTTCGGAGCCTGCTCGATTTTGACAGCATCCAATGATTTATGTTGTGAAAGAGCACGCGCACAAATAAATAGGAAGGGTATGAAGATTAGGTATCTCAGCAGCTTTTTTGTTTAGGTAGCAGCAAATATATAGTAATTATATATTGACAACCGCCCGGAAATTACGCTGCTTGCACGAAGGTTTTTGCAAGGTTTTTACTCGTTAATTCATCCTTTTTTTTAATATGGAAACTTGTTGATGAAGGGAACTTACGACGTCGGCCAGATGATCCACATCCCACCGTTGCTGCTGTGTAGCCCGGGCAATGATATATTGGGCCTGCCACAATTCCAGGATATCCTCGCCATTTATCGTATAGGGTTTATAAGCAGGGTTATCACTTACCAGCGTGAATTTATTTTTTGTGCGGTTCCCTTTTAGCACCCGCTTGTACACAATGCCTTCGTTCCTCGAAACCACAATGTATGTAAGATTATTTTTTACGTCGTCTACATTGTCCAATTTTTCGCACACGATTACCGACCCGCTCGGCGTTGGCATCATAGAATCACCGACAATTTCAAACGCGCGGTAATTACCACCCGAAAGCATAGGAAGCGTAAAGGTGTTCAGTTCATCGACAAATTCAGGGTCGGCATAGCCGGCGAGGTAACCAGCAGCGGCCTTTACCGGCACAAATGGAATGTCGGGTCTTCCACCTGCCAGCTTTATTGCGCGGCGCCGGGCAATATAATTTCCTTTATTATCACTCAAATCCTTCCGTAAGATTTCATCAAGCGTTAATTTAAAAATATCACAGGCAGTTTCAAGAACCTCAATCCTCGGGTCAGCTCTTTCTTCCTCATAAGCGCCTAACAGGGAGCGTTTGATTCGCAGCTTCTGCGCAAATTCTTCCTGGGTCCAGCCGCGAAGCTTACGAAGGTATTTCAGGTTTTGACTGGCAATTGACATACGGGCTAATTTATTTAGTCGCAAAATACTAAAATTTACTAAAAACAAATTTTCTTTTTTTTGAAAACCCTGCTTTCCTTTTTTCGTATATCTGTCATCGCACGGCGTTTCATTCAGATCGCTGTCAAATTAGTTCAACCATAAAATTTTATTTTTTATGAAATCAAATCTGGAAATTATTCAAAGCGGCTACAACAATTTTTTGCAGGGAAATATTCCGGCCTTGGTCGACTTGCTCAGCGACGATGTGACCTGGGAGTTGCCGAAGTCGGCCGGTGTGCCATTTGCCGGCGTCTTCAAGGGCAAGACCGGCGTACTTGAATTTTTTCAGCAAATTGCCGCAAACAACGAGTTCCATGAGTTTAATGTCACCGATTTTATTTCCGAGGGGGACAAGATCATTGCGCTGGGAGATTTGAGAGCCACCAGCAAAACAACGGGCAAGACGTCGTCAAACAAATGGGCTCACTTCTGGCAGTTAAAAGATGGAAAGGTGATCCGTCACTACGAGTATGCCGACACGGCGGAGATAAGAAATGCATTTAGTAACTAATCGAGGCGAAATCATTTTTAAAAAATAACATCATGGAAACGTTAGTTAGAAACTCAGTTACGGTGGCCACTATCTACGAAGCTTTTGGCAGGGGAGATATTGCATTTATCATTGAGCACCTCGATAAGGATGTGTATTGGGAAGTGATGGGCACAAAGCCCAATGCAATCGCCGGCACGTACGTAGGCGCTTCCAATGTTCCGGCTTTTTTTTCTGCGCTGGCAAGTAACTACGACATCGAAAACTTTGAGGTAGACTATGTGCTTGATGCAGGCAACGACACGGTTATTGCAAAGGGCTACCATGAAGGAAGAGGACACACGTCGAGGAAATCTTTAAAAACGCATTGGGCCATGGAATGGAAATTTAACGATGAAGGAAAAATCATTGAATATCGCAACATGTACGATACCCAGGCTTATGCCAGCGTGATGTAGATGCTCTCTCTCTCAAACAACAGCAACGGGCTTAATGCCCGTTTTCATTTTAGCCACATAAACGCCAACCTCAGAATGTCGCGTGAAATTTCATGAGTTGCGCTAAAATTTTATGGGGCGAAAAACCTTCCTCTTGACGTATCCAAAAATTATCGTCACTTTTGCCGACGTTCATTATGGCAAAAATTAAAAAGTCTGCACCCGGCCGTCGCAAGTCCTCGTCAGCAAAAGGCCCAATACACTCAAAGAAGACGGATGGCGAAAAACCGATTATCCTGGTTACAAACGACGACGGCGTCACGGCGCCGGGTCTTTTAAACCTGGTAGAGGCCGTGAAAGATCTTGGCAAAATTGTAGTCGTGGCGCCCGACAAGCCCCAGTCAGGCATGGGCCACGCGATCACGATCGGAACACCGCTTCGTCTTCATAAAGTAAATGCTTTCGGAGATGTGGAAGCGTGGCAATGTTCGGGCACGCCGGTCGACTGTGTAAAACTTGCCGTGGATAAGGTATTACATCGCAAGCCCGATCTTTGTTTGAGCGGCATCAATCACGGAGCCAATCACAGCATCAACGTTATTTATTCAGGAACCATGTCTGCCGCCGTCGAGGCTGCCATCGAAAGCATTCCCTCGGTCGGCTTTTCCTTGCTGGATTATAATATTGAAGCAGACTTTGCCGGCTCAAGAAAATTTGTTCGGATCATTGTCCGGAAATTACTGGAGAAAAAACAGGACAAGCACATGGTCTTGAACGTGAACATTCCGGCCGTGCCCCCCGAGCTGATCAGAGGAATTAAGGTCTGTCGCCAGGCCTACGCTAAATATGAAGAAGATTTCATTGAACGGAATGATCCAAACGGAAGAAGATATTACTGGCTAACGGGTGAGTTTGTTAATTTCGACAAGGGAAAAGATACGGATGTTTGGGCTCTCGCCAACCAATATGTTAGCGTTGTTCCCGTGCAATTTGACCTGACGAATTACGTTTTAAAAACCAAACTGGAAAAACTGTGGCCTCAATGATACTGAAGAAAGACAATCTTAAATTCGGGCTTGTACTCGGTTTGATCGGTCCCGTTGTTGGTCTTGCGATCGTTTATCTTGTAAGCTACCGGTCATTCACCTTTGGCGAGTTCTTTAATTTTTTTATCACAGATAACAAGAGAATTACTTCCATCGGAGCGCTCTCCCTGCTGGCAAATGCAGTGCTTTTCACACTTTACATCAATACTCACCGCGACAATACTGCTAAAGGAATCTTTCTGACCACCGTGATCTATGGCATCGGTATACTCGTTTTAAAGATCCTCAACTAAGCGGCAACTGATACGTCACGGGATATCGTGGCAACAATGATCTTCGGAAAATTTCTGTTCCCTGTAACCTGTCTCGGGAATCCTGCGTCACATCGCCTGGAATCCGGAAGGATTTTACCATATTTGATAAAATAATCGACACATGAAACACCTCTTTACCGTAGCAATCGCTGCCCTGGTGGTATGCTCTTCCTGCCGTGAAATATTTGCCAAGCGGCTTCGCGGCAACGGAAATATCACTACTCAAACCCGATCTGCCGGGCAATTTACGGGCGTCGATGTAAGCGGAAGCATTGATGTGCATGTGAAGCAGGACTCCAACGCGTCGATAAAGGTTGAAGCAGACGATAACCTGCAACAATACATTGAAACCGTTATCGATGGTAATACGCTTCACATAAGACCCCGTGAAGGCTACAATTTAAATTCCAGCCGGCAAATAATCGTTTATGTTTCTTCACCAGTGATGGCAAGGTTTGAAGCGTCCGGTGCCTGCAATATCATCGGCGATACAAACATCAGGGATTCTTCGCAGATCAATGTTGACCTCAGTGGCAGTTGCGACGCCACCCTCGATATTTCGGCTCCAAAGGTTATGGCCGATCTTTCCGGAGCCTGTACATTAACATTGAAAGGACAAACAAAGGAATTCAATATACAAGGTTCAGGAAGTACAGACCTTAAGTGCTTTGATCTGTTGGCCGAAAACGTGGACCTCGATATTTCAGGTGCTGGCAACGCTGAAGTATTTGCAGGCTCAAAACTTACCGGCGATATTAGCGGCTCGGCAGACGTGCGCTATAAAGGCAATGCTCAAACCGACATCCATACAAGCGGCGCGTCATCGGTGAGAAAAGCTGATTGATGATCATCTCCGTAACGGCCAGTTGACTTGTTGACTCTTCAGTTAACGGTAAATTATCATCTGTGAATGAAAATGATCAAACGCATTTTCAGCGTGACGTTCCTTCCGGGTCAGTTAACAATTTTTGGCTTTTTCCGAAGACTTTTTTCATCGATCTTAGCGTTACTGACCTGAAAAACAATTGTGATGAACGCCGCCGCCCGTCCTTTTTCTCTCTTTGCCGACATCTTCGTGGGCATTTTGAGTTTTTTGCTTGCTTTTCCCCTTTTCATTTTGGTTTATTATCGCCTGCCTGATCTTTCATGGCCGTACCACACCGATAAGCTCGCGGTATTCTTTGTAATCTCCGTTTTGCTTCTGTTGCTCGTGCGCTCGTTTAAGTTCGTTATCGTTACAGGCATTGTGGCCATCATCGGCTGGTTATGGTACGGTACGGTCAACGGCCAGTATGGATTCCAGGAACTTTACCGTGATGGCAAGAATGTTTTATCCGGATTGAAAAATGAACCACCGAACAAAGATCTTGTCTTTACCGGCACCCGGTCGCTCGGTACAGACAAAGAGATCGTCAATGCCATTGACTATCGAAATCCCGTCGTCAGGGATTTTGCCGTGCAGGCAGCAAACGAGTTTTTCAAAGACGAACAGGAAGGAACGAAATTGAAATACCGGATGCTGATACAATGCCTCGCCGTTTTCAAAAAAATAAATGAGAACTGGAACTATGTAAGCGATCCGAAGGACGAAGAGTATATTGCCAAGGCCAGTGAATCTGTCAAACTGCTGGCCGGCGATTGCGACGACCACTCGATCCTCATGGCCGCGGCCATCAAATCAATTGGCGGAACGCCGAGACTTATTTACACCAATGGGCACATTTACCCCGAGCTGTTGATTGGGTCCCGCCGAGATCTTGAACATATGGGTAAACTCATCCACGAACAATTATTTCCCGAGGAGAGTAACGGACGAACGATTCACTATCACCAGGATGAAAAGTCAAATATCTGGATCAATCTCGATTACACCGCCGGCTATCCCGGGGGCAAGTTCATGGGCAACGAGGTGATTGAATGTATCTATCCATGAAGTCTTTCACCTAATTCCATCGCCAATGGCTGCCTCGTAACCCGGATAACTCCCTGAGAATTTCTTGATGTTATTCGCATGCAACTTAGTTTTGGCAGCGTCGAATCGCTGACGGATGGCGGCGCACTGGCCGATCGATTCTTAGATCACAGCCTGACCAGGGTTACTTTGATCCAGGTGTCCCTGTTTCTGCCCTTATCACCCGTGGCCGAGATTTTCACAGGGCCTTCATCGGGAATAAAAAATTGTTTGTTCCCCGCCGGTGATGACTTGTAAAACTTGTTGTTCACATACCAATATACCGGGGTTACATCGCTGGCCGTTTTGTCCTCCATCCATGCCTGCATTTCCGCATCGATGATCCTGTACCATTCGTGGCTGGTGGTGAAATAAGATGAATGATGATTTCTTCGCGACAATTATATCGATTCACGCTTAATTGGACGAAGCGACAAAGGTCTCCATGGTAAGACCTGGCCCGAATGCGGCGCCAAATAGGCTGCCTTGGCCGGAGTCTCCGTCAAGAATTTTCTTGAGTACAAATAATATAGTGGCCGAAGAAATATTACCAACTTCTTTGAGCGTTTCATAACTGGGATCGAGCTCGCCGTTGGTGAATGAAAGGCTTCTGTAAATAGCATCGAGAATTCTTTTACCTCCGGGATGTATGCACCAATGTGAGATTTCGTTTTTCTCCATTTGCGCCTTTGCCAATGCCCTTGAGACGAGCGGGCTGAAATCTTCTTCCAGCAGTTCGGGAACATATCCGCTTAACGTCATCAAAAAACCTGATGACGACAATTCCCACGACATGTCCTTTTTTCCCTTGGTAATTATTTCCGAGTAAAAATGATCAAGTCGCAGACCAGGAGTTCCATATTCGTCGGAGGTCACAAGGGCGGCCGCAGAGCCGTCGCCGAAGAGAAGAGAGGAGGTAATGTTGTCGAGCGTCGGATCCTTCTGAAAATGCAGCGTACATAGTTCGGTGCATACGATGATCACCCTTGCGCTTTTTTCGTGCCTGCAGATCATGTCTGCCATTTTCAACGCATGGATGGCCGCATAGCAGCCCATGAAATTTACAGAAGTGCGATAAATATTTTTGGGGAGATCCATCAGCTCCGTCACCTGCAAATCAAGGCCCGGAGCGCTCATACCTGTACAGCTCACCGTAATAAGATGCGTGATGTTGTGGGGGCTGATGTGTCCATGGATAGTTGACTCAATAGCTTTGACCGACAATGGTGCTGCTGCAGCATTGAAGACGTTGATTCGGTGTTCGAGAGACGGAAAGGGCTCCAGGTTTTCTGTTTGTGGATAAAACGTCCAGTCATTTATTTCGCAACCGTAATCGGGGATAACAGAATAACGATAGTCAATGCCGCTGTGATGGTAGAGATATTTCAGCTTGCGATTGTCCAAGTTGTTCATGGCGAACACAAGCTGCATGAATTTCAGAATATCATTTTGTTTGTTCTTGTATGCCGGCAAAGCTGTGCCTATCGAGATGATCTTACTCAAAGCCTTTCATTATTATTAGTATCAAAAAACAAATTGTTGTGCAACAGGAAGCCAGTAAATTCATCCGCAGGCTATGCTTGAAATCCGCCTTTGAATTGTCATTCCACACTTTCATCATCCACTGTATAAAAAACAAAATCATCGGTAACATGCAGACTGCAAAAATTAAAAAGAGCTTCGACTGCTTCTCTTCTTCAAACGTAAAAAACATCGCTGCCGTTGCCAAAGCAAAAACAATTCCACAAAAGACAAACGTTCCCCTTTTGCCTAATTTATAACTGATTGTTTGAACACCGTCCCTCAGATCGTCTTCATGCTGATAGACCTGTGTCAGGGGATAATAGCCTCCAATTAAAAATGTTGAGGCTATTGCAGGCCATAAAGGAACATCGAGCGTTTTGTCTGCGCTGCAACCATGATAAGACAAGAAAAATGTGAGGGCGCCCTGGCAAAGGATTACCGTAAGATAACCGGCTATTGCAAGTCTTTTCAGCCTGATGCCACGGAAACTATACGCCCTTGAGGCCAGGACATAAAGTAACACGCCGGCGGCAAAGTAGAGACTAATCATGAACGAAAGACCTATCGCGACAACGTCCATGATCACTGTAACGTAAAATAATTGTTTTGTAGGCTGCATAGGCCTGGATAATCCGCCAATAGGGGTCTCATCCCGGTCCATGTAAGAGTTATAACCATTGCTTGAGGGATACACCAGACCATGCAAAACAAAAAAAACGAGAGCCGCCTGCCACCAGTCAACATTGGATACCTGGCTCAATGCAAATAAAAAAACAGGAAGAAGAAATAAAGAAAAATGAAACCGCAAGAGTTGTATGGTCGACCGGTGAAGCACAAGGGAAGATAAAATATTTTTTGCAGGTGCTGTCCGCCATTATCTTCATAATGCCTCGCTGGTTAATCGGCTTCGTCATGTTGCGGCTCCATTGACGAAATATTTTTGCTCTTTAACAACAATAAAAGAATTCCCGAGATACACGCGCATATCAGCGAACCAACGGCCACCCACAAAAAGGCAGGGTGTAGTGTAACGCTTAAGAATTTCATAAGCCGGATAAAACCGAAATAGGAAAGAGTGCAGATAAAAAAAGCGAGCGTCCACGGAAAACGGTTGTCAAAATCGTTATCTTTCATAGGTGTCAGTATGGAGTAACTAAAATAGAGGCCGGCCTGTTCTTTTAAAAATAATTTTGGAGATAAAAACAACTTCTAAGAAATATTACCTACCGGCCACCGGGGTTTTTGCTCTTTCTTAGATAGAAAACGGTAATTTGAATTTGCAAATGGTCTCAACTTATTAGAGGCATTATTAATTACTGATTGTTCGCCATCGAAATTCACCGACGGGTCGCTGGATAATGATCGCTCAGCAATTAACAATCGGCCAAAGAAAATTATTTATCGAATCATGAAAACATCACGGCAGGCAGCACTGGGATTTATTCTTGTCACGGTTTTTGTTGACGTCATAGGCTGGGGACTGATCATCCCCGTGATGCAGGATCTCATCTCAAACATGAAGCACATTCCTGTCAACCAGGCCAGCACCTACGGCGGCTGGCTTTTGTCAGTGTATGCGTTTGTTCAGTTTATATGCGCACCGATCCTAGGTAATCTGAGCGACAAATACGGACGACGGCCTATTTTGCTGTTTTCATTATTCGGATTTGCTGTTGATTATTTGTTTCTTGCTTTGTCACCATCGTATGGATGGTTGTTCATAGGAAGAACGGTTGCAGGCATTACAGGAGCCAGTTTCACAACGGCGTCTGCGTACATCGCCGATATCAGTACGCCGGAAAACAGGGCGAAAAATTTTGGTCTTATCGGCGCTGCCTTTGGCCTCGGGTTTATTGTGGGTCCTGCCATTGGCGGCCTTTTAAGCGGATGGGGTATCCGCGCGCCTTTTTATGCCGCCGCCATTTTGTGCATGCTCAATTTTTTGTATGGTTATTTTGTATTGCCCGAGTCGTTGTCAAAAGAACACCGAAGGGAATTCGACTGGAAAAAGATCTATCCGTTTGGGTCCATCATTAAGTTGAAGAAATATCCTGCTATTGGCGAACTGTTCGTTTCTTTATCGCTGGTATACCTGGCCGCTCATGCCGTGCAAAGCAACTGGAATTATTTCACCAAATATCGCTTTGAATGGAGCGATAAGCTGATCGGTGTGTCGCTTGCGGTCGTTGGTGCCCTGGTGGCAATCGTGCAGGCCGGGCTGACAAGGATCATTAACCCAAAAATTGGGAATGAGAGAAGCGTTTACGTCGGACTGATGTTTTATTCCGTGGGATTATTCCTGTTTGCCTTTGCATCTCAGGGATGGATGATGTTTGCTTTTCTTGTGCCCTATTGCCTCGGCGGTATAGCAGGGCCTGCGTTACAGTCAATCATGTCTGGCAATGTACCGCGGAATGAACAGGGAGAACTACAGGGAGCGCTGACAAGTATCATGTGTCTCACGAGCATTTTTGGTCCCATCCTGATGAATAATCTGTTTGCCTGGTTCACCAAACCTTCGGCTCCCGTTTACTTCCCGGGGATCTCTTTCTTGTTGGGAGCTTTGTTAATTCTCGTCAGCAGCTACCTTGCCTACAGGACCCTGAGAAAGGGCCATCATTTGGAGGCTATGGCCTCTGAGCAAAAAGTGGCCTGACGTTATACAAGCATTCGCAAAGGTTCTTCCAAAAGTTGCTTCAGGGTTTGCAAGAATGCTGACCCTTTTGCGCCGTCAACCACGCGGTGATCACAACTCATTGTTACCTTCATGACATTCCCGATTTTGATCTGACCATCTTTCACCACAGGCGTTTGAGCAATGCCACCTATGGCCAGAATGCAGGAATCCGGAGGATTAATGATCGCGGTGAATTCTTCGATTCCAAACATGCCGAGATTGGATATGGTAAAAGTGTTTCCTTCCCAATCTTTAGGTTGCAGCCTTTTGTCTTTTGCTTTTTGAGCAAACTCCTTTACCTCAGAGGCTATTTGTGAAAGTGACTTTGTATCTGCAAACTTTACGACGGGAACAAGCAACCCTTCTTCAACCGCAACAGCTACTCCGATGTGAATGTGTTGATTTCTTCGGATGGTATCACCCTGCCAACTGCTGTTCACCATCGGGTGTTGCCGTAGTGCAATGGCACATGCCTTCAACACAAGATCGTTGAAAGAAATCTTTACGGGACTTGTCTCGTTCAACTTTGCCCTGCTCTCAACAGCCTTATCCATGTCAATTGACATCGTGAGATAAAAGTGAGGTGCCGTGAATTTGCTTTCTGCCAAACGTTTTGCAATCGTCTTGCGCATTTGCGAAACCGGAATCTCGTCATAATGTTCTTCGCCGACAGGTGCAGCAGGAATATATTTCGGTGTCTCGGGCCGCTCATCAGCTTTGCGCACGGAAACCTCCTCTTTATAGTTGTCGATATCCTCTTTGATAATTCTTCCTCCATCACCGCTGCCCTGTACTTTGTGAAGATCAATGCCTTTTTCGGCAGCCAGCTTTTTGGCAAGCGGCGAAGCCTTGATCCTTCCATTGTGGCCGATCTCCTGCTGGCTGGCTGTGTCTGCCGCCTCGCTATCCGGTTCATTTTTCACATCATTTGTCTCTTGCTCCTGCTTCGCGCTTTGTGTCGTGCCGGCGGTGCCCTGCGTTTTGGCTGCCTTGACAATGGCATCCACGTCTACTTTTCCTTTCTCACCAATAATGCAGAGTAACTCGTTGACTGCAATTTTTTCACCTTGTTTCGCGCCTATATATAATAGTGTGCCATTCTTATAACTTTCCAGTTCCATGGTGGCTTTGTCGGTTTCGATCTCAGCAATCACTTCACCCTTCTTTACCGGGTCCCCGACATTTTTTTGCCAGCTTGCGATAACGCCTTCGGTCATCGTGTCGCTTAGCCTCGGCATCAAGACAACTTCTTCAATTTTTGAAATATCGGGTGAAGCGGCTGGTTGCGATGGAGACGGAGGTTGTTCAGCCGGTTTCGCCTTTTGTTTTTTTTCGCTGGCAGCGGGTGCCTTCTCAGGTGATGCCTGTGTCTTGTTCGCCGCGCCCTGACCTTTATCCTTCAACATTCCTGAAATGTCTTCACCGCGGCGGCCAATGATTGCGAGAAGATCGTTTACCTGAAGCTTACCGCCTTTATCAGTTCCAATATGAAGTAACGTGCCATCCTTATAGCTCTCCAGTTCCATTGTGGCTTTATCGGTTTCGATCTCTGCGAGCAGTTCGCCTTTTTTTACCGTGTCACCGACTTTTTTATGCCATGCCGCGATCACTCCTTCGGTCATCGTATCGCTTAAGCGGGGCATTAATATTGCTTCAGCCATAAAACAAGAGAATTTTCGCCGAAATTAAGGCAAATTAACCAATCGTTTTTTCTCGCGAAAAGCCTGTCAGTTACCTTGAAATGCCAGGATTTTAGAAAGGAATTGAATCGATAGCGTCAACCTTACTGGCAGCCGTTGCATAGCCGTTGTAAATTTCCATAGTCCGGCACTGATAACGCCGGACGAACCTCAGTAATCGAGATCCAGTTTTAGGCGTTCCTTTAATTCTTTGACGAGTGGATATTGTTCGATCATTTTCTGATACTGTTCACGGGCCGTCATCGGCGTCTCAGTTGTCCCTTGCAGTTTGTTTTCTTCCATTACAATTAAGAATTGTATTCGATTGTTCTGAAGTTTGTCCCTCAGGAACTGCGAAACTCTCAATCCTTCCTGTTCAATGAAACGGAGATCAATGTTCGTTGACACGACCGCGATAAAATTGTTGTCATTTTGAACCCGCAGCCGCGCCATTCCAAAACCCTGCCATGCCGAATTTTTATGTGTCTTTAATATTGCCGTGTACTCACCCCACGCCTGTTGAAGCTCGTCGGCCTGAAGAGGTTTTGCCGCCGCGTCATTTCCGTTTTCACCGTGCACCTTACCCTGTACCTGTTTGCGAATCTTGTCGAGGGCAGCCAGCTTTGTTTCGGTTGAACGGTTAGGGAGTTGCGGCTTCTCCTCTGAAACATGGCTACTATCTGCACTCTTTTCGGGTGCCGAAGATTCAATAATAAGTTTTACTTCTGATTCTGTATTTTTTTGCCGATGCGTGTTGGCTGTTAGACTTTCATCGATCTGAACGGGTTCGATTTTTCTAAATGCAACCGGCCTTGCTGTTTCAATTAGTTTTTTTTTACTGGTGCCATTCGAATCGGCCGCCAGTTCGATGGCCTGTTGCAGATAACAAAGTTTAATAAGAACCAGTTCCACATGCAGCCGCTTATTGCGGGCAGCCTTGTAGTTAATTTCGGCTTCGCTTAAAATGTTGAGGCTACCGATAAGAGATGCGGAGGAAATTTTTTTTGCCGTAGTTATATATTTGTCGCGAAAGCCTTCCACTGCCTCAAGCAGTGCCGCTGATTTTTCATCCTTACAAACGAGAAGGTTGCGGATAAATTCGGCAAACCCGTTTAACACCATGTCCCCTTCAAAACCCTTGCGGTTGATATCGTCGTACAAAAGCATGGCGCCGGCCAGATCCTGCGTTTGCATGCATTGTATGAGCTTGAAATAGTAATCTGCGTCGAGGATGTTCAGGTGTTCAAGCGTATTCTCATACTTTACTTCACCATTTGTAAAACTCACGATCTTATCCAAAATGCTCAGCGCGTCCCGCATACATCCCTCACTTTTCTGTGCGATAAGCTGCAAGGACGTTTTATCTGCATTGATGCCTTCTTTATTGCAAATTTCCCTCAGATGCTCAACGGTATCGTTTAACGTGATCCTTTTAAAATCGAAGATCTGGCAACGACTTAGAATGGTAGGCAGGATCTTGTGTTTTTCAGTTGTGGCAAGAATAAATATGGCGTATGGCGGTGGCTCTTCAAGCGTTTTCAAAAATGCATTAAAGGCTGAGGAGCTCAGCATATGCACTTCATCAACGATATACACTTTGTATTTACCAGCCTGCGGCGCAAAGCGAACCTGGTCCACCAGCGTCCTTATGTCCTCAACTGAATTATTGCTGGCCGCATCGAGCTCATGGATATTTAAAGATGTTCCTTCGTTAAAAGATATACAGGAGTTGCAAACGTTGCATGCTTCACCGTCAGCGGTGCGGTTCTCGCAATTGATCGTTTTGGCCAGGATTCTTGCGCAGGTAGTTTTTCCCACGCCACGCGGCCCACAAAATAAGAACGCATGAGCAAGCTGATTATTCCTGATAGCGTTCTTCAGGGTAGTGGTTATATGCGACTGACCGACGACCGTATCAAACGTCTGTGGCCTGTATTTCCTCGCTGATACAATAAATCTGTCCATGAATGCTAAAGTTCAGAATTCTCTTTCCGGGTTATTCGTTGCAACCTCAACTCTGGTACAGCAAATTTACGCAAAGGGATTTTGTTTTCGTGGCTTCAAAACCCGGAACGCCGGACATTGACGGTTCAATGCAGGATGGGGTGCCTTTTAAATTCTTTCGTTCTGTCGAACAGGTATCGATAAGTAACCAGCGTCCTGGTCCGGAACGTTTCCCCGAAATTTTCCGCCAGGTTCACCATCTTCGGATTGAAATCACCGATCCATTGCATTTCGTACTCGTCGTATAGAGGCTCGTATACGGGCCACCGTTGGATGACCTTTGCTCCCTCCACTATCATATAGGAATCAACTCCGAGACCCTGGTATTCGGGTATGATTCCAAAAATTATTCCGGTAAACTTTTTGCACTTCTTTGTTCTTTTTATCCAAAGGAATTTCAATTTATGCCAGAAATCAAATTTGCCGTTTAAATATTTAAACCATTGATTCAGGTCCGGCAGATTGATCCACACAGCTATGGGCTCATCTTTATAATAAACGAACCAATTGATTCTTTCATCCATCACCGGCTTCATTGTCTCAAACATTTTGAGGACTACTTTTTCATTTAATTGTTTTAATCCGCCATGGCCCGCCCAGGCTTTGTTATAGACAATTGTAAAATCGGCGGCAAATTTTTTTAGTTTTTTCTTATTTATATAAATGGCCTTATACCCCGGATCTTTTTCCACCGCCGCGTGCCGCGCTAAGGTTTTCTCCACGACCTTTTTTTTGGGATCCACGCCAAAACAAAGCTGGTTGAAGAAAGTTTTAAAACCATAGTTCTCGAACAATCGCTGATAGTAGGGGGGATTGTAGTTAAGGCAGTAGACAGGAGGTTGAAAACCCTCTACCAGCAAGCCCCACCAGCGATCGCGCTCGCCAAAATTTATCGGCCCATCCATGGCATACATGCCTCGCTGGATCAACCAATGTTTTGCTACGTCGAACAGCATATCTGCAGCGCCCTGATCGTTGATACAATCAAAAAACCCAATCCCTCCAACAGCTCCTTCGTCGCCTAATGTGCGGTATTTTTTGTTTACGAATGCCGCGATTCTCCCAATCGGTTTATCGTCGTTGTCTGTCAACAGCCATCTCGCGATTTCGCCAAAACGGAATGTCTTGTTCTTTGCCGGGTCAAAAACGTCACGGATGTCTTTGTCAAGCGGCCGGATATAGTTCGGGTCATTCTTATTGATCAATACATTGACTTCGATGAATTGCTGAGCAGTTTCTTTATCGGCGACCTCAATAATGTGCATTAAAAAAAATTTCAGTTTGCAAATGTAGGAAAGCCGGCGCACAGCAGCAGAGCGCGAAGTGCGAGCCAGAAAACTAAAGGGCTGGATGGAGCCATCAGGCCGATCGCTACATTCGCAACGGCAATTAACGTTCAGAGAAACATTTTTTCCGATAACGCTTTGTCATGATCATAAAGATCTTCACGGAAATTTAATTTCCCATCTTCGTCTACCCACGCAGTGTAGTATGTGATAACAACAGGAACGGGATCCTTGACTTTGACAAACTTTTGGTCGCCGCTATTCATGGCGTCCTGTATCTTTTCGGGCGTCCATTCAGGCTGGTCACGCAAAACAAATTCAGCCATTTTTTCCGGATCCTTCAAACGAATGCAACCATGGCTGTAAGCTCGCTTATCTTTTTGGAATAAACTTTTGGCAGGTGTGTCGTGAAAATAAATATTGAAACTGTTAGGAAACAAAAATTTCACTTTACCCAACGCATTTTTATCACCCGGTTTTTGGCGAATCACCGGCAAGCCGTTTTCATCCTTCCCCGTAATTTCCATGTCCTGCTTCTCGAGATAATCAGGGTGCTTGTCCATTTCAGGTAATATTTCCTTTTTCACGATGCTCGCGGGAACATTCCAATAGGGATTAAAGACCACCTGGTTGAGGTCACCGTTGAACATGGTCGTATTGTGTCCTTCTTTGCCAACGACCACATCCATGTCGAACAGCTTTTTATTCCCTTCGTAGGCGTGCAGCTCAAACTCCGGAATATTAACTACGATAAAATTTTTTTCGGATTCTGTTGCCAGCCACCGCATACGGTCCATATTCATGAGTATCTGTTCAACTCTTTTTGTTGCGGGCACATTCATTTCGCGGATCAGGGAATCGCCGATTACTCCGGTGGGCGAGTAGCCAAGACGTTCCTGAAAATTTTTTACTGCCTGTACAAGGGTGTCGTCAAACACACGACTGGTATCGTTACCCGTAAGGTCTCCCGTAATCTGAAGTCTTTTTTTGATGACCGCGATCTCGGGGTCTTGTGATCCTTTCTTTAATTTCTTCTTCGGCTCGTGGACGGCTGGCCAGCCTCCATTCTTGGCAATCGCCAAATATTTTGCCAACGCCTGCTTTAAGGCTTTATAGGACGCATTCACATCCTCAAAATATTTATCGTCCTTATGCTTTTTGTTGAGAAGGGAGTCGGCGAGCTTTAAAGGATCCTCCTTTTTCAAGGGAACAAACCGTTCCATTTCCTTTCTTTTTACGAATCCCTTTTCGTAGGTATGTAAAATGTACTTTATGAAATGTTCGGTCAGGGTCAGCTCAGTATTAATTATTTTCTTCTCATGGCCGGTTACGGACAACGTGTCCTCGGCTGTCAATGCATCCATTTCTTTTTGAAGAGCTTTATCTTTTAGCGAAGAATCCTTGTCGTAGTTCGTCACATAGTCGTGAAGATTCCAGAAGCCGCGCGCCTCCTCGGTGAGCCCATCGCTGCTAAACCATGCAAACTGATAATTGCGGCTGTTGTAAAAACTCCGCATCCGGTTGGCGATGGAGTCAGCAATTTTCTTCCGTGAAATAAAATTCTCCATTGTGGCGCTGTCCAAAAAAAGGTCGCTGTACGAGTTAGAAGAATTTATACTCCGATCCCTTTTGCTTATGTTTTTTGATTCACGGACGTTTCCTGTTGACTCGTCGTCGACAGCGCCCGGTTTACCGGTGCATGAACCTATCCACAGAAGTACGCCGAAAAGCCAAATTGAATTTCTCATGGGCGATATGGTACAAAAGCTGTGCCTGCTACCGGATTTCCTCAGCGCGGCGGCGGACTATCCCACGTTGCAATGGCTGATCTTATTTTTTAACAACTGTTGTTCCTGCTTTGAGTTGGTGAGGCGTAATGCGATTTCGTAGGATTTTTTTGCCATCTTTTTATCGTTTAACTCAAAGTAGAGTTCACCAACCGAAGTGTGATACAGATAATAATTTTCAAGTCCTTTGATTTTTAGCAATTGTTCCAAAGCGTTTTTCTTTCCCATGGCGTAACCTGAGGCTATGGCCTTGTTCAATGCCACAATCGGAGCGGGTTCTAACTGGTACAGCGCTTCATACAGATCATGGATCGATTTCCAGTCGGTTTGTTCAAATGTTGGAGCAACCGCATGTAAGGCGGCGATAGCTGCTTCGATGTGGTAGGTAGAAATTCCGGGTTTTTCGGCCGCCTGTTGTAAGTACATTTTGCCTCTTTCGATCAAGGGCTTGTACCACTTGCCACGGTCCTGGTTTTTTAGTAAAATAATATTTCCCTTGTCATCCAGCCTCGCTTGCAATCTGGAGGCCTGAAAGCACATGAGCGCAAGCAACGCATTTGTCTTGGGGAGATTTGTGATGGAATGCGTGGTTAAAATATAGCCAAGCCTTATAGCATCCTGGCAAAGATCATCACGGATCAGGAAGTCGGGATGCGAAGAGTTGTAGCCCTCGCTGAATAAAAGATAAACTGACTTCAACACCACATCCAGTCGTTCGGAAAGTTCACTGCCTTGCGGCACATGAAGTTCGATTCCTTCCGACCGGATCTTCTCCTTCGCGCGGTAAATTCTTTTAGCGATCGTTTCTTCATTTGTCAGGAAAGCCTTTGCTATTTCGGTTGTATTTAGTCCGCAAAGTGTCTTTAGCATTAACGCGATCTGTGATTCCTCGGTTATTGCCGGATGCGTGCATGCAAACATCATTCTTAGCTGGCTATCTTGTATCTCATTTTCCAGGAATAAATTATTCACCGTGGCGGTAAGAGTATATTCCGATTGCAACAGATAGCCGTATTGGGGCGCGATCTCTTTGAATCGTTTTTGCCGCCTAAGAAAATCGATGGCTTTGTTTTTTGCGACCCGATATAACCAGCCGGATGGATTTTCAGGGATTGAATTGTAGCTCCATGCACTCATCGCCTGGAGCAACGTATCCTGTACAATATCCTGCGCGGTTTCGAGGTTTTGCAAACCTAAGAGCCTGGACAGGACCGAAACCATCTTCCCCGATTCATACCGGAAAAGATGGTCGGCCAGGTCGCCGATATTTTTTTGCCGCTCCAAAGCTTACATTTTTGCTACTTGTCGTATTTCAACGCTCCCGTCAAAATAAAATATGGGGCAATCTTGCGAATTCATAATGGCTTGTTGAAGGTCATCCGCCTTAATGCTGACGTAGCCCCCGATGATCTCCTTGCTCTCGGTATATGGGCCGTCGGTAACCCGTTTCGTGCTGCCTTTCATAACCGCGGCCTCGCTCCTTTCCAAACGTTCACCTCCGTTATATATTCCTTTTTTTGTCAGCTCCTCTACCCAGTTTTTCCATTTCATCATGGCTTGTTGCACCTGCTCTGCAGTTGCGGTCGCAAAGTCGAGGCCCCCTCTGAATAGCAACAAATAATCTTTCATAACGTTTGTTTTATGTCTTTTGATTATTTCCAATTACATTTTCATTACCTGTCTTACCTGGATACTACCTCCGTGTTCATAACCGGGGTAATCATCGCAAAGTTGTATCGCTTCGTCATAGTTTTCCGCATTGATGACAAAAAATCCTCCAACAACCTCTTTTCCTTCCGTGTAAGGCCCGTCGGTAACGGTTTTCGATTTACCCTGTATTAATTTGCCACCGGGGAGCAAAGGTTCTCCGGCCACATAATGACCCGTTTTCGTTAACTTCTCGATCCACGCCATCCACTTCGTCATTTGTTGCTGCATGACTTCCGGTGACACGCTGTTGCCGGACATTCCGCCCTGAAAAATAAGCATGTACTTTTCCATAACTTTTGTTTTAAAATTTGAAAATAGTTTTCATAATGACGAACCAATAGGTCGCCGGCGGACAAATATTTTATCAGGTGTCCTCACGGCATTAATATCTATGCAAGATATTTTGGCTGTTGCGTTGCCGGAAGAGGGCCCCGGCCTTTTTCACCCAGTGCCGTGATCGCATTTCTCAAACATGGACACCGCTTCCTGAGGTGGCGGTGGCCGGGACTTTTAAGAATATGGGTCCAGTTTTGTTTTATTCATGTCCTCTTACGCGGGTCAGTCATCAGCAACGAGGTGCAGTGGTTTAAGACGACAACTGTCCTGCCAATTCTGACAAACAAGTTTGCGTATTGCCTCCCGGCCCTTACCTTTGCGGCCTGAAAAAGAAGTCTGGTGTAACGGGACGGGAACCAGGGTCCACGAGGTGCAGGCCGAAGCACTAAATAAGATGTAGCTGACGATTTTTGGAGATACATCGTCGGCAGTATGCTCCTCTTTACACCGAGCTTTGAATTTAGATATTTGACCGCCGAATATCATATCTCAATTTCTATATTATGGCAAACGCTGGTAAAGTAAAACAGGTGATCGGAGCCGTGATCGACGTACAGTTTGAAGGAAACCTGCCCGAGATCTATAATGCTCTTGAACTAAAACGTGACAATGGCGATACATTGGTCCTGGAGGTGCAGCAACACCTGGGCGAAGACAGCGTGCGGTGTATTGCCATGGACGGTACCGAGGGACTTGTAAGAGGCACCGAGGTACTGGACACGGGTAAAGCCATTGCGATGCCGGTCGGCGAAGGGATTCGCGGGCGTTTATTTAACGTCACCGGAGATCCTATTGATGGGTTGCCTGCGATTTCAAAAGAGGGAGGCCGCCCGATTCACAGCAAGCCTCCAACATTTGAAAATCTTTCAACGAGTACAGAGGTTTTGTATACGGGCATTAAAGTCATCGATCTGATCGAGCCTTATGCGAAGGGTGGAAAGATCGGTTTGTTCGGTGGTGCCGGCGTTGGTAAAACAGTAATTATACAGGAGCTGATAAATAATATTGCAAAAAGCTACGGCGGTCTTTCTGTATTTGCCGGCGTGGGGGAAAGAACGCGTGAAGGGAACGACCTGATGCGTGAGATGATCGAGGCGGACATTATGAAGTATGGAGACGATTTTAAGCACAGCATGGAAAATGGGGGATGGGATCTTAGTAAAGTCAATCTGAAAGAATTATCCGAATCAAAAGCCACTTTTATTTTCGGCCAGATGAATGAACCTCCGGGCGCACGTGCAAGAGTTGCACTAAGTGGTTTAACGATCGCTGAATATTATCGTGATGGCGACGGCCAGGGCAAGGGGCGGGACATTCTGTTCTTTGTCGACAATATCTTCAGGTTTACGCAGGCCGGCTCCGAAGTGTCCGCTTTATTGGGACGTATGCCATCAGCAGTAGGCTATCAGCCAACGCTTGCTACTGAAATGGGCATTATGCAGGAGCGCATTACCTCTACAAAAAACGGTTCCATTACCTCTGTGCAGGCAGTTTACGTGCCGGCGGATGACCTGACCGATCCGGCCCCCGCAACAACCTTCGCCCATCTTGATGCCACCACCGTGTTGAGTCGAAAGATTGCTGACCTTGGAATTTATCCGGCGGTAGATCCCTTGGATTCTACGTCCAGGATCCTGATGCCGCAGGTGGTTGGTGATGCACATTACAACTGCACCAACCGGGTAAAATTAATTTTGCAACGCTACAAGGAATTGCAGGATATCATTGCGATCCTCGGCTTGGATGAACTGAGTGATGAAGACAAGCAGACCGTTGCCCGTGCCCGAAGGGTTCAACGCTTTTTATCGCAGCCGTTTCATGTTGCCGAAGCCTTCACCGGCCTGAAGGGAGTATTGGTGCCGATCGAGGAAACGATTCGCGGGTTCAATATGATCATGGATGGAGAAGTGGATGAATACCCGGAAGCTGCCTTTAACCTCGTAGGAACCATTGATGATGCAATAGATAAAGGAAAGAAAATGATGGCGCAGGCGCAAGGTTAATTGCTTTTGCGTGGGACAGCAGAATTGATCCCGAGTGCTGCCGCGACGAAACGACAACTCTGACATAGGTTCCAACAAACAGATAGCTCTACAAATGCCAATGAATCTTGAAATACTCACTCCGGAGAAAAAGCTGTTCAGCGGAGAAGTCTACGGTGTTCAAATGCCCGGCGTTAGCGGCAGCTTCGAAGTTTTGGAAAAACACGCACCGTTGGTGAGCGCCTTGCGGGCCGGCCGGGTAAAAGTCTTGAAAGATAAACAAAATCATTTTTCATTTTTTGAAATACAGGGCGGGTTTGTGGAAGTACTCAACAATAAGGTAACGGTTTTGGTGGAAGGAGCCGAAGCTGTTGACGAACAATAACGGTTCGACTCTTTATATTTTAAAAAATCCGGCAGAAAAATTTCACTACGCTGATCGTGGCTCTAAGAATATTCAATATTTTCTTTTGCATCACGTTTATTTTTTTTGCGGCGCTACAGTACAATGATCCCGATCCGTACGTGTGGATGCCGATTTATCTTTATTCGGCGGCACTGTGCTGGCTCGCGTTCCGTAAAAGATATTTTCCGCGCGCTTATCTCCTGGGCGTCGCTGTGTACACGGTTTATGCGATTTATAAATTCTTTGACGAGAATGGTGTCTGGGATTGGGCAACGAAACATCTTTCCAGCACATTGGGATCCTAAGCTTAGAATTCCACGTGGACAAGTTGTCGCG
>JADMIO010607100.1_pt1 | contig 33004 bp, 36 predicted proteins | sample 8958161 | NCBI WGS metagenome assembly JADMIO01 (sample SAMN16585339, study PRJNA669376) | soil metagenome | isolation source: Crop rotation soil | place: USA: Cullars Rotation, Alabama | collected 2011
AGATGCGGCCCTCGCGAGATTCACGGCGGCCGGTGTCTCGGCCGCGGAATTGGCGCTGTTGAAGAGTGTTCAATTCCAGATTCAAGATCTCGGCGGATCGGGATATCTGGGACTGGCCACGGGCGGGTTAAGGGTGCAGATCGACGACAATGGAGCCGGCTACGGCTGGTTCATCGATGCCACGCCTTCGGACAACAAGGAATTCCGCCAGAAGGATGGCAAATTGATTGCGGTCGGCAAAGCAAAGCAGCAAATGGATCTACTGAGCGTGGTGATGCACGAATTCACGAACGTGCTGAAGTTGAATGGCCACCAGGTCCCCGATTCCCTCTCCGACGCCGAGCACGTCAGCCTGGGATTAGGACAACGCTGGGAATCACCCTCGGCAAGCAGCCTAGACTCGGTCTTTGCAGAATTCGGAACCAACGATGAGATCAAGGAATCGCACTTTGGCCGACATACCAAGCGGCATCACTAAACGGCTCGGCGGCTTCAGTGACTCGCGTGCCGTTGCGGAAATAGTAATACTAATGTCAGTACGCAGAAACACTTGGACCCAATGTTACCGAAAGCTCTGAAGTGCAAGCGAGGTCCCGCCACGAGTTTTCTGCTCGGAGAATTGAGTCCTGGATTGGTTGACTAAAGCGAGAGCAATTGCCTGATAACATCATTCGTAAAGCGCCAGTCGTGCAGCCAGACAGCACCGCGGTGCGGGTGGCCTTGTGGCGGGCCTTGCATGTCCTGGCTGATCCTCCGCCGCATGTGTTCGAAGACGAGATCGGCCTAAGATTGGCGGCCCCCGACGAGGGCTGGTGCAACCGCCCCGACATGAGCCCGTTCACGCGGCCCTTTCGTGCTTCCATCGTCGCACGTGCTCGCTTCATCGAGGACCTTGTGGTGGAACGGGCCGAACGGGGTGTTGGCCAGTACGTCATCCTTGGAGCAGGCCTGGACACGTTCGCTCAGCGCAGACCGGAGATCGCCTCCCAGCTGCGTGTGTTTGAAGTCGATCAGCCGGGTCCTCAAGCGTGGAAGCGGCAGCGGCTCATGGAACTGGGCTTCGGCATTCCGGAATGGCTGCGGCTGGTACCGGTTGACTTCGAGGCGGGTGACGATTGGTGGGAGCGGCTGGCGAACTTCGGCTTCGATGCCACTCAGCCGGCCGTCGTCGCGTCGACCGGCGTCAGCATGTACCTCACGAAGGACGCGATTGCGGCTACGCTACGCCAAGTCGCGGCGCTCGCCCCAGGATCCACACTGGCTATGTCATTCCTGATGCCACTGGAGTACGCCGATTCCGAAGTGCGGCCGGGGCTGCAGCGAGCGGTGGACGGGGCGCGAGCCAGCGGGACACCTTTTATCAGCTTCTTCATGCCGGCGGAGATGCTGGCACTAGCCCATGAAGCCGGCTTTAGAGATGCCCGGCACGTGTCGGCAGCCACTCTTGCAGAACGCTATTTTGCCGGCAGATCTGATGGCCTTCGCCCGCCCAACAATGCAGAAGAACTGCTGGTAGCGACAACCTGAGAGCGGGCCTTCACATCATTGATGAAACCAGCGCAGATGCTGGACTGCCCGGTCGCTTCTGACCCGAGCAGAATCGGTCGGTAACTGATATTATTGTGGAATGTTAGATCCTGATACCCGCATATTGCCGGAGAGTATCCACTTACGGGATGTCTGCGCGGACGATCTCGCCCTGCTGTTCCAGTATCAACTGGACCCGGATGCGAACCGCATGGCGGCTGTGATCCCGCGCGACTCCGAGGCATTCTACGCACATTGGACGAGAGTTCTTGGCGATCGAAGGATCGTCGCCAAGGCGATCCTGGTGGGCGATCTGGTGGTCGGCCACATCAGTTGTTTTTCCATGGACGGGAAAGACTGGATCGGCTACTGGATCGCGAAAGAGTATTGGGGTCAGGGCATTGCCACTCGGTCGCTCGCGTTGCTGCTGGAACAGATTCAGATCCGCCCGCTTCACGCCCGAGTGGCCCGGAACAACGCGGCATCTATTCGCGTCCTGGAGCGCTGTGGCTTTACCATCATTGGCTATCACACATCGCCAGCCGACGACCGCTTTCTCGAATGTGAGGAAGCGACCTTGATATTAAGTCCCTACGAGGAAGAATCTTAGCTGGAAACCGCGTGAACCTCAGGCACATTGGCTGGCACGGGCCTAAGTTCTTCCTCGTTTCAAATTTGAGCGTCCAACTTCTGATCCAAGCGAAACGCCCACTATTGCGGGGCGAGTGGTACAGGACTAGGGAACGGTATAGTCATGCTCATCAGATTGAGAAACGTAATTCGGACCTGTGTGCTCCTGCTGACTGTCTTCAGCCCGCTGGCGAATCTGGCGCACGCTGAGCCTGCCAAAGGGCGGTTGCTGTTTTTGGGTGTGGCCTATGATGAAGCACCACCCAAAGGGTTGACGGTTCATCATTACGATTATGCCCCAGACAATTTCTCGCGGTTGTTGCAGGAACAATCTCGCGAGTTGTTTAATGAGATCCAAGTGGGGACTCTGAAAGGGAACGCGGCCACTCGCGATGCGGTGATCTCGCGGTTGAAAGGGTTAGCGGCAACCGCGACCAAGGATGACCTGGTGTTCGTCTATTGGGGAACTCATGGCGGTACGGTCAATATGGATTGGGAGGCCAATTTGCCGGGTGATGGCAAGATCCGGGGGAGTGAGATCAAGGCTGAACTGGCACGGTGTCTATGTCCGGCAGTTGTGATCATCAGCACGTGCGGGTCAGGCGGGTTTGTAAGGCCGGTGCCGCACGAGATTGATCTGCCGGAAAACGTGGCGGCGCTCTGTGCCTGTCGGCGACGGCAATCGACGAATAACGAATTGGATGTCACATTACTGGAAGCTTTGGCGGGATTCGGGGATCTAGACAATGACGGACAGGTGACGCTCAAGGAGGCATTTCATTATGTACCGCGGCGTTATCGCAAGCTGCTGAAGGATGCTGAAGGGGCCGATACCGAACCAGTGTTGGGGCACTCTGCAGGATTCCCGATGGATCGGCCGCTGGCGAAGGCTAACAACCAGCGAGTGGCTGCGGCGTATGACGGTGTCTGGTACGGCGCGCAGATTCTCGAGCGAGGCACGGGGAAGTCCAAGGTGCGGTATCTCGGTTGGAATTCTGCGTCGAAGCGTGGTCCATTCGGCTTCCCGGACGGTGACGTGAGTGACGAATCGCTGGATGTGCCGGGTGGATATCCGCCCGTGGAAGTCAAGTGGAACGGCACCTGGTATCCGGCGACAATCGTGGAACGCCGTGGCGAGCGGTTTCAGGTCCACTATGTCGGCTATCCGGAATCTGACGACGAAGCGGTACCGTTGAATCGCATCCGCTATCCATTTGTCGGCGAGCCTCTGTCGCTCAGTTCACCTGTAACCAAGTGATCCGATTATGGAATCAGGGGCTGAAGCCACCTCGCTCGCCGGACATCTGCTGTTTTCGACGGGCACGACGGCCTACATGTTGCTGGCGGTCGCGTTTGAAGAGCGGGATCTGGTCGCCTAGTATTGGGGTGTTCAACTGCTGAGCCACGCGAAACGCCTGCTCCTGCGGAGCGATTGGCATAGGTTTGCGGACTTTGATGAAGCATTGGGACTGTCCACTCGATTGGGCTCTCCAACAGGTGTTGTTGACGCGCCCGTCGGAATGTCATTTCTGGACGCGATCTGTCAACTCGTGGACCTTTTCCTTCACTTTCCCCGCATCCTCTTTTACCTTGTCAGGATCCAGTGTCAGGTTCACATCGACCTTGTTGCTCGGCCCTTCGTGACCCGTCGATACGACAAACCAGCCTCTGTAAAAGCCGAGGCACACCACGATGATCGCCAGGATGATCAACACCGAACAGACTTTTTTCACGACAGACTTCCTTATCGACCCAGAAGGATTAGTGTACCGGCAGCCACTGCCAGAACGGCCAGCAGCGAACCCAAGTTTGCAAACGAGAACTGCATGAGTGGGACCAAGCCCGTAATGACCAGCCAGATTCCCAGGAACAGCAGGCCCAGATTCTTAGTCCCAATCCATTTCATCATCGGTCTCGTTTCTGATTGCGACAGCGGGTCAGTGCGACTGATTAGAGCCGTACGTGACCCAGGAACATCAAGATGACCAGGATCAGCAGAATTGTGCCGAGTCCACCACTCGGGGCATACCCCCAGTTTCGGCTGTGATTCCAATTCGGAGCCGCACCGATCAGCATCAAGATTAAAATGATGATGATGATTGTTCCCAACATGATATTTTCTTTCGCTAAGTGTAATTGAAATCGCTAAGACGTCGGTGCATTGGCAAGCTGAGGAACGGGTTGGAGGCACTGCTTCACCGCAGTTTGCCACCGGAATTCTGAGTGCAGAACCCGCTCGACGAACCACAGGGCAGCCACTGAAAGAATCAAAGGTGTCAACATGTTGTCTACCTTTCAGCAACCACCCCGATGCGGACGCGATGTGCATGGGTCAATCGTCTACGCGTTAGTTGACAGGGGTCGTATAGATAATCGATTGCTGAGCGGCTGGCTGAGGTGCCGAGTAAATCACGGGAGTGACCGACCCCGCACATGCCGGTTGAGCGTTGCAACAGCCACGTTGAGCATTCGAGTAGCCATTCATGGCGACCTGATTGGTCTGCTGGCAACCGTAGTTCGACGCCTGCTGGTATCCGCAGTTACCATAGCCGCGCTGGTTGCAGCCGCCGTTGCCGTAGCCATAGTTGCCGTTCTGGCAGCATCGGTGATTGCGGTGGTGGCTGTGACAGCGAGCTTGAGCGTCCGTGGCACACATGATCACGGTGAAGGCCGCGACGAGCGCAGCGAGGGACAACAGTTTTCGAGACATTAGAATACTCCTTTTGAGTAACCGACACGGGCCGCACTGGCCCAGGGTTCCTGAGAAGAACAAACTTCCAGGAATTAAAGACTGACTGTTCAAATCTTCGGACACGTCATGCCGCAACCGGGTAGGGCCGGCATTACGTGGGGGGCGAAGCGGGCGGTGCCAGCAGGAACACTTGCACTACGGTGCCCGTCGTAAAGGCATGCACTACTGATCCTGTTGTGGACTCGATCTCGGCTGTCGCTTCACGCACTTGGCGCCCCGTGATGCGATTGATTTCCTGCCGCAGCGATGCGGACGAAGTGGCGAAGAGTTGCCGGTGAAATTCCTGCACTTGTGCCGCGCCGTCCGAACTTCTGGCGAGAGCCTTTTCCGCGGGCGACAATGCTGCGAGTAACGTGATCACCAGCGTATCTTCACTGAGCACTACGGACACCGATTTCGGCGCATGGCCGGTGCTCTGCTGCTGGAAACGGCACACCGCCGTGCCAATTTGATCCGCGATCGATCCGGGGTGCTGGTCGTCACTTCCGTCGCTGCATTCATGCGTGGCGGTCATTGTGCTCATCGGAAGTCGTCCTTGTTGGATCCAACGTCTTGCTCGAAATCACAACTCACGTACTCAGTCGTCCTGGAACTTAAGCGCCGGCGCTAGGCTCGTCGGCGTCTTAACTGGCTGGGCGTTACCAGCCATATCCGTAGTTGCTGTAGACCGGGCCACCGAACGGACGGTAGAAATTGCGGCCTGGTTGGACGTAAATTCCCGAGTTTCCGTAGCCGTTCCCGTATCCGTTGCCGTAGTTTCCGTTTCCATAGCCGTATCCGCCGCCGTACCCGTACGGGCCGTTCCCGTAGCCCGAGTAGACTCGCGGACCGTTGCGATAACCGGATCCGTATCCTCCGTAGTAACCCCGACCGTAGCCGTTGTATTGAACGCCACCGCGGCCGATTGATATGACTTGTGCCTCGGCACGGCCGAGCGGCATTGCCGTAACAAGCAATCCAACGGCCAGTGCCGTCAGAAAAAAGTTTCGTGTCATCGTTTGTTCCTTATGAATTCATCAGTATGTTGCAGTTGAAGTCGATCCCATCCGTCCACAGCGGCACGGCCCACCTTTCGATGACCGTGCGTCACGCGGCCGAGTTCTTATTCCTTCTTCGTCGGTTCATCGCGGTTGGCCGCCAGTTTCCCAGCAGGCAAAGCGCTGTGCCGATGAGCACGCAACTCGGCGATCTGTTCGTTCGTCAGTACCTTTTCGATTTGCACCAGTTTGTCGGCTTCCAGTGACAACAAGCGGGCATGCAGGCCCTGGATGTCACGGTGCAACAGGTGCAACTGAGTGTGGTACTTCTCCTGGATCTTGTCCGCAGCAGCTTCCTGTTCGGGTGTCAGTGACACACCAACTCCGTCCGCTGCGTCTTCGACCGCATTAGCCGTCTTAGTCGTTGACTGATTGGGCTTGCTGCTGGTCGCCGCATTGACCTTCTCCTGATGTGCGGTCTTGCGACGATGATCACGCACTTGTTCGCGTTGCGGTTCGGTCAGGTTGTCTTCAATAGCGGCCAACATTGAAGATTCCGTCCCGATCATTTGCATATAGCGCTCGCTGAACTGAGCCCACACCTTCGCCAGGGATCCGTCGAATTTCCGAACGATCCCTTTGATCTCCGTTTCCTGTCCCGGCGACAACTTCAGTTTTGCGAGGCATTCGGGAATCGCAGCCGACTCGGCCTGACCCTCGGTCTGAGCGGCCCCGCTCTTGCTGATGGTCTTGACTTCCGTCTTGGCCGGATCGTCGGCGAATACCGGCGCGAGGGCCAGGACGCCACCAATTGCCAGCAGGCCCAACACACTGCGCACACCTGTCATTGAACAATGCATATTCATCATCTCCATCCGTAAAGCTTCCCAAACACAAACTGCCGGACACCCGGCGGCTTCGCTCTTGCGGGAAGGCAAGAGGCACTAAAAAAAGCCGACGCGGCGAAACACCCAAAGGTATTCCATCGCGTCGGCTTACTCTGTAACACGTCCCCCGGCCAGCAGCCGGATTACGATTTAACTAGTCACCCGAATCTGTCGACCGCACATTTCATAAAGAGGAAGGCAGGTCAACTCTCGCATTCATATCACATTCCATATCGGTACACAAGTCACTTTCGGTACATAGTTTCAGGTATTATCATAATTGGTGAGTTGCCTGCCGAACTACGGAATTAGGTCTCAACTTCCGTCACGACGCCAGCGCCCAATGCGCATGCGGGTCTGCAGTTTGCAATCACAATTGGAGTCAGGGATGAAAACGCAGGGCGAAATCGAAGCTGCGGTCTGCCAGGGGATTGCAAGTTTTCAACAGGAATACATGGGTCGTGGGCCCAAAAGCATTCAAACTCACTTATTTGGCGATCTCCTCGTCGTTCGATTGCAGGGTGTATTGACTGCCGCCGAACAACAGTTGGTAAAAACGCTCATCCCTGAAAAAGGGCGAGATCTGCTGAAGCAAGTGCGCACTCAATTGATCGAACTCGCGCGGCCGGTCATGGAGGCGATGATTCAGAAGGTGACGGGCGTCAAAGTGGTGAGTTTGCACCACGATATCAGTACGACCACCGGAGAAGAGGTTGTACTCTTCACACTCGACGCCGCGCCTCTGTATCGGGACAAAAGCAATAAATAGGATCCCCGTTAGACACCCCAGGTTGAAAACGTGTCATTTCAGTACTAGCCGGTGCCGACCGTGACGCGGTGACCACAATTCGTCCCTATCAGCCAGCAGAAAGTGACAGACAGCAGACAGGACAGGGATATTACCGCGGGTGTGCGAGGACAGCGGCGTCTGCGAGAGCTGGGCTGAAAGGAGCAGCTACGCGCAAACACCGGATTGAATCATGGCCGCAGTGATCATGACAATAATTCGTGTCGGGAAATTCGCGTGACTTATAGTTTTCAATCGACTCCAACAGGATTCGCCTGTGCTCAGGCATCGGTGCCACCTGACATGTTCGGAGTCACCCGCATGCCCGAGAAGGGAGATCAGTCGGCCTTCAGGCGTTTCAGGGCCTCTTTTGCCTGCTCATCTCCCCGATCCGCGGCCTTGTGGTACCAACTGAGGGCCGTCTTCTTGTTCTTCCTGACTCCGATTCCATTTTCGTAGACACGACCCAAGTCATATTGTGCTTCGGGCACGCCAGCTTCTGCGGCCAATCGGTACCACTTCGCGGCTTCGGTCTCTGACCGTTCGACTCCCTGCCCCGATTCGTACAACTTACCCGCGTGGTGTTGGGCCTGCTGCATCTCTTCCTCCGCAGCCTCCAGGATCAACTTGGCCCCCCGTTTTAGATCTTTCGTGGCTCCCCAACCATCCCGATAGCAGCATCCGAGTTCAAATTTGCCCATGGCATTGTCCATGTCGGCTGCTCGACGAAACAGCTTGAATGCTTCGTCTTTGCTTTCGGCGACACCCAGTCCCGCCTGATACATCGTTCCTAACTGCGCCATCCCCTGCGCGTAGTTCAAATCGGCCGCCCGTTTGAAGGACTGAAAAGATTGCTCCATGCTCTTGGGGACACCATTGCCGTCGAAGTACAACATCCCCAAGTTGACGTGTGCGTCTGGATCATTCTGCTTCGCAGCCTTGAGATACCACTCGGCAGCTTTGCCGGAATCCTGGGGAACTCCAGATCCATGTTCATAGCATTCCCCCAGACTCGTCTGGGCCGCAGGCAGATTCTGTTCAGCAGCCAGTCGAAACAGTTTCGCGGCCTCAGCCAGGTCCGGTTTGACGCCCCATCCCGATTGATAAAGCTCACCCAGCGAAAGCTGAGCCCCGGCGTAACCTTTTGCGGCTGCCTTCTTCAGCCAACGCGCCCCTTCCTTGCGGAATTTCGATCCAGATTCTTCGTCGTCCGAAAGTTCGATGTACATATCACCGAGCAAACATTGGGCGAACTTGTTGTCGGCTTCGGCTGCCTTCTGGCACCATTCCAACCCGTCTTCAATCTTCGGATCGCCGGCGTATCCCGCAAATAGCATCGTGCCATACAAGCACTGAGCATAAGGGTCACCTGCCTTGGCTGCAGTCGTGAGTTTCTGTTCTAGCTTTTGAAACTGCTTCGACGCTTCCTTATCATCGAGTGCAATCCCGAGTGTTCCCTGCCCACGTCGATATGCAATAAATGCCTGAGACTGCACGTGGCCGCGAGTGGCTGCTTTCGCAAAATGTTGAAATGCCAGCCCATACTGTATCGGGACGCCATCTCCTTCGAAGTGACGCAGCCCCTGCAGATAGTCTTCGTCCTCTTGCAGCGCCGCCGCTTGTCCTTCCCCCGAGTTTTTTCGCGTTTGGGCCAACGCAGTGTTCAGAAGCAGCGTGAACAGCAGGCACGACAACAGAATGCGCATTGGAGTTCCTCGCAGACACGTGATGCAATCTCGATGGAAGATATCTGGCACGCACACAGACGCGGATCGGCTCAGGCGTACAGACATGCTAACACGGCGAAAGCCTGCAACTCAACGGTGCAGCCGCGTTTCCCTCGCCTTCCTGGGCACAGGACAGGCACATTATTTAGTCCGCACGGAACTTCCCACCGCCTAGCCCTGAATTGCGCCTCGCCGAGCGGTACCATCACTTTTGTACGGGACGGAATACGATAAATTCATTACGAAAGTCATCCCATCGCCCCTTGCGAAAGACGGTGATTCCTTTCTGAGATTCATCGCCGTCATGAAATCCCGCCACGGTAATTCCGAGTTCGAGAAAGATAAGAAACCCAACCCACTCAAATGGCTTGGAATCAAACTGTAATAAGAATTGTATGAGGGCCGGGTGTTCGAAAAGGTTTTCGCCGTGAAAAAGCACTTTTACTTTTGGATCGAATGCCAATTCGACCACCTTTCCGTCATCCATTGAATAGCGGATGCTCAATGGTCCCCGGCATTCGTCGCGCTCGCCAAAGTCGTTCAGACTGATCGCTTGTGCTTGCCCAAGCGCTCGTTCAACATCTGACGCTGTCATATCGAACGTCACCGGTTCGGGCCCAACGTAAGGGACTAGAGTAAATTCAGAGTTCATAGCGGCGAATTCCTTAAGCCATTGCGCATCCACTCGTCGAGTGAGTCGAGAATTACTCTTATTGCAATGTCATACTTTTTTGCCAAATCTTTTTCTCACCTTTTAAAAGGACAGGCATAATACTTGGTTCATCTCGTCTTCTCAAATTTGGCAAAAAACTGAAACTGCCGTCTATTGAATTGGTTAGAATCCAGCTTAGATCTGTCGCCAGTCCCGTGTATTCACGAAGGGCTCATTTGGGCAGCCTTATCAAAGATTATCCGCTTCGAACGGTCGTTCCGGCATTGATTGTGATGGCGGGATTGATCGGGCTTTGTCGCGCGGCCAATTCTCCGGACAGTTCAGGCCGGCAGCGTGGGGGGAACTTCTATTTTGCCGTAACTCCCGGTGATTGGGCACAACAAGGGGGCACGACGCATCGCAACAATTCGCCCGATGGAGCGAACATCCCCACGAAATGGGACATCAAAACCGACGAAAACATCAAGTGGCGAGCGAGTGTGGGCTCCCAGACGTACGGCAATGTGGTGGTCGCCAACGGAAAGATCTTCGTCGGCACGAATAACGGAGCGGGGTATCTGGCTCGGTATCCAGCGAAAATTGATCTCGGCGTGCTGCTGTGTTTTCGCGAGTCGGACGGCCAGTTCCTCTGGCAGCACTCCAGCGAGAAACTTCCGACGGGCCGCGTCAATGATTGGCCACTGCAAGGCGTGTGCTCAACTCCCGTCGCCGAGGGCAAGCGGTTGTGGTTTGTCTCGAATCGGGGCGAAGTCATTTGCCTGGATGCCGAGGGCTTTCGAGACGGAAAAAATGACGGCCCGTATGCCTCGGAAAGGCCGGACCGGCCGGAAACTCCCTGGGACGAGCGGCACGAAGCGGATGTCATCTGGAAATGCGACATGATGCAGGAGCTGGGAGTTCACCAGCACAATATGGCGAACTGTTCGCCCACGATCTGGGGCGACGTCCTGTTCGTGTGCACGTCCAATGGCGTCGATGAAGGACATAGAAACCTGCCCGCCCCGAAGGCTCCCAGTTTTCTGGCGCTCGATAAGAATACTGGCCGCGTTTTGTGGACCGACAATTCACCGGGCAAGAACATTCTGCATGGCCAGTGGTCCAGCCCGGCGGTGGGTGTTTTCAACGATGTGCCGCAGGTCGTGTTCGCCGGCGGAGACGGTTGGCTTTACAGTTTCCGGGCCGACCGCTGGAACGCCGACAAACCGGAACTCATCTGGAAATTCGACGGCAACCCGAAAGACTCTGTGTACCTGTTGGGGGGCCGAGCGACGCGGAATCACGTCATCGCATTACCGGTGATCCATAACGGTTTGATCTATCTGGCAATGGGCGAAGACCCCGAACACGGCGAGGGAGGCGGGCACCTGTGGTGCATCAATCCGAACCGGCGGGGTGATGTCAGCCCGGAACTAGTCGTCGATCAACAGGGAAACGTGGTTCCACACCAACGCGTGCAGGCGACCGCGCCCATTGCCGGGCTGCAAATCGCAGTCACCCCGAATCCCAACTCGGCGCTCGTCTGGCATTACGACAAATACGACTTGAATGGTGATGGGAAGGACGACTTCGAGGAGGCCATGCACCGTACGCTCAGCAGCCCGACGATGAAAGACAATTTTCTCTGCATCGTCGACATGAGCGGTTTTGTGCATTGTCTGAATGCGAAGACCGGTCAGCCATTCTGGACTCACGACACGCTGGATGCGTCATGGAGCGCACCGTTGATTGTTGACGGACACATCTACTGTGGGACGGAAAGCGGTGACATTAAGATTTTTGATTTGTCCCCGCGTAAGAACCTGATCGGCGAAATCAGCATGGAGGATGCCATCTACACCATGCCGGTGGTTGCCAACAACGTCTTGTACGTCGCCAATAGGAATCAATTGTTCGCGATTTCGTCACGGCCACTGGCGAAATAACAATTGAAAAGGACCGTTTCCGTCCATGCTCAGGCTCTGCGACTCCGAGGCGTCAAAGCGGAACTCGCGTTGAACGTACCGCTTCATGTGGTCTTCCCTCTGACAGGACAGGGTCGACACGCCTGAGTAAGCCGGCCTAAGAGCGAACAGGGCGGAGCTCAATGGCCGGCCTGGACTTTCTTCTGTCAACGCTTCACTCACACTCTCACGAGTCTCGGTGCATGACTCGAAGCCGAACTGGTTCGCTATTCCTTCGTTCGTACGGAACTTACATCCGCAACGCTCTTCCGGCTTTTACCGGCGCTTTCCCTGTCCTTTAACTTTAATATTGTACGATTGCCCGATATCCACGACATCCACATAACACGGCGCACACCGTGGCAGCCAGCATGGCTACCCAACAATGACGCTGTCCCTGGCGCCCACTAGGACCACGAACCTGCTGCGAATATTGCAACAGATTCGCCCGAGGGCTGGTATTCAAGGTAATCCTTTCAACAAATGCGGCTGATTCCGGCCCTCCCCCAATCATGCAGTCTACGTACCAGTGCCAATGAGAACTTCTGACCTGCCCTGGTTTTTTCTACGGCCCCTTGCATCATGAACGCACATGCTGGTATGATCACTGCTGCATTTCTGGAACTGGACTAGACGAATTGCCTCAGGGAAATCGTCGAAGCTGGATGACAGCCTAAGAACGCACGATCAAAATGATCAGGCTCGTGTTCCCTTGAGCGCGCCAATGGGCTTAAAAATGGCATTCTCGGGGGTCGCTGTTTATTCTCGACCTTATGGAGAGATGAGATGTTTTCTGCGTCACGAGGTGTGGCTGGTCAACATAGTGGCAGGTCTGCCAGCTCTTCAAATTCCTTTTCTTTCCGCTCTCTCGCCATAGTCTCTATTTTTCTGGTGGGCCAGGCTGTCAGTTGGGGCGAAGAGCAGCGACAATCAGGCGTCAATGTCCCGCAATCAGACATAGACAAGATGCTTGCGGTCTGGGGTGGTGAGGTTGACGCTGTCAAGTTGATAACGGTGAGGTATCGTTACATATTGATCGAACCCCGGGATTTCCTGCCGGTCAATCGAGATGCTATTCGAAAGGCAATGCTTGCCTTTAGTTCGAACGAGGCCGGTTTCCTCGATTCATTTCTAGTTGCATTGGTTCGCGACCCACAGGCTCAATTAAAGCGGTCGACAAACGTGACTTTATTGACGGACGGGGATAATCGCCGGGTGATAATGGAATTCGCTTCCGGCTCCAAATACGATTATTTGGTTGACGATCAAGGTGTAGTGCTAAGTAACGCTTCACAATCGCACTCTCAGCAAAGTATTTTTCAGAAGGGGGGCTTTCATTTCCGAATTCACTCTGTTGCTGATTTCTTTCCAGCACCTTTAAAGGGATTTTCCAGCTTTCTCGCGGAGCACAAGGTTACCATGCGAGAGGCGGGCGGTTCGTTGGCTGAGCTCACCGCGTACTTTAACGGCAATTCAGACAAAATAGTGCGGACTGTTGATCGGGCAAACGGTGTGATAATCGAGGAGCTGGCCTTTCGCAATTTCGCACCCGAAGGAATGGCTGTGTGGGACATCTATACTGAACGGATCCGGGCATCGCTTCGAGAGGTGTCCCCGGGTGTTTGGTTTCCACGGGTATGCTTTCTGGCGCGTTATCAGGAAAACTCTGCACCGGGGTTCATTGAACTACGCCTCGTAGAATCAGTTGATATCCCGGCGTCGCAACCCAAAGGCACTTTTTCCCCGACCTATAGAGCAAATGATGTCATTTATGACGCGCGGGTTAAGCCTCCTAAGGTATTTCGAACGCCAGAATCTGGAGATAATGTAAGAGAGGTGTCGCCGAAAGGCCCGAGTGTTAAGCCGGGCAATGCCAAGGATCGCGTGGAGTTAAGATATATCTATTTAGTTCCTTTGATTGGTCTGTTGTGTGCGATAGCGTATTCACGCATGCGCACCAGGCCCGCAAGTAAAGGCGAATCCAATAATTCACAAAACACTCCACCTAAGTCATAAGCTGAATCGAAGTCTGATCGGATGACTGATGAAGTTCTATTTCAGTTAATGGCGGCCGACTGAGCGTCGAATAACTGTTTCTTTGCAGTTTGGCGGAGCTGATAGTTTCGCGGGAATTGCGTTTCTCGAAAGGGGAGGTAAAACAAGCATGCGATTTGTTTCTTTCGTTACGGCAGCGTTGCTGATCGGGATTGGCTATTCACTCGATATTCGTTCTGCTTCAGCAATCGATTACCCGGTGGAATTCAATAAGTGCTATGTTCCAGCGTATATTCCAATGGCTGACGATCCACAGTTTCAGTGCGCAAACTGCACATATCAGTTTGATCAGATTCTCATGATGAAAATCTGTAAGGCGGCACAGGCAAACCCATGTGCTGCCTTTCAACCTGTGAACGTGGATTTTGTAGATGCAACCTGCATGAGCGCACCAGAGACGCCCGAGGCTTCCTGCGCTCGATACGACTGCGAACACGATCAAGTATATGTTACTAACTGTTTCTGCAATTCTGAGCCGACGTTTATACCGAATGCGGCTAACAATGGAATTGTTGCGCTCTGCTTTTGCGAATGTGAATTACGCGAAGATCCCAATCAAACAGATACCTATATCTGTGGCTCCGGAATGAGTTGTTATGACGCGGGTGTATTGCCTTAGCATGCCGGTATATTACGGTCTAGGCCACTTGAAAGAGTCGCTAATCCTAAGCGCGGTCGGTTCAGCGGGTGTGTAGTCTTATCACTGGGCGCATGCAGTAGCGAACGCGCTAATAAATCGTAAGGCCGTTGAGTAAATGCATTAGGTTGTTTTTCTTAGAGTCGACTCGTTTGCCGCAGAAAAGGCACGTCATTACCAGAGTAAGGCTCTCTAGTGCCGCATCGCAGACTTGAGGGGTGTCGCGTGCCAACAGACAATATTAAAGGCCGATGTGCGCTTGGTGTTTTAGTTTCCGGGATCGCTCTTCTAGGGCTCATGTCGCGAGGAACGTGTTCCACCCAAGGGTCATTTCACTCCGCAGGGGCAACATGCCCCCTTGTTGCTAGATCTGCGAATCCGCTCAGGAATTTCATCATTTGTGCCGACGGAACTGAGCAGGCTCGATCACGACTCTCCCCACAGTTTGTGGTCGGAAACTCTTCGACGTCTTCAATTCAAGTTAAATTGGCCAGTCGCAGCTGCAGTTGTGTGGAGGTGCTTATTGATGGCGTCTCGTTGGAGTCGACCTCGGTTACAGTCGCACCCAAGGCGGAAGTGGTGGTCATGCTGCACGCCAGAGATTTGACCAGGCCGGCGGGAATGAACTCCTTGTATGCAGTATTATCGACAAGCGCTGCTGAGCATTTTGCCCCGTCTGAGCTCAGGCTTGACTATATTGCGGAAGGGCTTGCGGGGTTTAAGATTGAGCCAAGTATTCTGTTTTTCGACTTCAAATCAAAGGATTTAATCAGAGGAACTTTCCAGGTAACGCATTTGAATCCGGGCGGTGAGACTTCTGATCCCGAACCGACCTTGTTGTTTGAAGACATTCCTAATGGGCTGATTGTCAATGTGCCTTCCGCAACTTTACCGACAAGGGTGCCGCTTCTGAGAGAAGGGCAGGTGGTCGCAATCGAGCGAAGATGGGACGTTGGATTCGAGGCACGCCCTGCGATTGTCGGTGATCGCCGGCTGGCGTCTGGCGGCTTTGTGGTCAAGATCGCAAATCGAGGCAGCGTCAAGGAGTCAGTTCCGAGCATAAATGCGGTAGGTTCAGTCCAGTTTCAAGCCCGTCAGCGATTTGGGGTTGTTGCTCCAGAAAAGCTTCATTTTGGAGCCGTACGCCGCGGGTTGAGTCGAGTGAGAATGGCCAAAGTGACGCTGGCGAGCGGTCTTCCGTTTTCAATACTCTCGATCTCGTCAAGCGATCCGCGATTTACAGTCAAGCCAGATCGATCAGATGCGCAAGTGATTCATTCAATTGAAATCACCTTTAATGGCGGCCTGCTTGGATCGAACAAAGCGAGTTGTCGGATCAGCACTGACGCGGCTTTGGATCCCGAGGCGACGTGTGACTTGGAGGCGTATTGCTTTGAATGAAATCTCTATTGCCATTGGTGAGTGTTAATCGTTTACTTTGTGGCATCTTGCTCGTACACGGATGCCTCCTCTTGTGGCTCGGGTATCGGCAGAGCCCTACGGTGGATGAGCCAGCTCACCTGTGTGCTGGTATTAGAATCTGGGACCAAGGCCGTTTTGATTTGTATTCAGTCAATCCACCGCTCGTAAAAGTGTGGGCGACTGGCCTAGTCTATCTCAATGCCCCTCACTTGGACTGGGCACGAGTTTCGACGCGACCAGGGGAGCGTACCGAATGGGTCGTCGGCGATGATTTTGTTCGTGCCAATCTCGCTCACTTTTCTTGGCTCGTTACTTTGTCTCGATGGTCGTTGATACCTTTTTGCCTAGCGGGTTGTTATTGCTGCTTCGTCTGGTCGACATCACTGTTCGGAAAACACGCGGGGCTTTTGGCGAGTGTGTTGTGGTGCTTCTCGCCGACCTTCTTGGCGTACGGTTCGCTCATTACGCCGGACTGCTCTGCCGCGTCGTGTGGTGTGGTCGCAGGCTATCGTTTCAGGCAATGGATTCATAGCCCAACTCCGTGGAATACCATATTCGCAGGCGCCGCACTCGGAGCTGCGCTATTAACAAAGTTCACGTTATTGCCCTTTATAATATTGTGGCCCGCACTGTGGCTTGCGACACGTCATTCACTCAGTGATCGCTCCGCAAACTATTTAACGACATTGTTTCGGCTTGTGTTCGTGTTGCTGCTCGCATTCATTGTTCTTAATGTGTCATACTTGTGTAGAGGCACATTTGATCGCTTGGGTGACTATGTCTTCGTATCTGACTTTCTGGGAGGTGGCCCGGATCAGCCGGTTACAAATCGTTTTAGCAAGTCGATATTCCGAGCGGTGCCGACCCCTCTTCCCTGTGATTTTCTTTCAGGTCTCGATCTTCAGCTTCGAGATTTCGAGCATAGACGGTACTCATACCTACTTGGTGAATGGAAGCTTGGAGGGTGGTGGTATTACTACATCGTCGCAGTGTTGCTTAAGGAGCCCGTGGGGTTCATTAGCCTCGTGTTTGCCAGCTGGTTCATAATTCCGTGGTGTTTGTCCTGCCGCAAGATGCGAGCTGAAATGCTTCTTCTGCTGGCTCCTGCCATCTGTATATTTGTGGCCGTAAGCAGCCAATTGGCTTTTAATAAATACTTACGATATGTTCTGCCTGCATATCCATTCGCGATAATATGGGCTAGCCAAATGGGTCGCATCGCGTTGCAGTCGGGACTGCAACTTTCGGCGATTGTCGGCGCACTAACGGTGTGGGGGATAGCAAGCAGCGTTGTAGCGTTGCCATATTCTCACAGCTATTTTAACGAAATAGCTGGACCTCGCTTAGACGGCGTGCCATCCCTGCTTGATGCGAATATCGACTGGGGCCAGGACCTGTATGAAATGCGAGACTGGATCAATGCGCATCCAGAAGCTCGGCCATTGACTATCTTGGTGATGCCGAGGATCGATTTAGAACTGCTTGGAATCAATTATCCTCAAACGCCGGGACAGACGCGGTCGGAAGGTAGTTTATCGTTTACGCCTCCCGAGGGATGGCACATTGTGAGTCAGAATTACCTCCATCACCCTACCCGCGCCCTTGACTATCTTCGAGAACGAAAACCAGTAGATCGCATAGGGAAGTCGCTTGTCGTTTATAGTATCAGTGATAAATAAGTCTTTGGGCCTTTGGAGTGTGGGTCATTGCTGGCCACGATTTGTAGATACGGGACTGTTGCTGGTGTCAAGCCTCACGCTCAATCGGGCACTAAGTCGCGGTGTCATTCTCCTACGCCTGAATGCCAATGCTGAATACGTAAAACGTTTCAAAGCTGTATTTCCGGAAGAGTACGACGAAAGGTAAAGGACAGGCATAATGCGGACGTGATGCTCATAGGAGCGAGACTCCTTCATCTGAGCGAGCCGGGGATGAAGACGCCTCGCAATTTGTTGGGTGTGGGCGTAACACGCGTCTTACCAAAATGTGTCGTAAATAATATGGCTGTCCTGTGTCATGAGTTCACTCGTTGGAGGCCAGGGCTTTCCAGCAGCCCATGCCGGCAGTCAGGGCTAGGACTAGCATTGCAGCCAGTAGGATCCAAGCTCCCCACAAGGTGGATGACAGGACGTGCAGGATTTGGGCGACGAGTTCGGAGGCTTTGATTGGCTGGTCGTCTCGAATTCGTTCGATCGCCGAGCCATTGGCGAACCACGACCAGGAAAGGATCACACCGAACAAGCCTAACAGCGCGATCGTCGCCAGGTCCGCCTTGGGCCTCATGGGGATTGTCGACGAACCGCCAGAGCGAGCCAGTGCCTGGACGATTGCCGCAGCAGCCAGTATCGATTGTGCGGTGGCCAGCAGCATCCAGCCTCGCGAAACGGGGATGTCGGCGATATGAAGCGCGGCCTGAATCGATTCGGCAGTCATGCCACGTTGGATCGTTGAAACCACCGTCAGAACGGCCTGCGCTTGCTGAATTCCGGTCGCGATTGAAATCGCTGCCATGCCGGCAACGATCCCTGACAACAGCACCAACACGTTCGACGCGGTCGAACTGGCGATTCGGCGTTGCACCTGCTGGTGGCCCAGCAACATCAGTGCCGTACCCGCCGCAACACCGATCGGAGCCCAACTGACATGCACCAATCTGGTCCCGAATTCGGACATTGGCATTGGCATCGGCGGGCGGCCGAGGAGCACTACGAGCACCCGTGCGCAGGCGACTCCGTCCCAGGCGAGCATCAACGCGGATGCGAGACCGAGCAGGCATCCGACGAGCATCATGCCGATGTCTCGCGACGCTGATTCCCTAGTCACTGTTTGTTCAATTGTTGTCATGTTGGAAGCCGATCAAACAGAACCGCCAGATCAGGACGGTAGCCAGGATACCCACTGTCGCCACAATCGGAATACTGATGATGAGTGCGGCCGAACGCAGGACGATTGCACAACAGATTGCGGCTAGGTAACCCGTCAGCAGTCCAGCCAACGCGCGACTGACGCTGGTCGCCGTAGAGGTCAAAGTGACTTCGCGTCCGGAATAGCTGAGAACTTCTGGCAAGGCCATCGCAGTGGGTTGCTGTACGTGAGCCAGGCATCCTTCCAGCAGCGTCGCAACCTCCGTAGCGGTCGCAAACCGGCTGGCCGGCGACTTGGCGAGCAGCTTCATCACAATTCGTTCGAACCAATCCGGAATCGCGGGATTGATCTCGCCAATGCCAAGCGGCTCACTGTCGGTGACTTGACGCAGCACCGCGTAACTCGATTCCGCTCGAAAGGGGGTTCGCCCGGTACACATCGCATACAGGACGCTTCCCAGGCTGAACAGGTCTGACCGGCAATCCACTGGCTGTCCCTGAGCCTGCTCGGGGGACATATACTGAGGCGTGCCGGCCAGCATGCCATGACGCGTCAGGCCAATGTCGTCCACCGCGCGGGCGAGTCCGAAATCGGTGAGTGTTACCCGATCCACCCCCTCTTCCAGCAGAATATTCGCTGGCTTCACGTCGCGATGCACCAGCCCTTGGGAATGCGCTGCAGCCAGACCTTTCGCTGTCTGCATCCCGATTCTCAGAATCTCCGGCAAATCGAATGGGCCACGTTCGCTGAGTCTCTTCTGCAGAGAAGTCCCTCGAGCATATGGCATGACGAGATAAGGATTTCCCTGCCATTCCGCCACGCAGTGAATGGCCATGACATGATCGTTGACAACGGAGGCCGCAGCCTGGGCTTCGCGTGCAAATCGCTGGCGTGCGGCACCTGTCGTTGCCAGATGCGGCAGCAGCATCTTGATGGCCACATACCGGTTCAGTGCGGAATCAAATCCCTTAAAGACCACTCCCATCCCTCCGCTGCCCAGCACGCCGACGATTTCATAGGGTCCGATCCGGCCCATCATGCGAGGATCGTCGGTTGGCCCAAGCAGCGAGCAAATACTCCGCAGAGATCCGCCCAGATCCAACGGGTTGCCATCTCGCATGAATGCGGAGTGCAGTCCCGATTCCGAGGAGTCGCCGAATGCCACCCGCACGTGTTGCTCCCAGTCCTCACCGTCACCGAACGTCTGCAGTAACTGTTGGCAATGCCGGCAAGTCGAAAGGTGGTTCTCCAACTCCGTCAACCTTTGTGGTGTGAGATCCTCGCACGCCAGTTCGGCGACCTGTTGCGGCGACAGACAATGAATGGACTCGCTCATTGGGTGTCCCCCGGCGGCAAGTGCCACAATTCAGAAACTTCCCGCGCCTTGGCCTTCAGTCGCTGCAGCACTTTGAACCGCGCCATGTAGACGGCTCCCGTCGAACGCCCGGATTCTCGCGCGACATCCGCAACGCTTTTGCCCAGAACGACCGATTCCCAGAATAGTCGCCAGGTAAGGTCGCTGAATTCCGGACGGATTTGCTCGGTTGCGAACCGCAGTGTCGAGAGCTGACTTTCCATCGCAAATTCTGCATGGGACGCCGCGTCGGCCTCGGCGGGCAAGGAATGCAATAATTCGTCGACGGATGACGACCCCGAGGCAACATCAGGCTTTTTGCGAGTGAGAGCCTTCGTGACTGCGTTACGGGTGATGGTCAGTAACCAGGCACGGAACGGCGGCTTACCTGGTCCGGGATGCCAGCGTTCGACGGCACTTGAAATCGATAGAAACACCTGCTGAGTCACGTCCTGGGCATCGGCATCCTGCAGACCGCGCCGCCGCGCCATGCCGTAGACCACCGGACGATAGATTCCCAAAAACTCGGTCCATGCCACAGCATCGTCCGGATCCTTAATCCGATCGATCAGTGTCAGGCGAGTATCGGGAAAATCCTGCATCAACCATCTCTCAATCATCGCGTCAGGTGGCAACCTTCAGATAGTTACATCCACTATCCGACCAGAATCTTTCCAGTTTTATCCGTTCGTGCCAAAATCGGCGATGTTCGGCCGATTTAGGAGGGACGTGCCGGGTGCAGCCGCTAATCGGTGGGGCAATCCCATGCGGAGCGCAGCTCCGTAAGAACTCCCCCCCTTACGAAGGGGGGGGCTGGGGGGGTACGAAAGTCGGACGGCGATCATCGCAATTCCAACCGAAGCCAAATATGCGGTTGCTCACAAATTGAATGTCGTCTGGTCTGCCTTAACCCCCCCTACCCCCCCTTCGTAAGGGGGGGAGCTCACGTCGCTACGCTCCTTTGACTCATCTCGTCAATGTCCAATTCTCGGGCGCCCACCCTTTAGCGGCTGCACCCGGACGCGCCGAGTCATTCCTGCGATTGTTTCTCTGGCGGCCTGAACAGGATATGATTGTTAATCGCACTTCTCTGCCGTCATCGCGCGGTATCAGTTATGGACTCCCGGTCGAATGTTTCGCAAAGGAAAACGGCTATGCATCATCGGATGAACTTGATCCTGCTCCTGGTGTGTATTTCACTGATTGGCACGGGCGTCGCGCTCGGTGACGTTGCGAATCCCGATAGAACCCGGGTCGATATTCCGCATGGCCCCATACCAACGGTGCCCGAACCGTCAGGGTTGCCGGCGACGGGAACGGTTGTCGCGGGTATTGCACTGTCTGTGGGTGCGATCAGTCTGATATTCCTGTTCCGCAACCGTGGGAAGAAACAGTGAACTCGACCCTGCCCATGAAGAGCTGACGCGACGGCCGGCGGAATTCTATTAAGTAACGCTAACAAAACCTCTGCGGCACCGGTCAAGTCACGCATTTATCGCGTCGAAATAGTGCCCGCAACCGGTTTTGTTAGGTCTTCTAATGATGTTCATTATGGCTTCGACACTGCCGCTTATAGAACGACCGGCTGGTGTGTTGCGGGAACAGTCTGCACCGGTACGCGGCATCGCCATCGGGTTGATCGGTGTGATTGCGGTGTCCTGTCTGCTTGCCGGCTGGTTCCCAGTGGGGTTTTCCATAGCGACAGTCTTTCTGTTTGCGGGACCTCACAACTGGTTTGAAGCCCGCTACATGCTGGCGCGGATGCCAGGCCGCTGGGGAGCATTGCGACCTTATTTTCTGGCGGCCATGTCTGGTGTCGTGGGCCTGACGGCGGCGTTTGCCAGCCTGCCCTGGTTGGCTGCATCACGACACTGGAGCGGGCCCGACTGGCTGGCGGCGCTGGCGACCTGGAATACATCCCTGGTCGTCTGGGTGACGTCACTAGCACTCCTGAGGAGTCGTCAACATCCACGTCGTCAATGGGGTTGGATTGTACCTGCCGCCTGCATGCTTATTGCGATCAACTGGTTGCGCCCGGTGGCCTGGAGTCTGGCTCTGGTTTATCTGCACCCGCTGATGGCACTGTGGTTTCTGGATCGGGAGCTTGGTCAAAAACGGCCCGAGTGGCGGATCAACTACCGACGCTGCCTGATGTTGATACCCGCCTGCCTGGTCCTGTTGTGGTTGCGGTTGGGAACAGCTCCGAATCTTCCCGGTGACGATGTTCTGACGTGGCAAATCTCAAGGCACGCGGGGGCCGGCATTGTGCCATATGTTTCCACGCATTTCCTGGTCTCGGCACATACCTTCCTGGAGATGTTGCACTACGGCGTCTGGATCATCGCCATCCCGCTGATCAGCCTGAAAGCGCGGCCGTGGCAACTGCAGGGTGTTCCGTTGGCTCGACGTTCCGCAACCTGGAAACGGTTCATCACAATTCTGCTGGGGGGCGGAGCCGTGGTGATGATCGTTCTTTGGGGGGCGTTCCTGACCAATTATTCGACGACCAGGGACATCTACTTTACCGTGGCCATGCTCCATGTCCTGGCCGAGATTCCCTTCTTATTGCGACTGCTGTAGGTTCTGAATGCGTGTTTGAAAAGTGAGCTTTCGGGAGGGCGACGCTCCTGCGGAGCCTAAGACGAGCTTTAGCTCGGCGTCCTCGGGGTCAACACGGCCTCCGGCGGACGCCGACCGCTGGTCGCCTTAGGCTCCGCGGGAGCGTCGCCCTCCCGATCAGTCAACTGTCTTTCCAGGCGCATCATGTCCGTCGATCCCATTGCACTTTGGTCTTTCCTGCCAGTCGGGTACATCCTGACTATTGCCATTGAAACACCGGTCTTGCTGATCGGACTCTCAGCACGGCACTCCATTCTCCGCAGGTTGCTTGCGGGGGTTTGGTTGACGGCTTGCACCTATCCCATTGTCATTCTGGTGCTCCCCTTGGTGGTGGAAGCTCATTTCGGACGCCGTGCCTATCTGGCATCCGCAGAAGTTTTCGCTCCCGTTGCCGAATGCCTGCTGTTCTGGCTAGCATTCTGTGTCCCTCGGTCAACGGCAGAGGCTACCCCACCTGATGACACGCGAGCCGCGACCGCTCGTGATTTGATCACCGTCGTAGCAGCTAATGTTGCTTCATGGCTTGTCGGCAGTTGGCTACTGGAAATGTAGGAAAATGCGTCCGGGGATATCATGATTAAGATCTTCATTTCTTATCGCCGCGACGATAGTCAGGATATCTCCGGCCGAATTTGCGATCGTGCGAAGTCGGAGTTTGGATCTGGATCCGTTTTCATGGACGTGACCGACATCCCGCTCGGCGTCGACTTCCGCGACCACCTGCGGAGCGAGGTCGAGCGGTGCCACGTGTTCCTGGCCATCATCGGCGACGGGTGGCTCTCGGCAACGGATGCGGACGGCCAACGTCGACTGGACGATCCTGGCGACTTCGTGCGACTGGAGATCAGTTCGGCGCTGAGTCGACAGATCCCCGTAATTCCAGTGCTGGTGGGTCGAGCCAAGGTTCCGTTGACTGGCGACCTCCCGGTGGAACTCAGCGCGCTCGCGTATCGTAATGCCTTTGAAGTGCGGTCTCAGAAATTCGACTCGGACATCGACGATATGCTCCGTCGTCTGCGTCACCTGATCGGTGTTAACACGAGCGTCGCGGCAGAGGTCCATCGGGGGCAGGTGCCATCTAAGACTCCGTTCGAGGCGACTGCACTGGGCCGAACCACCGTGCCCGCGATTGGTATCGATCTGGGGACAACGTTTTCGGCCATCGCACATCTGGACGACATGGGCCGGCCCCTGATTGTCTCCAACGACGAAGGGGACAATATCACTCCCAGTATCGTGCTCTTCGATGGCGACCACGCGATCGTCGGCCGCGAAGCGCTTCGGGCTGTCGCCATTGAGCCGGAGAGCATTGCGGAATGCGCCAAACGCGAAATGGGATCGCGAGTCTTTTCTAAACAAATTCAAGGCAGACAGTATCCCCCCGAGGTGATTCAGGCTTGGATCCTGCGGAAGATCGTCACCGATGCCCGCCGAAAAATCGGTGACTTCTCACACGCTGTGATTACAGTCCCCGCATTTTTCGATGAATCGAGACGTAAGGCCACGCAGGACGCTGGGTATATGGCGGGCCTGGATGTCCTGGACATTATCAATGAGCCGACGGCGGCCGCTCTGGCGTTTGGTTACCAACAGGGAATTCTGACGGCGGGGGCTTACCAGAAGGATTCGCGAATCCTGGTCTATGATTTGGGCGGCGGGACTTTCGACGTTACGATTCTCGCGATCCAGGGCAGCCTGTTTTCGTGCCTCGCGACGGATGGTGACGTGATGCTGGGGGGACGAGATTGGGACCAGAGACTGGTTGATTACGTGGCAGAGTCGTTCATTAAGCAGCATGGTCTTGATCCACGTGAGGATTTGCGAGCCAACGGGCGGCTGTGGCGCGACTGCGAAGAAGCGAAACGAACACTCTCGGCACGGAACCAGGTCAGGATCTATTGTGAATTCAGGTCAAACAGTGCCGAAGTGACTGTCACCAGGGCCCTGTTTGACGATTTGACAATGGACCTGCTGCAACGAACACAATTTACGACGCGACAAACTCTGCAGATGGCAGGATTGACGTGGGACGACGTTGATCATGTGCTGCTGGTGGGCGGATCGACCAGAATGCCATGCGTACGGGCGATGCTGAAAGAGGTCTCGGGGAAGGAACCCAACTGCTGCCTGTCGGCCGACGAAGCGGTGGCACAGGGCGCCGCGTTGCATGCCGGGGCAGTTCTCGCCAAACGACAGGGATGTTTGCCGCGCCTCACGCTCAAGAACGTCAACAGCCACAGCATGGGAGTTATCGCAATCGACCTGAAGACGGGTCAGAAGCGAAACAAAATCTTGATTCCTCGTAGTACACCACTGCCCGTATCGGCCAGTCGTGTCTTCGAGACGGAAAAGACCGGCCAGCGGTCCGTCAGTGTGCAAATCGTCGAAGGCGAGTCTCCACACCCGGACGATTGCTCGTTGATTGGAAAGTGCGTCGTCCGCGGACTTCCAGAGAATCTACCTGCACGGACGCCTGTGGAAGTACGATTTCATTATCAGGAAAATGGCCGGCTGACTGTGAATGTCCGGGTTGCTGGTACCGGCGAAGCAATCGAACATCAGATCGATCGCGAGAACTCACTCTCACCAGCGGATCTCAATTCCTGGCGGCAATTCATCGAATCGGCCGACGACGAGGGAGCTTTGTCTGCCGAGTAACGGGGGAGAGAAAGGCGTTCTTCTTCAGGTTAGGCTTGACGATGAATCTGACTTCCTGTCATTGGCATCATCGGCCAGCTTATCGCGTTCGATGCGGTCGATGTATTTCAGCAGCAAGACTTCAGAATGGAGTTTCCCGAACATGAGCGCATTCAGAATCCCGAAGCCTGCCAGAGTTCCGACCATGAGCAGCCCCTGATAGTACGAATCGGCCTGGCAAGAGTAAGGCATCGAGATCATGAACACGAGCGTCATCGCAAACGCCAGTGTCCTGCGCCAGCCCAAAGCACGGAGCGACCGCTGCCGGCGCGGTGAGTCAAGAGCCTGATCCAAAAACAGTTCATCGGCGGCATTCCAGGAAAGCATGTTGTCCCTCTCATCAAGCGACACAGTCAGTCAAGTCAGGCTGAGGCGAACTAACCAAACCGGATTGTATTCGGCTGGTCCAGGTACAATTCAAGCGCGCCCGTACCTTTTCAGCAACCCGAGTGCAACAGAAGGCGAGAAGCTGACCGAGATATCACGGGGAAATCTCCCGCTTCACCAGAATTCTGAATTTTATCGCGCGGCTCCGAAATCTCACGGCTTCGGGTATGATAATGGGCTTGGTGAAACGATTGAGAGCATCGGGTGGACAGAGGAAATGTTTCCATGTGGCGCAACTTGATTCTCGCGGTGCGTCTGTTTGCATGCGTGATCCCGGGCGATACGTTCGCTCAAGAATATCGGAAGACCGTCACGGTCGAGATCTATGTGCCGGAGGATGCTCGGCTGTTTATCGAGGGGCAGGAGACGAAGTCTACGGGATCGAAGAGGCTCTTCGTGTCGCCGCCGTTGGCGCCGGGAGAGTACACCTACACCATCAAGGCGATCAATCCCGGCCCCAACGGACCGCAAACTGTCACACGCCGAATCGACGTTCGCCCGGGTGACTTCGAATCGATCGACCTGCGTGAGCCGGGCAAACGGCCCATCACCGACGTCGAATATGAGCCGACGCCTCAGAAAGTGGTCGATGCATTGCTGCGGCTGGCCAAGGTGACGAGCAAGGATGTGGTCTGGGACCTCGGCTGCGGCGACGGACGCATCCCGGTAACGGCGGCCAAGGAATACGGCTGCAAGGCGTACGGTTACGACATCGATCCCGAACGCGTTAAGGATTCCCTTGCCAACGCCCGTCAGCTAGGCGTCGAGCGGCTGGTCACGATTGAACAGCGCGACATCTTCATGCTCGATTTGAGCCAAGGGCCGACCATCGTCACGCTCTATTTGCTGCCACACCTCAACGCCAAGTTGTTGCCTCAACTTCGCAAGCTGCCGCCGGGTGCGCGTGTTATCTCGGTCGCGCACCGGATGGCCGACATCAAGCCGGACGAGCACATCGTGGTCGAGACTGAGCTGGGTGAGTTCGACGTCTATCTGTGGAAGGCCGAGACCCTTCGTGGCAAGTGACTTTGGCGACCTACTTAGCTACAAGCCTCCGGCAAGACGCCAGTGTTCTGCCATTGCTCGGAGAAGAATTTGAGGACTGCCTCGTGGAAAGTGGGCTGCCAGGGGGTGGTGTGGTGGTCCCCCTCGCAGGTGACTGAACGGGATTGGGGGATGACCTCCAATAGCCGCGAGACCGATTGGTTGGCCACATCGGCCTTTCCATTGAGGACCAGCACGGGCACCTTGACCTGACGTAGCGGTTCAACAGGAAGCGGTTCCGCCACCGCACCGCGTACTACGGCCGCCAGAACTTTCGGGTCTCCACCGGTCGATCGTACCATGATCTCACTGGCAGACTTCGGATGTTCGGATTCGTGGTCGATATTCTCTAGAGTTTTGGCCTGTGCCTCAGCATGGTCTCGCATGGTGAAGGGGCGAGTCAGGCCGGCCGGGATGGGGAATTTCTCCGGCAGGTCCACCACTTCGCCTTCCAGGATGTACTGGGCGACTCCGGCAAGGATCGCTGATCGAACCTGGGGCGTTCCCAGAGCGAGCAGCTTGGCGGCAGTGACGGAGCCCATGGAATAGCCGAGTACGCCGACGGCATTCAGGCCCAGGTGTTGGATCAAGACGACGATGTCGCGGGCCATGGCCGAGTTGGCGTAGGCGGCGGTCTCGCGTGGCTTGCCCGAGGCTCCGAAACCGCGCAGGTCGGGGATAATCACGCGCGCCCCGGCATCTCGCAAACGCACTGCCAGGCCAGGCCGGCCTGCAGCTGGCGGGGCGGGCAATGGTGGAGCGGCTCCGAATGCTTCGCGGAGCTGCGCATTCGTGCGTTCCAACCGGGGCAGCAGGCGATCGAACGGTCCATAGTTGTCCCAGCCATCCATCCCGAAACCATGCAACAGAATGACCGCCGGACCTTGTCCCTCATCGGAATAGGCGATCTTCGTCCCATCGAATGATTTGAATACCGAACAACGCGCGGGGGCCGCCCGTTCCACGTCCTGCCCGAAGACGCGCGACGCACGAACACCTCCAGCCGCGCTCCAGACAAGCCCGGTGCCTACACAAGCCATCCCATTCAAGAACCCGCGCCGGTCGATACCCTCTTTCAAGCCCGTGCGATCCCCGGCGGCCGGCTCTGAACTCCTCTCACCCGCGGCCGCTGCACCGCAACGTATCGCGGTTTCGATGTAGCCCCAGATGGGCCTGGAGTCATACTTCGCGCCGAACTTGGCTACTAACTCGTCCCCTTGTTCTTCCCACAGTTGTTTCATCGCTTGCTGCACCTTCGGATCGCCGCCGGTCGATCGAGTCAGCAGGTCCTGCCAGCGACTGGCCAGAGCCTGCACTTGGGGAGCGGCCGGGTCGGTGCCCTGATCCATTTCAGTCCGAATCAGGGCGATCACCTCGGCCCACTCTTCCTGCATTTGATTCAGCGTCTCCGGCCCCGCCTGTTCCCGGCCCTCTTGAATGGCGTTCATTTGCTCGGGTGTAAAGTACTTCTCGGCCAGAGTGTCCAGCATGGTGATCTCCTCAATCGTCGTCAGGAATTCCTCAGCGGAAACCTCCCGCGCGGTATTGAGCTGGCCAGCCAGAGTCTCGAGCCGCCGGCACAACTTTCGTTGCGATTCGATTTGCTCGCGCAGGCGGGACAGATGGAGTTCCACGACCTCCCGCTGCGAGAAACCGGGCTGATCAAGGCAATTTCGTACATCATCCAGAGAAAATCCGAGTTGTCGTAGCGAGAGTACCCGCTGCAAACGGGCGACATCCCCGGCCGTGTAAAGGCGGTACCCGGCCCCCGAGTGGAGGGACGGCTTCAGCAGGTCGATCGCATCGTAATGGTGCAACGTCCGGACCGTCAGGCCGGTCCGCTGTGACAATTCGCCCACCTTCAAGGCCTCAAAGCTCATCTCGGTTTCTCCTGTCTGAACGACGTGGAATCGGGTCAACTTCGGCATGTTACGGCCTGACGTAACGTGAGGGTCAAGGGCCGTTTTGCGAAAATGGCAGAATTCCGAGAAGGCGCCGCCGGGGGAACACGGGACACGCATCGTGCGTGTGCCGGAGCGAAGCGAACGAAAGCCTCTTCTACTCTCTACGTTCTCGATTCCACTCACTCGCCGCAGGCGCCGGTGATCCACCGAGCCCCGATTTTCGTTGACTCGTGTGTATTTTCACTCAACGAAAGACGGAAAGGCTCAATCATGGACCTCGTAGCCCACTTGGGAATTGGCGGACTGCATGCCGATCTCGGACAACTGAAGCAGACGGCTTCCAGACTGTTCCACCGCTTGCTGGAGCTGCAGAACCGTGTCGATGATGAATCTGCCATAATCAAAGTGCTACTGCAGTTGCTGGTAGAGCAGACTCAATCGAGCGAGTCAGAGATTCTGGCGAGGGTGCTCAAACCGACCGCGAAGCCCGACGCAATTCCTCAATCTCTTTCCTGTACAGCTTGCGGACGGACCCTGTCCCGTCGACGCACGACTTGCAACTACTGCGGCGCAAAGAGGCAGATTGAATCGGTATCCGAGCTGTTGGATCGCTGATTTGGAGCGTGGCCGAAGCTCGCGGGTTAGCGCCGGTTGATGTCCCGCGGGTTAGTGCAAGTTGGGTGGCACTGGTTCTTTGAACCAGTGCCACCCGCGTAGCCAGCGAGTAGGGCCTGGAGCGGCCGTTTTTACCTCAATTAATACTAATTGGGACGTGATCGCCGATCAATTGAGGCGGCAGAGTATTGACTTGTGATGTAGTCAGCGACAGTCTCTATTACGTTAACTGCTGGGTTCAATTCTCCGTTCCGTTCGTTCTTTTTCAGGTCATTCCAGACATAGTCAACAGCCTCACGCAACACGACTTCTGGCTGTAGAGACAGATTGCCAACACCGGAAATCCGGTACTTCACGATTTCGGGTTTGAGCAATGAGAGTACTTTTTCCCGATTTCGCGGTAAAAGCGGCAATCCTCGAAACTTATCATCTCCCGTTTCGCCAAAGTACTCTTTCCGGAATCCGTGTCTCAGCCGTCGCGGAATTGCGGCAGGGTCTCGTCGATCGTAGCCACCTCGTGACCTGGGGCTTCGCTTCTCTTTGTAGAAGAAGCTTCCCCCAAAGACACCAAGCAGCGTATCAAAGCCAGTTGAATAGCTGGTTGAAAAGTTGACGCTTTGAAGACTCATCAACTCAAGGGCAATATCTTTCAGATCATTCAAATTGTCTCTCTCGAGTAGAAGGGGAATAATGCGACGGTTGACGCCACTCGAGAGGAACATTCTCACCTCGCGCTTCACCCAGTTAGATTTCCGGGAATGCGAGGTTACCACAACAATCATGATGTCCGAATTAGTGATTGCTTTCCCGATCTCCTCGTGAAACGCACAGCCTGGATCGATAGACGAATGGCTAGTCCAGATGTTAACGCCACTGTGTCGGAGGACGTCCTCGAGTAGCATAACGAATCCCTTGTCACGATGATCGTACGACAAAAAGACGTCACACATTTGTAGCCTCCGCGTGAAAATGCAATTGACTCAGGCACCGCAATTCACGATGCCCAGCGTCTGAAATAGGCATACATTCATCTGGCGAATCTGCCGCAAGCCCGAATCAATCTTGGATGAGCACCATTCACCACTATCGATACAACAGTTATTCTCGATACAAGTGCTACAATTGTAACTACGTTGGATATGAATGTATAGATGAAAGCGTGTTTTAAGAGAGACTCGTTGCCCAACAACCGAGCCGCAGTGTGCTCGAATTGACAGCGAATTCGGACGCGATATCTCAACCATTCTCCTGTGCAGTGTGCGGACGGACTCTTTCTCGTCAACGCACGACCCGTGACAGCCCGGGGTTTGCGAAAACGTTCGGCCCGGACTTGACTGGTAAGACTTTCCTTACATATATTGGCCGCATGGTAGCAACTGCTGATCACGAGCAAGATGTGTTTGGAGCGATCAGTCATCCGGCACGTCGCCGGATGCTGGATCTGCTCGTCGAGGCTGACCGCTCTGTCAACACGATTGCCGGGCATTTTCAGATGAGCCGCCCGGCCGTCTCCCAGCACCTGCGCATCTTGCTGGATGCCGGTCTCGTGACGGAGCAGCGGCATGGCAGAGAGCGCCGCTACCACTTCATTCCGGAACGACTCGGCCCGGTGCGGGACTGGATCGCGCATTACGAGCAGTTCTGGGATGACCACCTTCAGCGGCTGCAAAAGCAACTGTCCAAAATGAGCAAAGAATGACCAAAACCATTCGCCGAGAGATTCAGGTTCCGCAGCCACGAGAGCAGGTCTGGCGGGCACTTACCGAGAGCGCCACCCTGGCCGAGTGGATGTATCCTAATGACTTCGAGCCACGCGTCGGCCACCACTTCACGTTCCACGTCCCGCCGAATCCCAAAGTGGGTTTCGAAGGATTGGCGGTGAGTTGCGAAGTGCTGGAGTGCGAACCACCCAGTCGTCTCGCGTTTTCGTGGTCGGCCGGGGGAATCGTCGATACGCAGGTGAGCTTCCGGCTGGAACCGGATGGAGACGGCACGCGAGTCCTCTTCGAGCACTCAGGTTTCGATGTCTCTCAGCCGTGGGGCGAGCAGGCGTTTCGGGGTGCTGAATATGGCTGGGCGAAGATGCTAAAACAGCTTGCCGTCGTGGTGGCAGGCCTGTAAGAGGCACGCCAGGTGCCTCTGCAGTCGACTCTCTCATCATCATAGAATCAAACATCACAACATTATGACCCAAGGCACAAAACGTTCGATCCTTCGCTGGATTCATATCATCTTTAGCATTCCGATCATCGGTTATGTCTATAGTCCGTTTGAAGAGATTCCTAAGTACGCCGCACCTACTCGGTATGTCTTCCTGCCTATACTGATCGTGACCGGACTGTGGATGTGGAAAGGCCACGTCCTGCGACGCCTGATTTCCAAAGAATCGGCCTGACAAGACCCTACCGCGACGGGTGCACGGCTTGGTCTCACACTATTTGCTTTTACGAACTGTACACTATGCCCACAAAAAAGCTGTCATCGGAACAACGTCAAGAACTCCTCAAAACGTTAAATACTCGCTTTGAGGATAACATGAATCGTCACAAAGGTCTGGAATGGGCCAAAGTGCAAGCCAAGCTGGAAGCGAATCCTGAAAAACTGTGGTCGCTCAATGAAATGGAAAGAACGGGTGGTGAGCCGGATATTGTTGGTCTTGATAAGAAGACCGGTGAATACATTTTTTATGATTGCTCGCCGGAGAGTCCGAAAGGCCGCCGCAGTATTTGTTTCGATGGGGAAGCACTGCAGTCCAGGAAAGAACACAAACCAGAAGACAGCGCTCTGGAAATGGCAGCGGCCATCGGTATTGAGCTCTTAACAGAGGAACAATATCGAGAGTTGCAGAAACTGGGAAAGTTCGATGCAAAAACGTCGAGTTGGGTGCAGACACCTGCTGCCATTAGAAAACTCGGTGGAGCCCTCTTTTGTGATTACCGCTTTGGTCATGTCTTCGTGTATCACAATGGCGCGGAGTCGTACTATTCCGCCAGAGGATTCCGTGGCTCGCTCAGGGTCTAACCTTGGACTTTCTTGTTACCGGCGGTGGCGACCGTGCCGTGCTATTGGAAATTGATTGCTGCTTCCGAATTCTGCAAACACCGAGTCCAGACTGCTTGCTGAGGGTGATTCCCAGCGTTGCCCTAATCCCAGACTGACGTGCTCGGCGTCGGACAGGGAATCGGGGACCTGGTGGCCATTCAACTTCAGAACGTTCGTGAATTCATGCATCACCACGCTGAGCAGATCCATTTGCTGCTTGGCCTTGCCCACCGCAATCAATTTGCCATCCTTCTGGCGGAACTCCTTGTTGTCCGAAGGCGTGGAATCGATGAACCAGCCGTAGCCGGCTCCATTGTCGTCGATCTGCACCGTTAACCCGCCCGTGGCCAGTCCCAGATAGCCCGGTCCGCCAAGATCTTGAATCTGGAATTGAACACTCTTCAACAGCGCCAATTCCGCAGCCGAGACACCGGCCGCCGTGAATCTCGCGAGGGCCGCATCG
>JADMIO010789759.1_pt1 | contig 32995 bp, 22 predicted proteins | sample 8958161 | NCBI WGS metagenome assembly JADMIO01 (sample SAMN16585339, study PRJNA669376) | soil metagenome | isolation source: Crop rotation soil | place: USA: Cullars Rotation, Alabama | collected 2011
CTTTCCCGAGGGGCCGACCGAATGCCGGGGGCGCGGCCGCGCGATCGGCGCGCCGGCCGAGGGACGCCGGAACGGGACGCCGGGCGGGGATCACGAGGCCGCCCGGATCCGGGGCCGCGGCGTCGAGCAGCTCGATCTCGACGCCCACGATCGGGCGCACACCGGCGGCCTCGGCCGCGGTCACGAACCGGACCGCCCCATAGAGGCCCTGGTGGTCGGTGATGGCGAGCGACTCGATCCCGAGCGCGGCGGCACGCTCGGTCAGCTCGTCGGGCGCGGATGCCCCGTCGAGCATCGAGAAGTGGCTATGGCAGTGGAGCTCGGCGGTCGGCGAAGCCATCGGGCGAACCCCTGGTGAGTGGGGGCTTCCGGGGCGGCCATCGTAGAACATCTGTTCGACCGTTGTGCGTGCGAACCCGATTCTCTTGCGAAATCAGCCCTGCGCAGCTACCGTTCCCGGGACATGCTGCGAGGCCGGCCGCGGAAGATCGTCGCGCTGCTGCTGGCCGTCGTCGTCATCGTCGGCCTGCTGCCGCTCGACTCGCTCGTCCCCGAGTCGCTGACCCCCGACGACAACGTCGCGGCGCCCGGAATCCTCGCGCGTTCGTCGCGCGCGCCGGCGGTCAGCCACCAGGTCTACGGCTACCTCCCCTACTGGCAGCTCGACCCGGGCACGGCCGAGCGCCTCGACTACCGCGTCCTCACGACGATCGCCTTCTTCGGCATCGGCATCCGGTCCGACGGCCATCTCGACAAGCGCGGCTTCGGCTACATGGCGTTCGTCAGCCCGTCGGCGGTCGCAGTGACCAACGCGGCGCATGTCCAGGGCGTGCGCGTCGTGCCGACGTTCCAGCTGTTCGACGGCGGCGCGATGCACGAGATGCGCGCGTTCCTGGGTGACTCCGGCGCCCAGCAGACGTTCATCAAGCAGGCCGTGGACCTGGTCGTGAAACGGCGCGCCGACGGCGCGAACCTCGACTTCGAGCCCATGCCCGAGTCGCTGAGCGACGAGTTCACGCGCTTCGTGGCCAAGTTCCGGACTGCGCTCCGCAAGCGCCAGCCCCGCAGCACGCTCGTCGTTGCGCTGGAGGCCGCGCCGCCGACGTCGCTGATCAAGGGAATCGTCCCGCACATCGACGACATCTTCATCATGGCCTACGACTATCGGACCAAGCGCTCCGGGCAGGCGGGCTCGGTGGCGCCGCTGGACGGGCGCTGGATGAGCGTGCGCAAGCACGTCGAGCGCTACCTCCGCTACGCGCCGGCCTCGAAGCTGATCCTGGGCGTCCCGTACTACGGCTACGACTGGCCGGTGGTGAAGCAGCAGGCCAACGCCGACGTCCGGCGCGACACGAAGTACGGCCGGCCCTTCGCGGTGACCTACGCGTCGGTGCACGAGTACCTCGACCGCAATCCGAAGGTCCAGATCCGCCGCGATCCGGTCAGCAAGACGCCCTACTTCACCTACCGCGACGCCGACCGGGGCACGTACCGGCAGGTCTGGTACGAGGACACGCACAGCCTCAAGGCCAAATACACGCTGGCGGTCGACAAGAAGCTCGCCGGCATCGGCATCTGGGCGCTCGACAACGATCGCGGCCGGCCGGAGCTCTGGTCCGTGCTGCGCAAGACGTTCGCGAGCGGGCACAACCCGATCCTGCGCGGCTCCGTGTTCCACCTGGCGGCTCGGAACGGCGTGGTGACGGCCGACGTGAACCTGGTCCTGGTCAACCGCGGATCGATCCCGGAGCGCGGTCGCGTGGACTGGGTCGTGCGCAGCGCGGGCGGCGGGATCATCACGAAGGGCCACACGACGATGAGCGCCTCGGCGGGGCGGCGGGCCGAGACGGTGCGCCACATCACGCTCGGGCTGGCCCGCCGGCTGCGCGCCGGACCGGCCACGTTCCAGATCACCTACACGGTCGACGGCAAGAAGTGGAAGTCCCCGGTCTTCAAGTTCAAGCAGCCGTACTGAGGAAGGAGGATGCGGATCAGTGACGAGCTCGACGGAGACGCAACACCGGGAGGCGCCGGTGCGTCTCATGGGACCGATGAGCCGGTACCGCTCGATCGCCGCGGCCATGGTCCGACCGACCGTGTTCGCGATCGTCGCGGTCCTGCTGATCCTGGTCATCCTGCCGGCGGCCCTCGCCGCCCAGGCCGGAGCCATCAAGTAACGACTTTCGACCCCTCCGCCCGGCCACTGGGGGTCCGGGCAGAGACATCGACGCGAAGCCGCCAAGGCGAACGTCGAGCGCGGGCGGGCCTGGTGAGCGGGCCCGCCCGCGTCGTTTTCCGGAGGTCCGTGGTGTCGTCCATCCCTCGCGCTCCTCGCGCTCCTCGTGCTTCGATCGGTGTGCTCGTGCTGGTGCTGGCGGCGGTGCTCGGGGCGTGCACGACGACCCCTGCCGCCTCGGCCCGGCCGAGCCCCTCGCCATCCCCGGCGGTCGCGACCGCCACGACGGCCCCATCCCCGTCAGCCACGACCGCGCCGAGCGCCTCGACGGGCGCCGCCGGCCAGACCGACACGGCATGGGGGCGCATCTGGGACGCGCTCCCGACATCGTTCCCGGCGTATCCGGGCGCACAGCCCGCAACGACGGGCGGCGAGCCGGCAACGGCGGTCCTGCAACTGCCGGCCCAGGCGGACGTCGCGGCCGACTGGACCCGCGAGGCGCTCGAGGCCGCCGGCTGGACGATCGTCGCGTCGAACGGGCCGCTCGAGGACGGCAGCTTCGTCATCGATGTGACGGGCACTGGCACGTGCAAGGCGCAGGTGTCGATCGCGCCGACGGGTGGCGTGACGATCGCCACGATCCTTGTCGGGACGGGGTGCCCGCTGCAGTGATGGATATGGGGTTGCGAGGTCGGGAGCGCCATTCGTGACCGCGCTGGCGCGCTCGGCATCCACCATGTGGGAACGCTGGCGCGCGGCCGGCGAGGTGCGGAGATCGGCGATGCAGAGGGTTGAGCGGCGTCGCGACTGGGACGCCCTGGTATTCCTGTTCGGGCTGGTGGCGACACTGTTGGCGCTGAGCGTCACGCTGGGGAGCCCCGGCATCGGTTCGTGACGCCGTTGTGGCGTCGGCTTCCAAGAAGGCGTCATCGGGACCGGACGTCGCGGGAACGCCCGCTCGAAGGGCGGAGTCGGCGATCCACGGTGCACGCCCACGCAGAAGCCCAGCCCTTCCGACGCATTGAAGCCGAGGAGCTGGCCGGATTCGCCGCCCGCTGAACCTTCTCGGAATGGCCGCGCAGCACGGCGGCTCAGTCATACAGGCGCTCCAGGTGCCAGCTGCCATCGGTGCGGTCCAGGTACACCAGCGCCAGCCAGTGGCGACCGACCACCTTGAAGTAGTCGCGCGCGATCGGCGTGCGCCACCACGCCTCCTCGACGCGCCAGCGATTGCACACCTCGACGGGCTCGCGGCGGCCGTTCCAGCGGATCGCCACAAGCGCGCCGGCGGCGTCCAGCTCCGCGTCGATCGAGGGGTGCTCGCGCAGCAGGCGCGTCACCGCGGGGCGTCCTTGAACCCGGCCGAGCGATGGGCGCCCGAGTCGATCGGCAGCCAGCGCCAGCGCGTCTCGGGGAGCGGCGCCTCGGGATCGGTGAGCTGGACGCGCGCGATCCGGTCCTCGCCGTAGAGCACCGCCAGGCGCGCAAGCTGCCAGCCGAGCCGCGCCGACCGCGCGGCCTGGGGCACGAACAGGGAGAGCTGCTGGCCGACCGCGGGTCCCACCTCGCCCAGCTCGAGGTCGAGCGAGGCGACCGGTGCCGGCGGCGGGGTCCGCTCGAGCTGCGCGTACAACAGGCGCTCGATCGCTTCGGCCTCGGCGGTGGGTTCGGGGAGCCGCTGCTCGAGCGTCAGCTCGGGCGGCGGCGCGCCACGGGCGAACGTGGTGTCGAGCGACAGCCGCAGGTCGGCACGGAGCGCCGCCTGGCCGCGGGCGACCAGTTGCGCCGCCAGCGCCCCGACGAGCCGGCGCAGAACGAACCGCAACGGCTCCAGGTCGGCGACCGCGGGCTCCAGCGGCAGACGCAGCCGGAGTCGCTCCGGGGCACGCCGCGGCCGGAACGGGACGAGCTCCTCGCCCACGGCACGCGCGTGCATCCGCTCCCCTTCCGCACCGAACCGCGCCACGAGCGCGGAGCGCGGCAGCGCCGCCACGGCGCCGATCCGCTCCAGCCCGAAGCGCGCGAGCCGCCCGCGGATGTCGAGGTCGGGCGTGAGCAGGCCGGCGGGGAGCGGCGCGAGGAACGTCGCGTCGCCGCCGCCCGGGATCGCGATCAGCTCGTCGCGGGCGAGCCCCGCTGCAACGGTGGCCGCGAAGCGCGTGCCGCCGATCCCGGCACGTGGCGCACCGGGCAGGATCGGCGCGAGCGCGAGCTGGAGCCGCCCGACGAGCACCGGTTCCTCGCCCCAGAGCTGGCGCAGCCCGTCGACGTGGACCTCGATCCGCCCGAAGTCGTTCTCGGTCGGATCGGCCGTGCCCGCGATTCCGGGGCTGAAATCCGCCAGTCGGTCCAGCGCCGCCTCGAGGGCGGTCGAATCGGCTGCCGGGTCAGGGTCGAGGAAGACCGCCTCCGGCGCGAGCCGGTGGGCGCTCCCCAGCGGGATCCCGCGCCGGATCCCCATCTCGGCCGCGGCGGGGTTGCGGTCGAGCACGATCCCGTCGGTCCAGGGTTGGCCGCCCAGGACGATCGGGCCGCGGGGGAAGGGCGTGGAGCGGGCCGCCTCCCAGCGGGCGCGGGCGAGGCGGAGTGGCAGATGTGGCCAGAGCAGATGAAGCAGTCGCATCGCGCAGGACCCATGGTGAGATCGGGGTCGGGGGCTGGAGGACGCGAGGTTCGACCGGGCATTCCCGGAGCAGGTGCGGCGCCGCGAGGCAGGCGTCCCGGTCGCCGCCGTCGGCATAGACGATCCGGAGGTCGGCGCGGCGTCCGGGCGGACCGAACCGGTTGCGGGCGACGACCACCTCGGTCTGCTGACCGACGACGTCGCGGCCCAGCCGCAGCCAGGCGCGACGGGCCAGCTCGAGGCGGAGCCCGATCGATTCCCCGAGCGCGCCGGCCACCGCCTGGGGCAGGCCCGGCGGCTCGAGGACGACGAGGAGCGTGCCCGCGAGACGCGCGAGCGCCGCGAGCCGATGGAGCCGGTCCGCAACGCCCGGCGAGCGCCGACCACGCCCGGCCGCCGGTCGAGCCGCGGTGAGATCGGCCGGCAGATCGATCAGCAGCAGGTCGACCGCGCGGCCCTGTAGCAGCGTGCCCGCCATGGCGAGGCCCTCGTCGACGGTGGCCGGCGCGAGCACCACGAGCCACTCGAGCCGCACGCCACGCGCCACGGCCTCGACGGGGTCGAACGACCGGGCAAGGTCGAGGTAGGCGACGATCGCGCCGCCCTCCTGGGCCTCGGCAGCGAGCCGCAGCGCCAGCGTGGTCTTGCCGCTGGAGTGGTCACCGTGAAACGCCACGCTGGCGAGACGCGGGATGCCACCGGGCCCGAGGATCGCGTCGAGTGCCGCGAAACCCGTCGGCACGATCCGCCCATCGTCCGGCGCGGCGCGTTCGGCCGGCCGATCGTCGAACGGGAGCGGCGCCGGGGTCAGCGGGCCCGGCTCGTCCTCGATGGGCGCGGGCAGCGCGGCGAGCGCGCCGACCACCGCAGGGACGTCACCTCGGACCGGGGACTCGCTCCCCCGGCGCGGAGCTGCGCTCCCCCAGCGACGTTCGAGGGTCGCCAGAGCAGCCGACAGATCCGCCGGGGGAGTGGGCACACACCAATACTAGAACAGATGTTCTAATCGTCAAGGCCCGATCTGCCCGGATTGCTCGCAGAATCGAAACGGCCCCGGCGATGCCGGGGCCGTTTCGGGGTGCGTCCTGGATCAGATGCAGGCCGGTGGCGGTCCCTCGTTCTGATCGCCGGGGACGTTCGTGGTGCTGTTCGACTGGCTTGTTCCGTTCACGGTCGAGACGGTCACGTTCTTGTTGCCGGTGTCGTCCGGCCCGCCCGCCCCGTCGCTGTTGACGGTGATGCCGCGACCAACGCTCGCGTTGTCCGCGCTGGCGTACGTCTCGACGTTGCCGCTGCAGTCGATGTCATCGCCGTTGACCGTGCTGTCGGATCGCGCGTCGCCGTTCTCGCCGACATGGTTCACGGTCTCGGCGACGGTATTCGCCGACTCGTCGTTGTCGTCGCCGTTCACCTCGGAGTCCGCATCGGCACTGCTGTTGTCGGCGTCGGCATTCGCCTCGGCGTTGGCGCTGTCGTCGTTGTCCTCGCCGTTGATCGTCGCCTCGGCGCTGGCATGCGTGTTGTCGCCGTCCGCAGTGGCCTCGGTGTTCGCCGACCTGATGTTGTTGTCGCCGTGGATGGTTGACGAGGCTTCCGCATGGCTTCCGTCCGGGAACGCGCCGGCAGTCGCATTGCCGCTGCCGTCGTTGCCGCTGCTTCCGATCAGGGACGTGGCCGACGCCGTGTTGCCGTCGCCGTCGGCCGTGGCCTCGGTGTTCCCGGCGCTGTCGTTGTCATCGCCCTCGATCGTGGAGTCGGCCGTGGAAACCGTATTGAGCGCGGAGGCGATCGCGTTGGAATTCGCGGCGTTGGTGTTGTCATCGCCGTTGAGCGTGCTACCCGCGCTCGCACTGGCGTTGGAGCCACTGGCTTCGGCGTAGGAGTTGGCACTGCCCGTGTTGTTGCTGCTGCCCACGGTCGAGGACGCGGTGGAATCCGTGTCGTCTTCCTCGGCCTCGGCCTCGGAGTTGCCGGTGTCGTAGTTGCCATCGCCACCGACCGTGCTGCCGGCGTTGACCGTGTTGCGGTCGCCGATCGCGGTGGCCGTCGAATTCCCGACGCCGATCGGATCCGGGACCGCTTGGTTCAGCGCCTGGTTGTTGTCGCCGTTCACGACGGAGGTTGCGGTCACGGTGTTGTCGTCGCCTTCGGCGTAGGCATCGGAGTTCGCGACCCCGGATGGATACCCGGTCTGCGAGTTGCACGCCGCGGCCTGGCAGACGTTGCTGTTGCCGTTGTCGTCGCCGAACAGCGTCGAGCTGGCGACGACGGTGTTGTCGAAACCGGCCGCGTACGCGGTGCTGTTGCCGCTGCCGGTGTTGCCGTCGCCGGCGACGTTGGACGATGCGGAGACGGTGTTGCCGCCGCCGTTGACGAGGATGCCCGTGCTGGCATCGCTGTTGCCCACGTCGTGGTTCCAGTCGCCCTGGACGACGCTGCGCGCGCGTGCCGTGCTGCCGTCGTCGGCGTTGGCGTCGCTGTTGGCCGTCTCGTTGTTGTCGTCGCCGATCAGGATCGACTTCGCGCGCGCCGTGCTGCCGTTCGTCGCGTAGGCCGTGGCGTCCGCGCTGTCGTCGTTGTTGTCGCCGACCTCGACGCCGACCGCGGATGCACGGCTGCCGCCCTGGGCATTCGCATCAGCCGTGGTGCTTCCGACCGAGAGCCCGAACGCGCTCGACCCCGCCGAGCCATCGGTCTCGCATTGGGCGGAACCGATGTCAAAGTCGATGTTCTGGTCGGGCCGCTCGAGGCACAGACCCCAACCGACCGCCGTTCCCGCCGTGGCGAACATCGCCGACCCCACGAGGGCCGTGACGGCCACCAGCCGCACCAGAGCGCGCATCCGTTCCCTCCCCAGTCCCACGTTGCAGTCATCGTAGAGAGGGGCGAGGTCGGCCACAACCCGCAAATGCAACGCTCGGGGAATCGAAACGGCCCCGGCGGTGCCGGGGCCGTTTCAGTGCGGACGTGGATCAGACCGGGCAGACCGGGGGCGTTCCCTCGTTGTCGGCATCGTCGATGTTGGTGACCCCGTCCGACTGGCTGGTGCCATTCGGCGCCACGACGGTCACGTTCTTGTTGCCGGCATTGTCGGTCCCGTTGGCCTCGCCGTCGTCGTTGACCGTGATCCCGCGGCCGACGCTGGCGTTGGTCGCAGCGGCGTACGTCTCGACGTTGCCGCTGCAGTCGGCGCCATCGCTGTTGACCGTGCTCTGGGATCGCGCGTCGCCGTCCTCGCCGGTCCCGTTGACGGACTCGGCAGTGGTGTTGGCCGAGTTCGTCGTGTTGTCGGCGTTGATGGTCGAGTCCGCCTCGACGTCGCTGTCGTCGGCGTCGCCGTTGGCCTCGGCGTTCGCCCCGTTGACGTTGTTGTCACCGTTGATCGTTGACTCGGCGCTCGCGTGCGTGTTGTCGCCGTCCGCCAACGCTTCCGAATTCGCCGAATCCGTGTTGTCGTCGCCATGGATCGTCGACGAAGCTTCGGCGTGGGTGCCATCCGGGAACGCGTTGGCCGTGCTGTTGCCGCTCCCTTCGTTGCCGCTGCTGCCGATCAGCGCTGTCGCCGACGCGGTCGCGTTGTCGCCGTCCGAGGTGGCTGATGTGTTGCCGGAGTCGTCGTTGTCATCGCCGTCGATCGTCGAGCTCGCGGTGGACACGGTGTTCAGCGCCGACGCGACCGCGTTGGAATTCGCGGCTTCCTCGCTGTCGTCGCCGTTGAGCGTGCTGCCGGCCGTCGCGCTGGCGTTCTGGCCACTGGCTTCGGCATAGGAGTTGGCGCTATCGGTGTTGTTGCTGCTGCCGACCGTGGAAGACGCGGTGGAGTCCGTGTCGTCGCTTTCCGACTCGGCTTCCGAGTTTCCGGTGTCGTAGTTGGAGTCGCCGTCGACGGTGCTGCCCGCGATGGTGCTGTTGCGGTTCCCGATCGCGGAAGCGGTCGAGTTGCCGACGCCCTGCGGATCGGCACCGAGGGCCGCCTGGTTGTTGTCCCCGTTCACGACCGAGGTCGCGGCAACGGTGTTGTCGTCGCCGTCGGCGTAGGCGTCAGAATTGGCAACGCCGGCGCCATAGGCGTCCACGGTCGTGCAGACCGCTGAGCACGCGACGCTGTTGTTGCCGTTGTCGTCGCCGAACAGGGTCGAGCTGGCCGCCACATTGTTGCGGTTGCCCGCGGCGTAGGCCGTGCTGTTGCCGCTGCTGGTGTTGCTGTCGCCCGAGACGTTGGACGCCGCGTGCACAAGGTTGTCGCTGCCACCGTCGCCAGTCGACGCGTCGGCGTTCCCGACGTCCCAGTTGTCGTCACCCTGCACGACGGTCCAGGCACCGGCTTTGCTTCCGTTGTCGGCGCTCGCGTCGCTGTTGGCGGTATCGGTGTTGCCGTTGCCGATCAGGATGGCGGCGGCGCGAGCCTTGCTGCCATTCGTCGCGTACGCGGAGGCGTCGCCGCTGCCGTCGTTCTCGTCGCCGACCTCGACGCCGACCGCCGAGGCCCGGCTCCCGCCGGCGGCGTTGGCGTCAGCGCTGGTGCTCCCGACCGAGAGTCCGAACGCGCTCGACCCGGCCGAGCCGTCGGTCTCGCAGTTCGCCGACCCGATGTCGAAGTCGATGTTCTGATCGGGTCGCTCGAGGCACAGACCCCAGGCAACCACGCTTCCCGCTGTGGTGAGCAGCGCCGACCCCACCAGGGCCGTGATCGCGACCAGCCGAACCAGACGGCGCATCCGTTCCCTCCCCGGGGTATGGGCATTCATCCGCAGCAGTGCTCCCGCGTCTCGCCCATCCTAGGGATCGGGGACAGGCCAGACAACCTGCAATTGCATATATCCCTGAATCGAAACGGCCCCGGCGGGTGCCGGGGCCGTTTCAGCGATGTCGATCAGATCAGGCAGGTCGGTGTGATCGGCCCGTTGTTATCGGCACCATCGGTGTTGGTCGTGGTCTGCGAGTCGCTGACGCCGTTGGGCGCCAGGACGACCACGGACTGGTTGCCCGCGAAGTCGGTGCCGCCGCCGTTCGGGTCGTCGAGGACCAGGACCCCGCGACCGGCCTTGGCGTTATTCGCGTTGGAATGCGCCTGCACGTTGCCGCTGCAATCGCTGTCGTTGCCGTTGACCACGCTGCGCGCACGGGCCTGGCTGCCCGTGTTCGCCATCTGCGTGTTGGCGAGAACGACACCCGAGTTGTCGACGTCGTCGCCGTTGATGGTGGTCTGGGCGTTCGCGCTGGTGCCGACACCCTGACCGAAGGCCTGGGCGTTGCCGCTGGCGCCGTTGTCGCCGATGTCATCTCCGTTGAGGGTTGCTTCTGCGTTGGCGCGAGCCCCGGTCGCGCCGACCGCCGTGTAGGCGTTCGAGTTGCCGCTGCCGGTGCTGGTGTCGCCCGTGGCATCGCTGGCGGCGTTCGTCCAACTCTCGTCGCCGTCGGCGTGACTGTCGGAGTTGCCGACGTTGGTGTTGCCGTCGCCGTTCAACGTACTGCTGGACAGGGCGGTCGCGTCAACGCCGTGTCCGCGCGCGATCGCGTTGGCGCTGTCGACGTTGCCGTCGCTCCCCACCGACGTCTCCGCGGACGCCCGGGCGCCCGCGGCATTCGTGTCGGTCGTGGCATTGCCCGTGCGCAGGTCAAGATCGGTGCCGGTCGCGTTGAGGTCCCCGGAGAACCCAACGATCGACGTTGCAGAGGACGCGTTGGTCGCGTTGGCGTTCGCGTTGCCTGCCTCGCGGGCGGTCGTGATCGTGGCCGAGTTTCCACGGGCGTTGCTGATGCCGTTGAAGGTGGTGGTCGCCGACGCCGTGGATCCGCCCTCGGCGTTGGCGTCTGCGTTCCCTGCGCTGTTGTGGACCTGCAGGCCATCGTCGGCGGCGTCGCCGCTCGCGTTGTTGTCGCCGCTGAAGTCGGTCGCCGCCGTGGCGGTCGAGTTCGGATCCGCCGTCGCCTCGGAAATGCCCGCCGTGTTGGCGGCAATGCTGCCCAAGCCACTGGCTCCGCCCGTGGCGTTGTTGTCGCCGCGGAACACGGTGGTCGACGTGGCCGTCGAGCCGTCGTCCGCGTCAGCGTCCGCATTGCCGGCGTTGTGGGCAACGATTGCGCCGCTGGCGGACGCGCCACCCGAGGCGTTGTTGTCGCCGACCAGCCGGGTCGACGACCGCGCCGTCGACCCGACGTCGGACACCGCGTCGGACTTGCCGGCGATGTTGGCGTTCACGGCGCCGGGTCCACTGGCGTCGCCCGTCGCGTTGTCATCCCCGACGATCGTGGACTCCGCCCAGGCCGTCGAGTCGTCGTTGGCCTCGGCGTGGGTCATCCCCGCCTCGTTGTAGTTCGTCCCGCCCCCGCTCTGCTCGCCGCTGCCGTTGCCATCACCGGAGATGGAGGAGATGGCGGTGGCGGACGAGTTGTTGTTCGCAATCGCGCGCGTGGCTCCGGCGCTGTTGTTCGTTCCGGTGCCGCTGCCGTTGCCGTCGCCCTGGACCGTCGAGATCGCCTTGGCCTGGCTGTTCTCGTCGGCGGTCGCGGTGGTATTGGCCGCGTTCTCGTTGCCGTCTCCGACGACGATGCCGATCGCCTTGGCGCTCGACCCGTTGTCGGCGGTGGCGGTGGCGTCACCGCTGTCGGAGTTGCTCCCCACCTCGACGCCGATCGCCTTGGCCTGGCTGCCGTTGTTGGCTTCCGCGCTCGCGACCGTGCTGCCGAAGGACACGCCGACGGCGCGCGCGCCCGCGCTTCCGTCCGTGGTGCAGATCGCCGAGCCGATGTCGAAGCTGATGCCGCTGTTCACGTCATCGACGCAGAGCCCGTACGCGGCGGCGCTCCCGGCCGAGACGCCCATGGCGGAGCCGGCGAGGGCCACGATCGCCATCAGGCGGAGAAGCTTCTTCATCCCCAACTCCTCGTGCGGCCGTGGGCTGACCTGCTCGTGAGCGCGGCGGGCCATGAGCCGGCAGCCGGCGTCGCGCCATGATGCCTTCGGTGCGCCTTCGCAACAAGGGTCCGAATCGAAACAGGGCGCGAATCGAAACGGCCCCGGCGGTTGCCGGGGCCGTTCCAGTGCGGTGCGGTGAAGGCTAGGGGCAGGTGCTGCCCGGGCCCTGCTGGTAGTAGGGCGGCAACGGGTTTTCGTTGTCGCCGTTCTCGATGTTCGTGGTCGTGTTGCTGTTGCTGGTGCCGTTGGCGACGACCACGACGACCGTGCGGTTGCCGGAGTTGTCAGTCCCGTCCCCGTCGTCGTTGACGGTCACGCCACGGCCGGCCTTCGCGTTGTTCGCGTTGGCGTGGGCCTGGACGTTGCCGCTTCCGTCGGCGCCGGTGCTGTTGACCTCGCTGCCGGCGCGCGCCTGGCTGCCCGTGTTGGCGGCCTGCGTGTTGGCCAGCGTGTTGCCGGTCTTGTCGGTGTCGTCGCCGTTGACCTCGCTCATCGCGTTGGCCGTGGTGTTGACACCCTTTGCCTGGGCGCTCGAGTTCGCGCTGCAGTCCGAGCCGCCGTCGTTGTCGTCGCCGTTGAGCTCCGAGATCGCGTTCGCCCGGCCGTTCGTGGCACCGGTCGTCGCGGCGGCGGTCGCGTTCGCGCTGTCCGCCTGATCGTCGCCGTTGAGCGTCGCTTCGGCGTTGGTCCAGCTCTGGTCGCCATCGGCGTGGCTGTCCGAGTTCGCGCTTCGGGTGTTGCCGTCGCCGTCGAGCGTGCTCTTGCCGTAGGCAGAGGCGCCGACGCCGTGACCGCGAACCCGTGTATTGGCGCTGTCGGTGTTGTTGCTGCTGCCGACGCTGGTCTCGCCGGAGGCGGTCACGCCGTCCTGCTGACCCGCATTGCTGGCGTCGACCTCGGCGTTCCCGACGTTGGTATTCATGTCGCCGGTGACGTTGGTCTTGGCGCTGACGTTCGCCCCGTCGGAGTCGCTGTCGTTGTAGGCGTTCGCGTAGCCGACATTGGTGTTGTTGTCGCCACTCACGTACGCGACCGCTTCGATGTTCCCGTTGTCGTCGTCTGCGAATGCCCGTGCGTTGGCGGCGTTCGTGTTGTTGTCGCCGTTGAGCGTCGCGGATGCCGAGACGACGTTGTCCTCGTCGCCGCTGTTGTCGCTCTCGGCATCGGCGTTCGCGCTGTTGGTGTTGTTGCTGCTGCCCACCGACGTCTTCGCGGTCGCGGTCGAACGATCGCCGTTCGCGTCAGCGTCGGCATTGCCCACGCCCTGGTTGTTGTCATCTCCGTTGACGCTGGTCGACGCGTCGGCGACGGTCTCCTCTTCACGCGAGTCCGCATCGGCGTTCCCAACGCCGCGGTTGTTGTTGTCGCCGTTGACCTGCGTGCGGGCGGTGGCGCTCTCGTTGTCGTCGCCGTCGTGAGCCGTGGCGTCCGCGTTGCCGACGCCGCGGTTGTTGTCATCCCCGACGACCTGCGTGCCCGCCGTGGCATCGGAGTCGTCCGAGTCATCCTGGACTTCCGCGTCGGCATTGCCGACACCGCGGTTGTTGTTGTCGCCGATCACGCTGGCGTCCGCGTCGGCGGTGGAGTTATCGGAACCCGTGCCGACTTCGGCATCGGAGTTGCCGACGCCACGGTTGTTGCCGTCGCCGGCAACGTTCGAGTGCGCGTTTGCCGAGGCGTTCGCGGACGCGACGGTGGCCTCCGCGTTGCCGACGCCCTGACTGTTGCCATCGCCCATGACGAGCGTTTTGGCGGTGGCGCTCGAGCCCACCGCGCCCGGATCGCTGGCATCGGCGGACGCATTGCCCACGCCCTGGGTGTTGCCGTCGCCGATCACGACGCCGACCGCCTTGGCACGGGAGCCGTTCGCGGCGCTCGCCTCGGCGTCGCCGCTGTCGGAATTGCCCGAGCCGAGCTCGACGCCAATGGCTTTCGCCTGGCCTCCGGTCTCGGCGTCGGCGGTTGCCGACGTGCTGCCGAGCGAGACGCCGATCGCGCGCGCCCCGGGGCTGCCGTCCGTGCTGCAGAGCGCGGAGCCGATGTTGAAGTTGATGCCGGTATCGGCATCATCGACACAGATACCGGTCGACAGGACGGCACCTGCGCCGATCTGCAGCGTGGACGCGGCCAGCGCCACGATCGCGCCGAAGCGCAGAAGTCTCCGCATTCCGGTCTTCCCCCCAATGCAGTCGCGGTCTGGGCACGCGCCGATCCGGCACGCCTGGCCCGCTGATCATATCCGCCGCCGCTGGGCAGGCAAGAGCGCAGCGCAGGAATCGAAACGGCCCCGGCGGTGCCGGGGCCGTTTCCGTCAGGGACGGGTCAGATCAGGCAGGTCGGTGTGATCGGCCCGCTGTTGTCCGCACCATCGGTGTTGGTCGTCAGCGACGAATCGCTGACGCCGTTCGGCGCGAGCACGACGACCGATTGATTGCCGGCGAAGTCGGTGCCGCCGCCGTTCGGGTCGTCGAGCACCGTCACGCCGCGACCGGCCTTGGCGTTGTTGGCGTTGGAATGCGCCTGGACGTTGCCGCTGCAGTCGCTGTCGTCGCCGTTCACTTCGCTGCGGGCGCGCGCCTGGCTCCCGGTGTTCGCCATCTGCGTGTTCGCGAGGACGACACCGGAGTTGTCGACGTCGTCGCCGTTGATCGTGGTCTGGGCGTTGGCGGTCGTGCCGACGCCCTGTCCGAGGGCCTGAGCGTTCCCGCTGGCGCCGTTGTCGCCGATGTTGTCGCCGTTGAGGGTGGCTTCAGCGTTCGCGCGAGCGCCGGTGGCGACGCCCTGCGTGAACGCGTTCGTATTGCCACTGCCCGTGCTGCCATCGCCGGTTGCGTCGCTGGCCGCGTTGGCCCAGCTCTGGTCGCCATCGGCATGGCTGTCCGAGTTGGCCACGTTGTTGTTGCCATCGCCATCGAGCGCGCTGCTCGCCAGCGACGTCGACGCGGATCCATGGGCCCGCGCAATCGCGTTCGCGCTGCTGGTGTTCATGCTGCTGCCGACGTTGGTCTCGGCCGAAGCGCGCGCGGCTCCGTCCTCGCCCGTGTCGATCGCATCGGACGTCGCGTTTCCGACGTCGGTGTTGCCGCCACCGCTGACGTTGGTCCGAGCGCGCACCTGCGCGCCGTCAGCGCTGCCGTCGGCGTTGGCCCGCGCGTTCCCGGTCCTGGTGTTCCCGTCGCCATTGAGGTTCGCGAGCGCATTGCCCGTCTGGTTGTCGTCGTTCGCCTCGGTCTGGGCGTTGCCGGCGTCGTAGTTGTCGTCGCCGTTCACGTCCGTGGCGGCATTCGTGTTGGTGTTCGTGCCGACCGAGCGCGCCGACGCGTTGCCGACGCCCGGCACGCCCGAGCCCGGGGCGGACTGGTTGCCGTCGCCGACAACGACCGCCGTCGCGGTTGCGGTGCTGCCGTTGCCGCTCACGGTGGCGGACGAGTTGCCGACGCTGCCGGGAACGACCGGCGCGACGTTGGTCGAAGGGCCACCCGTGCTGTAGATGCCACCCTGGCCGTTGTTGTCGCCGAGCACGTTCGAGGTCGCGAGCGCGGTGTTGTTGCTCCCGCCGCCCGTGTAGGCAAAGCTGTTGCCGGCGTTCGAATTGCCGTCGCCGGCGACGTTCGAGTCGGCGGTGCTGCTGTTGCCGGTGCCGTCGCCGCCGGTCCGCGCGTGGCTGTTGCCCACGTCGTCGTTGCTGCTGCCCTGGACGAAGGAATGGGCGCTCGCGGTGTTCCCGGCGCCTGCCTCGGCCGTGGCGTTGGCCGTCTCGTCGTTGTCGTCGCCGATGAGGAGCGTCTTGGCGCTGGCCTTGCCGCCGTCCGCGGTGGCAGTGGCATCGGCACTGTCGTCGTTGTTGTCGCCGATCTCGACGCCGACCGCCCGCGCACGACCGCCGTTGCTGGCCTCGGCGTCGGCCGCAGTGCTGCCGATCGAGAGCCCGAAGGCGCTCGAGCCGGCGCTGCCATCGGTGTCGCAGTTGGCGGACCCGATGTCGAAGTCGATGTTCTGATCGGGCCGGTCGAGGCAGACGCCCCAGGCATAGACCGTCGCGACCGACGTGGCGAGCGCCGAGCCGACGATGGCGGTCACCGCCACCAGGCGCAGCAGCTTCTTCATCCCCCAAACCTCCTGCGATCGCCGACGGGCACGGTCGGCATGGTGAGCAGCCCGGGCCCCGGGGCCCCGCGCGCGGCCTCGACCGGATACTGAACCACCCCGGACCTCACTCGCAAGTCGCAACTTCATCTATTGCGGTGGCGCGACCCGGGTCCATGTGGCCGAGCGGCGGGGTGCGCTACCCTTTCGCCGGCAGCCGTGCCTGCCGCCGTGGGGATGTAGCTCAGCTGGGAGAGCACCGCGTTCGCATCGCGGGGGTCAGGGGTTCGAGTCCCCTCATCTCCACCATCCCACCCACGTCCACCATCCCACCCACGCGGCTGGGGGGTCTAGCTCGCGGCCGACGTCACCCCGTCGAACGGCTCCAGCGCCGTGTGGAGCTCCAGGACGTGCTCGCGGAGCCAGCGGCGCCACTCGCGGTGATCAGGGCGGAGGCTCCCGACGAGCGCCCAGAAGTCGGGCCCATGCCCGAACTGGCGCAGGTGCGCGAGCTCGTGGACCACGACCGTGTGCAGCGCCTCGGGCGGCGCGAGGATGAGCCGCCACGAGAACGAGAGCCGGCCTGAACGAGCCGCACTGCCCCAGCGGGTGCGCTGGTCGCGCACCGTCACCGCGATCGGGCGCACGCCCAGCGCGGGCGCCGCACCATCGACCTCGCCGGCGATCACGATGCGCGCGCGCTCGCGAAGCCAGTCCTCGAGCACCCGCCCCGGCGCGCGTCGATCCGACGGCGCTAGGACAAGGTGCAGCTCGTCACCGTCGATGCCGCCGACCCGGAGCACGCTCGATCGACGCACCGACGGATCGGCCGGGACCACGTGGAGCCGGTGCAGCTGGCCGAGATAGCGGATCGCTCCCCATTGGCCGCTGGTCCGCTGCGCATCGAGGCGCGCCCATTCGCGGGCCTGCGACGCAAGATGCCGGCGGAGCCACGCTTCCCGCTCAGCCAGGAAGCTCTCCACGAGCCGGACCCCGCCGAGGCGACGTGCGGGGAGCGTGACGAGCACGCCCTTCACCGGATCGACGGTGACGCGCAGCCGGCGCGCGCGCGGCGATCGGCGCAGGGTGAACGCCAGCGGTCCGGACGCCAGCTGGGCAACGTGACGGCCTTCCGCGATGCGATCTGCGCCGGTGCGGCGGCGGGGCGGGCGCGTGGGCGTCCAGATGACGGGCCGAACGCCCCCTGCATCGACCACGGCGCGGATTGTGCGTCAGGTTGGCCGCGCCGTCACCATTGATTCCGTGCGCGGTCGAGCGTGGCGGCGTCCGCGACGTACCGCTCGAGGACGCCGTACTCGCGGAAGCCGAGCCGCCGGTAGACGGGCCGTCCGTCGATGGACGCGGTGAGCACGGCCGTGGGATAGCCGAGCCGGCGGGCGAGCTGCAGCGTGGCGACGGTCGCAGCGGTGCCGAGGCCGCGGCCGCGGGCAAATGGCGCGGTCCCGATGTTGGTCACGAAGCCCTGGCCCGCGACGAGGCGCAGAGACGAGCCGGCCGCGGGGACGCCGTCGAGGCGGAGCAGGAAGTGGTGCCAGCTCGCACCGGGGTCCGCCAGGTGGGCCCGGTACATGGACTGGTAGATGTGCCGCTTCTCGTCGCGGTCGCCGCCCCAGTCGTACGCGGCGCTCATCACGTCCTGCAGCGCCGCCAGGGCAAGCTCGTCCTCGACCGGCTCCAGCGTGACGCCTGGCGGGATCCGGGGCTCCTCGATCGGTCGCGCGAGGTCGAGGATCATCCCGAACTCCTGCTCCTCCTCCCGGAAGCCGAGCGCCCGGAGTCGCGCGCCGACGTCGCCGGGCTCGGAGGTGGGGCCCACCCACCACGTGACGGGGAACGCATCGGGGGCGAAGATCCCGAGCACCGCCAGCACCCGGTCCTCCAGGCCGTCCGGGCGGAGCGCGAGCCGGAGCACGTGGTTCATGCTCGCGAACGGGCGAGCGCCGCGGATCCAGAGCAGGTCCGCATCCTGTCGGTGCGTCGCGCCCGGCAGGGTCGCGTACGTGAGCAGGGCCTCCGCGAGCACCGCCTCGATCAGCGCGTCGCAGGCCGCGGCGTCGCCGAGGTCCGGGCGCTCGCCGGGTGGCGACGCCGGAGCGCGCTCGCCGGTCACGCGATGATCAGCTCGCCGCCGTGGATGTCGACATTCGCGCCCGTGATGTACGCCGCTTCGTCGGACGCGAGGAAGCACACCAGGTTCGCGATCTCCGACGGGTCAGCGAGGCGCCCCAGCGGGATCGATGCGAGCACCTGGGCCATCCGCGCGTCGTCGGTCGAGCCGCGGACCATCGGCGTGTCGACGATCCCCGGGCTGATCGCGTTCGAGGTGATGCCGTCCCTGGCCCACTCCCGCGCCAGGTGACGCGAGAAGCCGAGCACGCCCGCCTTCGCCGTGGAGTAGTGCGCGCCGCCGAGCGTGCTCGTCGCGCGGCCCGCCATCGAGGCCATGTGCACGATCCGCCCGCGGCCACGCGCGGCCATCGAGTCATGGACGGCCTGCGAGCACAGGAACGCGGCCTTGAGGTTGACGTCCAGGACGAGGTCCCACTCGTCAGGGCTGATGTTCACGACCTTCGTGGAGCGCAGCACGCCCGCGTTGTTCACGAGGATGTCGACCCCGCCGAACTCGTCGATCGCGCGGTCGACCATCCGGCGCACGGCTTCGGCGTCCGTCACGTTCGCCTCGACGCCGATCGCACGGCCGCCCCGATCCCGGAGCGTTGCGGCTGCGGCCTCGACGGCCGCGCCGTTCAGGTCGACCAGCACGGTCGCGGCGCCGTCACGCGCGAACCGCTCGGCGATCGCGCGGCCGATGCCCTGCGCCGCCCCGGTGACGATCGCCGTTCTGTCCTCGAAGCGTCCGGTCACGTTGTCCCCTCGTGCCGCTCTGACGTGAACCGGCCCCGCCTTCCGACGGGGCCGGTTCGGTATCGCTGCGTGGTCCCGTTCAGGGGCAGGTCGGGGCGGGGCCCTCATTGTCGGCCCCGTCGATGTTGGTCACGGTGTTGCTGTTGCTGACGCCGTTATTCGCGTTGACCACCACGGTCCGGTTGCCGGCGTTGTCGGTGCCGTCCGCGTTGCCGTCGTCGTTGACGGTGACGCCGCGACCGGCCTTGGCATTCGTGCCGTTCGAGGTCGCGTTGACGATCGCCGAGCAGTCGGCGAGGTCGCTGTTGACGATCCCGCGGGCACGCGCCTCGCTGCCCGTGTTCGTCGCCGTCGCCTTGGTATTCGCCGTGAAGTCGGTGCCGTCGGCGTTGATGTCGCTGACCGCGTGCGCGGTGCTGCCAGGGCCGGACGCCTGCGCGGTGGCGTTGGCCGCCTGGCCGAACGCTCCCGCGCCGGCGGCATTGTCATCGCCGTCGATGGTCGATTCGGCGCTTGCGTGGGCGCCGACGTTCGTCGCGTCAACGTCCAGCACGCCGGCGAAGTTCGATGTGGTCGAGCCGCTGCCGTTGGCATCGCCCGTCACGGCGGAGGTGCCCTCGGCGTTCGAGCCTGTCGTGGCGTCGACCTGCGCGTACGCAACGTAGTTCGTTGCGGCGTCGCCGCGGCCATTGTTGTCGCCCGTGACCACGCCGCTGCCGACGGCCGTCGAGAGGTTGGTTGCGTTGACTAGCGCATTGGCCACGCGGTTGTTCGAGCCACTCCCTACGCCGTTGTTGTCCCCGCTGACCGTGGCGGTCGCGGTCACGTTCGATCCCGCCGAGGCGTTGGCCGTGATGTAGCCCGCGAAGTTGCCGCCGGACCCCGAGGCGTTGTTGTCACCCTCGACCCACGTCGTCGCGTTGACGGTCGATTGGGCGTTCGCATCGCCGGTCGCCTGCGCCGCGACGTGGTTCGAGTTGTCGCCATTCGCGTTCATGTCGCCCGTGACCGTCGCGTTCACCGTCGCGCTCGAGCTCGCGCCGTTGGCCTGGGCCACGCCCGCGAAGTTGTTCGAGCTGTCGCCGGCGGCGTTGTCGTCCCCGTTGACGGCGCCGTTCGCTTCTGCCACCCCATTGACCTGGCCGAACGCATCCGCGTATCCGGCGTGGTTTCCGGAGGAAGTGCCGGCGGCGTTGCCGTTGCCCGAAACGGATCCATGCGCCGTTGCGGTGCTGCTGTCGACGGCGAGGACCTTGCCGTAGCCCACGTTGTTCCCGCCACCGCAGCAGCCGCTGCCATTGCCATCGCCCTCAACGGTTCCCGACACCGTCGCGGTGGAGTGATTGATGGCGTCGCCCCGCGCCGTGCCGGCCGTGTTGGCTGCGCCGCTGCTGCCGCTTCCGTTGCCATCGCCGGTGACGCTCCCGGTCCCCGTGATCGAGGAACCGTTGTCCGCGTTCACGCTGGCATAGCCGACGTTGTTGTTCGTGCCGCCTTCGCCAGTGCCGTTGTCGTCGCCGACGACGGACGCGTCGCCGGACGCCGTCGAGTCGTTCGTGGCGTTGGCCAGCGCGACGCCGGCGAAGTTGGCCGAACCCAGATCGCCACTTGCGTTGTTGTCACCGATCACGCGGGCGGACGCGCTCGCTGCCGACGGGTCGCTGGCGTTCGCCTCGCTATAGCCGGCGACGTTCGCGGACCCGAATGCTCCGCTGGCGTTGTCGTCGCCGATCACGGTGGACGTGGCGCGCGCCGTCGAGTCGTGGTCCGCGTGGGCCTTCGCGTCACCGGCGCTGTTCGAGCTGCTGTTGTCGCCGCTGGCGTTGTCGTCGCCGGCCACGTTCGTGGTGGCTTCAGCGGTCGAGTTGTCGTTCGCGCTCGCTGACGCGTTGCCGGCGCTGTTGGTCGACCCGGAGCCCGCACCGTTCCGGTCTCCCTGCAGCGTCGCCTTGGCCCGTGCCGAGCTGTTGTCCGAAGCGCTGGCCTCGGCATTCGCGGCGTTCTCGTTGTCGTCGCCGAGGATGAAGGTCTTGGCCCTGGCCGAGGAGTTGTCGTTCGCGCTCGCGCTCGCGTCGCCGCTATCGGTGTTGCCGGACCCGAGGTCGATCGCGATCGCCTTGGCCTGCGAGTTGTTGCTCGCGTCGGCCTGCGCCGTCGTGCTCCCGATCGAGAGCCCGAAGGCGTCGCTCGTGGCGTCGGTCGTGCAGACCGCGGAACCGATGTCGAACGCAATGCCCGAGGACGCGTCATGCCAGCAGATGCCCGTGGCAACGGCCAGCCCGGACGCCATCGCGACGCTCGAGAAGGCGAGAGCCGTGATGACAAGCGCTCGGATGATGGTTCGCATCTGGCCGTTCTCCTCGGTGCGCCGGCTTGTGTCAGCAGGGCGGCGGCGGCGCGTTCTCGTTGTCGGCGCCGTCGATGGTAGTCACTGTCGTGCTGTCGCTCACGCCGTTGTTGGCGGCGACCGTGACCTGGCGGTTGCCGGCGTTGTCGGTGCCGTCGGCGTTGCCGTCGTCGTTGACGGTCACGCCGCGGCCGGCCTTGGCGTTGGTGCCCGACGCGGTCGCGCTGACGTTGCCCGAGCAGTCGGCGTTGGTGCTGTTCACCGTGGCCCGGGCACGCGCCTGGGCGCCGGTGTTGGTGGCAGCGGCGCTGGCGTTGGCGCTGTCGGTCGTCGTGTCGCCGTTCAGGTCAGCAACGGCATGGGCGCGGCTGCTGGTGCCCGAGGCCTCGGCGTTGCTATTGCCGCTGTCGTCCGAGTCGGAGCTTGCGGACGTCGACGAGGCTGCGGCCTCGGATCCGGCGCCGGTCGTCGCGGCGTTTGCGTTGCCGGTGCGCAGGACGGTGTCGTCCCCGACGCCGTTGGCATTGCCATCGACGTCCGCGGACGCCGAAGCTCGTGCCATGTTGCTGGCGCTGCCCGTCGCGCTGCCGACCGTATTGGCAGCGGCCCCGACCGCGGTGTTGTCCCCGACGGCGTTGCCGTCTCCGATGACGTTCGCCGTGGTCTGCACGGTTGAGCCCGTGGTCGCGATTGCCCCCGAAGACCCGGCGGTGTTGGCGGCGGTGCCGGTCCCGTTGTTGTCGCCCGCGGCGTTGCCGTCGCCGGTGATGCCTGCCGTGGAGTTGACGGTGGAGCCCGTGCTCGCACTCGCGTTCGAGGTGGCCGCAAAGTTGGCCGAGGAGCCGGTGCCGTTGTTGTCGCCCGCGGCGTTGCCGTCGCCGGCGAGCGTCGCGGAAGAGGTGACCGAGGAGGCGCTGGTCGCGCTCACGACCGAGGTCCCCGCGCTGTTCGCCGAGGCGCCGGTGCCGTTGTTGTCGCCCGCGGCATTGCCGTCCCCGACGAGGGTCGCGCTTGAGTTGACGGTGGAGTTGGTCGCGCTTGCGGACGAAGCGCCCGCGGTGTTGGCCGAGGCGCCGGTGCCGTTGTTGTCGCCCGCGGCGTTGCCGTCCCCGACGAGGCTCGCGCTGGAGTTGACGGTCGAGTTGGTCGCGCTTGCGCTTGAGGTCCCCGCCGTGTTGGCGGAGGCGCCGGTGCCGTTGTTGTCGCCCGCGGCGTTGCCATCGCCGGCGAGGGTCGCGGACGAGGTGATGGTGGAGTTGGTCGCGCTTGCGGACGAGGTCCCCGCCGTGTTGGCGGAGGCCCCGGTGCCGTTGTTGTCGCCGGCGGCGTTGCGGTCGCCGACGAGGGTCGCGGACGACGTGGTGGTGGAGGAGTTGTTACCGCTCGCGGTCGACGTCCCGGCCGTGTTCGCGGCGGCGCCGGTCCCGTTGTTGTCGCCCGCGGCGTTCCCGTCGCCGACGAGGTTGGCCGTCGAGGTCACCGTCGAGCCGTTGTCCGCGCTCGCCGTCGAGGTGCCCGCCGTGTTGGACGAGGTTCCCGTGCCGTTGTTGTCACCGGCGGCGTTGCCGTCGCCGACGACGATCGCCCGCGCGTTCGCCGACGAGCCGTTATTCGCGGTCGCCGTCGAGGTGCCCGCCTCGTTGAGCGAGGCTCCGGTGCCGTTGTTGTCACCGGCGGCGTTCCCGCTGCCGACGATCACGGCCCTGGCACTTGCCCCAGAGCTGTTGCTCGCGGTCGCCGTTGCGTTGCCGGCAGCATTGGTGCTGCTGGTGCCGGCGCCGTTGCCATCGCCGACGACGACGGCCTTGGCACGGGCCGAGCTGCCGTCCGATGCGGTGGCCGCGGTGTTGGCGGCGTTCTCGTTGCCCGAGCCGACGACGATCGACTTGGCACGCGCGGAGCTGTTGTTGTCCGCCGATGCCGTGGCGTCGGCGGTGTCCGTGTTGCCCGAGCCGAGGTCGATCGCGACCGCCTTGGCCTGACTGCCGTTGCTCGCGTCCGCCTGCGCGGTGGTGCTCCCGACGGACAGTCCGAACGCGTCGCTGGTCGCGTCGGTGGTGCACACCGCCGAGCCGATGTCGAAGCTGATGCCGCTCGACGCGTCGTGCCAGCAGATGCCCGTGGCCGCCGCGAGCCCGGTCACGGTCGCGACCGACGTGAACGCCAGCGCGGTGATCACCAACGCTCGGACGATCGTTCGCATGGCAGTGCGCTCCTCGGGGCTACGGGCAGGGCGGCGGCGGTGCGTTCTCGTTGTCGGCGTTGTCGATGTTCGTGACCGTGGTCGAGTTGCTGACGCCGTTGTTGGCGGCGACCGTCACCTGGCGGTTGCCGGCGTTGTCGGTGCCGTCGGCGTTGCCGTCGTCGTTCACGGTCACGCCTCGGCCGGCCTTGGCGTTGGTGCCGCTCGCGGTGGCGCTGACGTTGCCGGAGCAGTCGGCGTTGGTGCTGTTCACCGTGGCCCGGGCACGCGCCTGGGCGCCGGCGTTGGACGCAGTGGTGGCAGTGGCGTTGGCGCTGTCCGTCGTCGTGTCGGCGTTCAGCTCCGCAACGGCATGCGCCCGGCTCGCCGCGACGCCGGCGATGGCGCTGCCGTTGCCCCCGTCATCGTTGCCGTCGCCGTTGACCTCGGCCTCGGCTGCGGCCTCGGCTCCAGCCCCCGTCGCGCTGGCATCGGCGTTGCCGGTCTGAGGAGCGGCCGAGATGTTATCGACCCCGTCCCCGGATGCGTTGTCGTCGCCGGTGACGGTGGCCTCCGCGGACGCACTCGCGCTGTTCATGGCCCGGGCGTCAACGTTGCCAGCGCCATTGCGCGCCTCGGTGAGCCCGCAGACGGCGGCGCAGCTCGCAGTCGCGCTGCCAGACCCGTTGTCATCGCCGGTCACGTTCGACGTGCCGGTTGCGGTCGAGCTGTTGTTGCCGCGGGCGAAGACATTGCCCGTCCGATTCACCGTCTGCGTGTTGACGCAGGTGCCGGCGCAGCTCGCGCTGGCGTCGCCGGCCGCGTTGCCGCTGCCGGCAAGGGGCCCGGTCGCCGTCGCGGTCGACCCGTTGTCAGCGTCGGCGATGACGTTGCCGGCGATGTTGCTCGCATTCGTGCTCGAGCAGGTGCCGCCGCAGCTGGAGGTGGCGTTCCCGGCGGCGTTCCCATGGCCGCTCAGGGTGGACGCGGCGGACGCCGTCGACCCGTTGTCTGCGAGGGCCTCCACGTCCCCCGCCGAGTGCCCGACGAGGGTGGTGCACGTTCCGCTGCAGCTCGACGTGGCGTCGCCTGCCGCGTTTCCGTCGCCGCTCAGGGGTCCCGTCGCGGCTGCCGTTGAACCGTTGTCTGCATCAACCTCGACGTTTCCGGCAGAGCTCGAGACACTCGACGAGCAGCTTCCGCTGCAGCTCGAGGTGGCGCTCCCGGCGGCGTTTCCGTCGCCGTTCAGGCTCGAAGTGCCGGTCGCCGTCGAGACATGGTTCGCGAAGACCTGCACGTCGCCTGCATCGCCGGCCGCCTGCGTGTTGGAGCAGGTGCCGCCGCAACTCGAGGTGGCGTCACCGGCCGAGTTGCCGTCGCCGACGAAGGTCGACGAGCCGGTTGCGGTCGATCCGTTGTCCGCATTCACGTTCACGTTTCCGGCACGCTTGACCGACTGCGTGGCGTTGCAGCTTCCCCCGCAGCTGGAGCTGGCATTGCCCGCGCCGTTGCCGTCGCCGACGATCGGTCCGGCCGCGCTCGCCGTCGAGCCGTTGTCGGCAGCCGCGGTCACATTGCCCACGGAGTGGGCGGCCCGGGTGATGCCACAGGTCCCGCCGCAGCTCGACGTGGCATTGCCGGCCGCATTGCCGCTGCCGCCGATCGCGCCATCGGCGGATGCGGTCGAGCCGTTATCCGCTACCGCGCTGGCATTGCCGGCCGCGTTCTCGGACTTGGTCGTGGGGCAGCTTCCGCCGCAACTCGCGCTCGCGTCGCCGGCGGCATTGCCGTCACCGGTGATCGTGGTCCGGGCGCGTGCCGTGGAGCCATTGTCGGCCGCGGCGCTGGAGTTGCCGGCGCTGTTCGCGGTCTCGATGGTGCTGCAGGAGCCGCCGCAGTTGTCGATCGCATCGCCGGCCGCGTTGCCGTTGCCGACGATCTTCGACTGCGCACCCGCGGTGCTGTCGTGGTCAGCCGCCGCCGCGGCGTTCCCCGCGCTGTTTCCGCCGCCGGATCCTGCGCCGTTGCCGTTGCCGATCACCACCGCCTTGGCGGAGGCCGCGCTGCCGTGGTCCGCGGCCGCGGCGGCGTTCGCCGCGTTCTCGTTGCCGCTCCCGAGGATCACGCTCTTCGCGCGGGCGGAGCTGCCATTGTCGGCCGCGGCGGCGGCGTCGCCGGAACCCGAGTTGCCGGAGCCCAGGTCGATCGCGACCGCCTTGGCCTGACTGCCGTTCGCGGCGGCCGCACTCGCCGTGGTATTGCCGATCGAGAGCCCGAACGCATCGCTCGTCGCGTCCGTGGCGCAGTTCGCCGAGCCGATGTCGAAGTTGATCCCGCTCGAGGCGTCGTGCCAGCAGATGCCCGTGGCCGCCGCGAGCCCGGTCACGGTCGCGACCGAGGTGAACGCCAGCGCGGTGATCACCAACGCCCGGACGATCGTTCGCATCGGATTCACCTCGGGCTGGCGGCTACACGCATGGCGGCGGGGGCGCGTTCTCGTTATCGGCGCCGTCGATGTTCGTGACCGTGGTGCTGTTGCTCACGCCGTTGTTCGCGGCGACCGTGACCTGACGGTTGCCGGCGTTGTCGGTGCCATTGCCGTCGTCGTTCACGGTCACGCCGCGGCCGGCCTTGGCGTTGGTGCCCGACGCGGTCGCGCTGACGTTGCCGGAGCAGTCGGCGTTGGTGCTGTTCACCGTGCCCCGGGCACGCGCCTGGGCGCCGGTGTTGCTGGCATTCGCCGTGGTGTTCGCGGACTTCGTCATCGTGTCGCCGTTGATCTCGCTCACGGCGTGGGCACGGCTGGACGTACCCGACGCAGTGGCGTCGGCATTCCCGACGATGCTGTTCAGGTCGCCGTGGACCGTGGCCTCCGCGAGCGCTTCGCTGCCGGCGCCTGACGCTGTCGCTCGGACGATGCCGGCATCGTCGTTGTCCGAGCTGCCGATGAGCGAGGTGGCAGTCGCCTCGGAGCCCATGCCGGTCGCCGTGGCGGCTGCCGACGCGGACCCGGTGCTGGCATTGGTCCCATCGGCGTTGGCGTCGCCCAGGATCGTCGCGCTCGCCGTGGCCCGGGACGCGTTATCGGCCCTCGCGGCCGCGTCGCCGGCCTCGTTGCCGGCGAAGGCCAGGGTGTTGTCGCCCGCGGCGTTGCCGTCGCCGTTGATGGTCGAGGAAGCGGTCGCTGAGGAGGCGTTGTCCGCGATGGCCGACGCGTTGCCGGCCGCGTTGCCCGCGAACGCCGCGCTGTTGTCGCCTGCGGCGTTGCCGTCGCTGCCGATTGCGGAGGACGCAGCGACGGTCGAAGCGTTGTCGGCGATGGCCGACGTGTTGCCGGCGCCGTTGCCGGCAAAGCTGTCGCTGTTGTCGCCGGCCGCGTTGCCGTCGCCGCTGACCGTCGACGCCAGGGTCGCGTGAGACGCGTTGTCCGCGGTGGCCGACGAATCACCGGCGGAGTTGCCCGTAAAGCTGCCGCTGTTGTCGCCCGCGGCGTTGCCGTCGCCATTGACGATTGCCGAGATGGTCACCGAGGAGGCGTTGTCGGCGGCGGCCGACGAGGTGCCGGCGGAGTTGCCCGTGAACCCGGCGCTGTTGTCGCCCGCGGCGTTGCCGTCGCCGATGACGGTGGACGCCAGGGTCGCGTGCGACCCGTTCTCGGCGACGGCCCCGGCGTTTGCGGCGTCGTTGCCCGAGAAGCCGCCGCTGTTGTCGCCCGCGGCGTTGCCGTCGCCGATGAGGGTCGACGCCACCGTCCCGTCGGACGCGTTGTCGGCGAGAACCGACGAATTGGCGGCGGAGTTGCCCGAGATGCCACCGCTGTTGTCGCCCGCGGCGTTGCCGTCGCCGGCAAGGCTGGAGGAGCTGATCGCCCGGGAGCCGTGATCGGCGATTGCGTCCGAATCGCCCGCGGAGTTGCCATCGAAGCTGCCGCTGTTGTCGCCCGCGGCGTTCCCGCTGCCGATGACCTGGCTCTTCGCCGACGCGGTCGAGCCATTGGCAGCGGTCGCACTGGCGTTGCCAGCGCTGTTCCCACCACTGCTGCCGGCGCCGTTGCCATCGCCGACGACGACGGCCTTGGCACGGGCCGAGCTGCCGTCCGATGCGGTGGCCGCGGTGTTGGCGGCGTTCTCGTTGCCCGAGCCGACGACGATCGACTTGGCACGCGCGGAGCTGTTGTTGTCCGCCGATGCCGTGGCGTCGGCGGTGTCCGTGTTGCCCGAGCCGAGGTCGATCGCGACCGCCTTGGCCTGACTGCCGTTGCTCGCGTCCGCCTGCGCGGTGGTGCTCCCGACGGACAGTCCGAACGCGTCGCTGGTCGCGTCGGTGGTGCACACCGCCGAGCCGATGTCGAACGCGATGCCGAGGACGCGTCGTGCCAGCAGATGCCCGTGGCGACGACGAGGCCCGAGGTTGCCGCAAGGCTCGAGAACGCCATCGTCGTGATGACGAGGACCCGAACGATGGTTCGCATGGCAGTGCGCTCCTCGGGCTAGGGGCAGGGCGGCGGCGGCGCGTTCTCGTTGTCGGCGCCGTCGATGGTAGTCACCGTCGTACTGTCGCTGACACCGTTGTTCGCGGCGACCGTGACCTTGCGATTGCCGGCGTTGTCGGTGCCGTCGGCGTTGCCGTCGTCGTTCACCGTGACGCCTCGGCCGGCCTTGGCGTTGGTGCCGCTCGCGATGGCGCTGACGTTGCCCGAGCAGTCGGCGTTGGTGCTGTTCACCGTGCCCCGGGCACGCGCCTGGGCGCCGGTGTTGGAGGCGAGGGCCGAGGCGTTGGCCGCGTCCGTCGTGGTGTCGCCGTTCAGCTCCGCAACGGCATGCGCGCGGCTGGACGCGCCGGAAGCGGTCGCAGCCGTGTTGCCGCCGTCCTCGTTGTCGGATCCGCTGGCGGACGAAGACGTCGCGGCTCCCGCACCGGCGGCCGATGCAACGGCGTCGGACGAACCCACGAACGATGCCGTGTCGTCGCCGAGCGCGTTGTGGTCGCCCGTCACCTCGGTCGATGCCGCCGCGTCGGATGCGTTGGTGGCCGTGCCCCTGGCGACCGCGACGCTGTGGGCGGCAATCGTGCCCCCGACGGTGCCTCCCTGGGCGTTCGCGTCGCCCGTGAGCGACGCGTCGGCTGTGGCGCGTGATCCTCCTGAGACGTCGACTTCTGCATACCCGGCCGCCGCGAAGGCCATCCCGTTCGAGGCGGCGTTGGTGGCGTGCGCGTTGTCGTCCCCGCTCAGCACGGCGCTCGAGGCGCCGGTCGAGCCTCCGGCCGCGTCCACATCACTGATTCCTGCCGCGCTGTCGGCGACGCCACTGGCCGCATTGGTCGCGACCGCGTTCCGGTCTCCGTCGAGCCGCGTGGTCGCCGACGCGGTCGACTGGCCGGCCGCCTTCGCTGTCGCGTTCCCCGCGTTCGCGACTGCGACAGCTGACGTGAGGTTGGTGCCATGAGCGTTTCCGCGGCCGTTCAGATCCGTCGCAGCGACGGCGTTCGACCTGTCGGAGGCCGTGGCGAGCGATCCGGCCGCCGTGCTCATGGCGCTGCCGTTTCCGGCGTTGCTACCCTGAGCGTTCTGGCTCCCCGTCAGCGTGGATGAGGCCGCTGCGGTCGACGTGTCCGTGGCCGACGCCGACGAGTCGGCCGCGCTGTTGGTCGCGGTGCCGGTGCCGGTGTCGTTCCCACGCGCGTTCCCGTCCCCGACCAATCGCGACGACGCGCGAGCCGTGGAGCCGTCCGACGCGATGGCCGTCGAGTTCGCCGCACTGTTCAGCGCGGCGCCGGTCCCGGGATTGTCGCCCTGAGCGTTCTCGTTCCCGACCAGCGTGCTCTTCGCGTCCGCGTCGCTGCCGTCGCTGGCGGCCGCCGTCGCGTTGCCGGCCCGGTTGGTCCCGCTGCCCGTGCCGTTGTCACTGCCGATCACCACGGCCCTGGCGCCCGCCGAGCTGCTGTCCGAGGCGGTCGCATCCGCGTTGGCGGCGTGCTCGTTGTCGTTGCCGACCACGATGCTCTTCGCGCGAGCCGAGGAGTCGTTGTCGGCGCTGGCGGTCGCGTCCCCCGAGTCGGTATTGCCGGACCCGAGGTCGATCGCGACGGCCTTCGCCTGCGAGTTGTTGCTGGCGTCGGCCTGCGCCGTGGTGCCCCCGATCGAGAGCGCGAACGCATCGCTGGTCGCGTCGGTGGTGCAGATCGCCGAACCGATGTCGAGGTTGATGCCCGACGAGGCGTCGTGCCAGCAGATGCCCGTCGCGGCGACGGAACCGGTCGTCGTCGCGATGGCCGTGATCGCCAGCGCGGCGATCACCAGACCTCGGACGATCGTTCGCACAGCGCGGCTCTCCTTCGGTCTAGAGGCAGGGCGGCGGTGGGGCGTTCTCGTTGTCGGCGCCATCGGTGCTCGTCACGGTGTTCACGTTGCTGGGCGTTGAGCTGCGCTGGTTCCCCGCACTGTCGGTTCCGTCGCCGTTGCCATCGTCGTTCACCGTGACGCCCCGTCCGATCTGGGCGCTCGCCGCGGCAACGTTCACTCGGACATTGCCGGAGCAGTCCGCGTTGGTGCTGTTGACGATGCTCCGCGCGCGGGCTTCGCCATCGATGCCGCTCGCTGTGGCAGACGCTCGTGCGCTGTCGTTGGTCGTGTCGGCGTGGAGCTCGGCGACGGCGTGGGCTCGCGCGCCATCCGCAAGCGCCCCGGCCGAGGCCCTGCCGCCGTCGAGGTTGCCGGAGCCATCGATGGTCACTGCTCCGACGGCTTCCGCCCCCGTGCCGATGGCGCCGGCGGTGACGAAGGCCTCGCCCGACTTGATGTCGTCACCGACCCCGTTGTCGTCACCGGTGACGGTCGCGTCGGCCGTTGCATGGCCGCCATCCGACCCCTCGGCCTGGACCACGCCGAGCTCCGAGAACGGGGTTCCGGCGACGGTCTTGCGGACCCGTGTGTTGCCGTCACCGATCACGCGCGAGTCAGCGTGCCCGGTGAAAGCCGTGTGGCCGGTGACGAATGTTTCGGCTGCCCGGGTGGCGGCAAGGCCGGTCTCGTGGCTTTCCACGGTCGAATTCCCGCTTCCGATCACGGCGGCACGGCTTTCGGCTGAGGAGTGGTCGCGGACGTTGGACGAGTTCGTTGCCGCGCGTGCCTGGGCACGACCCACGTCCGCGCTCGCGATTCCGTTGCCGTCGCCGACGACCACGGTCTCGGCGTGCGTCGTGGAATGGTCGAACGCGGTCGCGAGGAATGCGTTGCTGACGTAGGCCTCGGCAGTGCCGGTACCGCTGGCGCTGGCGATCCCGTTTCCGTCGCCGATCGCCGCGGCTCGAGACGACACCGACGAATTCGTTGCGGCAGAGGCTCCCGCGAGCCCGACCTTGGCCTCGACGGCGCCCGAGCCGGAGTTGGATCCATGACCGTTTCCGTCGCCCTGCACGTCGGTCGCGGCGACAGCGGTAGAGCCATCGACGGCGAGCGCCTCGCTGACGGACGCCACGGTTCGAGTCGATCCCGAGCCGGTCTCGGTTCCCACCGCATTGTCATCGCCGACGAGGCTCGCCGACGAACGCGCACTCGAGCCGCCGCGTGCCGTCGCGACCGCAACCCCGGCGAGGTTGAATTGACCCTGACCGGTCCCGTTGTCGTCCCCGACGACGGTCGCCAGCGATGTCGCGTCCGAATCGTCGGACGCGCGCGAGGTCGCCTTCCCGGCGGCGTTGTCGGTGTCACCGCGGCCGTTGCCGTCCCCGAGGACCAGGGCCGCTGCCTTCGCGTCGCTCGCCCCGTCGGCGTCCGCCGAGGCGTTTCCGGAGTTGGCGTTCCCGTTGCCCAGGACGACGCCGAGGGCGCCCGACCGGCTGCCGTCATCGGCCGAGGCCCTGGCGGCGCCCGAGTCATCATTGGCCGCCCCGAGCTCGATGCCGATCGCACCCGCCTGGCTGCCGTTCGCCGCCTCGGCGGTGACGTCGGTCTCCCCGATCGACAGCCCGAACGCGTCGCTCGTGGCATCGGTCGTGCAGGTCGCCGAGCCGAGGTCGACCGCGATGCCGCTCGACGCGTCGTGCCAGCAGATGCCCGTCGCGGCGGCGGGTGATCCGGACGCGAGCAGCCCGGAAATCCCTAGCGCGGCGACGGTGAGTAGCCGGACGACGCTGCGCATCGAGCCCTCAACGCGGCCGGCTGGCTGAAACGACCGGCAATTGGGCGGCATCATGCTGGGTGCCATCGCCCATCGCAAGGCGTTTCTTGTGCTGTACCAGGAGCACCGTGCGCGTCGTCGACGAGAGCGTCGTCTACCGAAACCCGCATCCGAACCATCGGACGGTGGTCGTCTCGGCGCCGTCGCTGACGTGGAGCCGGCTGGGCTCGGACGAGCCATTCCTGCTCTGCGCGTTCCGCTACGGCGCCGCGAAGATGAGCCCGGATGGGCGCGTCGGGCTGCGCGCGTCGCGTGACCTCGGGCGGACGTGGGAGGCGCTCCCATCGCCATTCGACGACCTGCCACAACCCCAGCCGAGCCAGGCCGGCCTCCATCTCGGCGCGTCGCCGGCCGGCACGACCGTGCTCATGGCGTCCCGGATGTGGATCGTCGAACCTGATTCACCGGAGTGGGACGACGACGCGGCCGGCCTGGTCCACGCCGATTGCGTCAAGGCCGACGCACGGCCCGGCGGCGATTGGGAGCGCGTCACGACCTACGACTTCCGGCGTCACCGAGACGAATGGGCGATCCCGTGCGGACCGCCACTTTGGCTCGCGGACGAGCGCTGGATCTTCCCGATGGAGCGCCACGCGCGTTCGTATGTCCCGCAATGGCTGCGCCGCTACCACGCTTTCGCGGTGTTCTCCGACGACGACGGCCGGAGCTGGGGCGACCCGACGCCGACGTTGAACGACCCGGAGCAACGGGTCGTCTACTACGACCAGCGGATGGCGGGGTTGCCGGCCGGGCGCGTCCTCACCGTCGCCTGGGTCCACGACGTCGTCGACGACGTGACGCTGACCGGGCGCGCGGCCTACAGCGACGACGGTGGCCGGACGTGGGACGAACCCTTCGACACCGGCATGCTCGGCGGGCCGATCAACCCGCTCCGGTTGCGCGACGGCCGGCTCATTGCCACGTTTGCGCGCCGGACGGTGCCACGCGGGATCCGCGTCGTGCTCTCGGAGGACGAGGGCCGGACGTGGGACGTGGATCGCGAGCTGGTCGTCTGGGATGACGCGGCGCGGCGCGTCACGGGGACGACGGCCCGCTCACGAGATCGGGGCGAGGACGAGGGTGCGCTCTGGGGCACGATGTGGGGCTGGACGTTCGGCACGCCCACGCCGGTGCAACTGCCCGACGGCCGCGTCGCCATCTCGTTCTTCGCGAGCGGGTTCGACGGCGTGACCGAGATCAAGTGCGTGTTCGTGGACGTGGAGGCGGCATGAACGAGGGGCCGGCGCGGGGACGGATCGCCATCGCCGTCCACGGTGGCGCGTTCGCGATTCCATTGGAGGAACGCGAGGCGCACCGGATGGGCTGCCGACGCGCGCTCGAGGCCGGCTGGCAGGCGCTGCTCGACGGCGGATCGGCGCTCGATGCGGTCGAGGTCGCGGTGCGGGTCCTCGAGGACGACGGCACATTCGACGCCGGCCGCGGCTCGTTCCTCGACGAGGACGGCAACGTGTCCCTGGACGCGGGGGTGATGGACGGCGCGACGCTCGCGACCGGGTCCGTCGCGGCCGCGATCGGGGTGCGCAACGCCGTGACGCTCGCGCGCCGCGTGCTCGAGAGCCAACACGCCGAGGAAAG
>JADMIO010787603.1_pt1 | contig 32991 bp, 25 predicted proteins | sample 8958161 | NCBI WGS metagenome assembly JADMIO01 (sample SAMN16585339, study PRJNA669376) | soil metagenome | isolation source: Crop rotation soil | place: USA: Cullars Rotation, Alabama | collected 2011
ATCGGCTCGCAGATCACCAAGACGTTCTACGACCGGCTCGGCCGCGCCACGGATCGGTTCCTGCTGGCGTACACGGACGACAGCACGACGTACTCGGCCGCGCTCACCGTCTCCGGCGACCTGGTGCTGGAGCAGACGCACACGGCCCTGGACCCGACGACCGGCCGGGCGCTGGCCCAGTGGCTGGTGCAGCGCGCCCATGATGACACCTCGGCGGGCACGACCGGCGCCCTGGACACCAATGGGGACAGCGATCCCATGGTGCTGACCTCGGGCAACCTGCAGGCCAACGCGCGGCCGCAGATCACGTCGATGTGGTACGACAACTGGGACCGGGTGAGCAGCACCGTGCAGTACGGCACCAACGGCGGGAGCACGTTCACGCGCACGGCGCTGAGCGTTCCCGCGTACGGCTCGGAGGGCTCGCCCCCGACGTACATGCGGACCGACTACGCCTTCGACACCTTCGGCCGCTCGTACCAGGTGAAGGACTCGGCCCAGAAGATCAGCCAGACGAACTACGACTTCGCCGGGCGCAAGATCCAGACCATCGACAACTACGTCAATGGCACCTGCCAGACGACGGCGGGGACGTACGGGGATCAGGACCGGACGGTGGACTACGAGTACACGCTGGGGATGGTGACGAAGGTGACGCGGGAGATGCCCAAGACCTCCTCTCTCCACGACAACGACCAGGAGACCACGTACAGCTACGACACCAGCGCGTACGGCTCGTCGGTGGTCCTGAGGAAGAACCTGCTCACCCGCATCGTCTATCCCGAGCAGTCGGGCGGGCAGTCGGCCACGGACCGGGACGTGATCTACAGCTACAACGCGCTCTCGCAGGTGAGCAGCACGATCGACCCGGCGGGGAACGTGATCGATACCTCCTACGACGCGGGCGGGCGCGTGACGCAGCGCGAGGCGAGCACGATCATCTCGGGGTTCGACACCACGATCACCAAGATCATTACCGGCTACGAAGATCGTGGCATGGTGAACGATGTGCAGCAGAAGAACGGCGGAGGGACCGTCAAGGACGAAGTGAGCATGACCTACGACGGGTGGGGGAACCTGAGCCTGGTGGATCAGGACCCGGATTCTGCCATTGGCGGCGGCGGCCGCGCGCTCATGGAAATCTCCTGGACGTACGGCCTCAACTCGACGAGCGGGTGCAATCGAGCGCTCTACTTGAGCAGTTGGAACCAGCCGGGGGCCGCGGCCGTTAGCACGCTCACGCCTGTGTACAGCTCCGGGCTGGATGCGGATGTGAAGCGGATCAGCAACATCACCGACAACAACTCGACGGTGACGGCCGAGTACAAGTACCTGGGCGCGGGGACGGTCGTCGGCATGGACTACTACGAACCCACGCGGACCATCGGCAACTGGCTGTACGCGGGCGGCGGCAGTTCCGACTACACTTCCTATATGGATCGGTTCAACCGGCCCATCGCCGTCAAATGGTCACCAGGCATCGGGAACAGCCCGGTATTTATCGATCTGGGGCTGGACTACGACGTGCAGGGGAACAACGTTGCGCTCACCGATGCGGTCTTGAAGGATGCCAATGCCTCGCCGAAGCAGGCCTTTGGCATGCTGAGCAGCTTCGACGCTCTGCGCCGGCTGTACGTGCGCGAGGAAGGGGAACTCAATGGTGGCCACTCGGCGGTGAGCACGCGGGCCAGAATCGAGAACTGCGGGCGCAACTCAGCCGGACGCATCACGTCCGACCAGATCTCCTTGAACAGTGACGGTGATTACACGGATGGTCCGCCCAACGCGATCGACGCCGGCGAGATGGACGACACCCGGACGTACAACAAGCGCAATGAACTCACCGGCCGCAGCTACTACGATCACGCCCACTCGCCCGCCACCGTGACCCTCACGTACGACAAGAACGGGAATCTCACCAGCGACGGGGAGAAGTACGACTACAAGTACAACCCGTGGGGACAGCTGGTACAGATCAAGCTCACGAGCGGCGGCGCCGTCGCGGCCGTCTACACCTACAACGGCCTAGGCCAGCGGATCTCCGAGCAACTCGACACAAACACATCGTCCAACGACGGCAAGACCGACGACGTCGTGGACTCGTACGACCCGGTGTTCTACATCGCGGTCGATGCGCAAGGCCGGCGCGTCGCCACATACAACGGCACGCAGACCAATCCGAAGGAAGTGTTCGTGTATCACCCCGGCGGGCTCCGCGGCCCGTCGTTCCCCGGCGGTGTGATGCTCCGTGATCGGAATGCTTCGTTGACCGATCCGACCAAGTGGGCGACGGAGACGGCGAGTTCGACCCGGGCCGAGCGGAACTACTACTGCTCGGACCAGCGCGGCAACGTCAGTGCCTTGGTCGACAACTCTGGCAAGCTTGTCGAGCAGTATCGGTACTCGCCTTCGGGAGTGCCGTTTGGGATTCCACTCGGCAATGTCAAGAGCGACGGAGTGGTCGATGCGGCAACCAGCGGCACCACCGACTACACCATCGTCGACTATGTCAAGACGCACTCGTACGAAGCGAGGGCGGATCTGAATCTGGACGGAACGGTGGATTCTGCGGACACGGCGATTGTGACGGGGGCCGGCGGATTTTCCACGGGAAGAGGGAAGTTGAGCGTTAGCCCTGTGGGGAATAGACAGGTGTACGAGCGAGTTGACCTGTTCGGCGATGGCCTTGGCATTGTCGCGTCACGTGGGGGACTCAGCAGGAATATCGGTATCGATCAGACTCTTGGTACCTTGCCGTGGTCAACTATCGATTCACTCCGGCTTGAAGCGGCCGCCGCTCGTCGATCCCAAGACACAGTGCCGGAGCCGCCGACCCAACCCCCCGCAGAAGGCTTTCCGTGGACACCATGGCAAAAATGTGGTGGGCCCAGTTGTTGGATAGTATACGAAACCTGCCAAACGTATCTATTGATCAGCGCGGACTCATGCAGTATCGAAGACCTCAAAGTCATTTACGCCGAGTGGTCCGAGAGAGCAGAGCAAGAAGGCGGCCAATGCTACCCAGATCCTTGGGGACTTATTAGTCCAGGCCGGGCCACATATGGATGCAATGATGGATGCAGTTGCGGGTTGGGTGAGACGTTTGTGCGAGCGTATTACAGAACAAATGCCATACGTTTCGCCGAGGGGGTCGTCGGCTCGTGTCGCTTCACTGTCGGATATGGAAGAGAATACGCGGTAAGACTCTATCGTGGCCATTGTTATTACAACGTGCAGAAATAGTCGTAAAATCATAAGCGACATAGTTCAATAGGATGCCGACGAATATGTCAGCCATTGCGAGACGTGTAAGCTTGTTGCTAGCGTGGTCCCTGTGCTTCATATTCGCAATCGCAGCATTTCCTATATGTATCTTGAGCTCCGCGACTGGTATTCCATATCAAGCGGCAGACGACCGGGGGCTGCATGTAGAGGGGGTGGGGTATTCTATTGTTGTTCACGATGTAGCAGTTTTTGGAATGACCAAGCCGCGAGGGCCAGGCTCATTGGCAGCAGCCCACTCTCGGCCCGGCTGGGCCAGTGACGATTTCCGGAAACGATATCGAGTGGAGACGAATCGCGCGACAGGCGAGTTAAGTTCAGAAACGGATTGGCAGGAGATCGCGGTTGGCTGGCCACTCCGTTTTCTGACTCATTCACAATCCCGCAGTGGCTCGGAGTGCGTGGATGGCATCCTCTTAGGACGGGATCCAATGAAGTACAAAGTAAGTGTTCCAGTTGAATACAAGACCGGTGCGATCCATGTGATGGAGCTTCCAATGCAAGCTCTGCGCGCAATCCCTTTGCGCGTACTTTGGTGGAGGTTCGCTGCGAACGTTGGTGCGGCGATGATCGCTGTTGGCGCCATACGCTGGCTTGTTGGATCAATCGTGCGACGGCGCCGGCATTCCGCTGGCCGCTGCGTGCGATGTGGCTATGACCTTAGTGGTATTTCTGAAGGCAAGGGGTGTCCGGAGTGTGGCAGCAAGTCGAGCCTGGTTCCCCGAACCACTTGAACCGTGCCGCGAATCACCGGCATATCGATTGGAGCGATCAGTCCGCAGTGCTCGTCCGTGAGTCCGGCGCCGGTCGCAACAACTCAAGCCCGGCGATTCGTGCTGGAGCACCCGTCGGATCGGCGCCGTGGTAATCGCTTTAGCATGAGTGTCCTCGGGCGGCAACGGCCTGCTGACCAAGCGCAGCCAGGACTCCACGGGCGTGTGGTCCGGCGGCGTCGGCGATCGCGTGACGAGTTTCGCCTATGACTACCGCGGCCGCATGTGCCTACAGACCAATCCCGTCTCGCCGCACACGCTGGTGAAGTACGACAACTCGAACCGGGCCATCGCCACGGGCCAGTACAACGCCGTGACCGGCCTGACGATCGCGACCGATCCGACCAGCACGGCCACGGCCAACACCGGGGCGACCATCCGCCTCACCCTGAACGAGACCGCCTACGACCAGCGCGGCCAGGTCTTCGAATCCACGCGCTGGGAGATCAACCAGTCCAACGGAACCAAGGGCTCCAGCCAGGTGACGGACAACTGGTACGACGCGGACCGGCGGCTGGTGAAGACGATCGGCTCGCAGATCACCAAGACGTTCTACGACCGGCTCGGCCGCGCCACGGATCGGTTCCTGCTGGCGTACACGGACGACAGCACGACGTACTCGGCCGCGCTCACCGTCTCCGGCGACCTGGTGCTGGAGCAGACGCACACGGCCCTGGACCCGACGACCGGCCGGGCGCTGGCCCAGTGGCTGGTGCAGCGCGCCCATGATGACACCTCGGCGGGCACGACCGGCGCCCTGGACACCAATGGGGACAGCGATCCCATGGTGCTGACCTCGGGCAACCTGCAGGCCAACGCGCGGCCGCAGATCACGTCGATGTGGTACGACAACTGGGACCGGGTGAGCAGCACCGTGCAGTACGGCACCAACGGCGGGAGCACGTTCACGCGCACGGCGCTGAGCGTTCCCGCGTACGGCTCGGAGGGCTCGCCCCCGACGTACATGCGGACCGACTACGCCTTCGACACCTTCGGCCGCTCGTACCAGGTGAAGGACTCGGCCCAGAAGATCAGCCAGACGAACTACGACTTCGCCGGGCGCAAGATCCAGACCATCGACAACTACGTCAATGGCACCTGCCAGACGACGGCGGGGACGTACGGGGATCAGGACCGGACGGTGGACTACGAGTACACGAACGGGCTCGTCACCAAGGTGACGCGGGAGATGCCCAAGACATCATCTCTGCACGACAACGATCAAGAAACCGATTACGAGTACGACACGGTCAGCGGCGTGAGTTCTTCGTCGGTCATCAAGCGCAAGAACATCCTGACGAGGGTGGTGTACCCGGAGCAGAGTGGCGGGCAGAACGCCACGGACCGGGACGTGATCTACGTCTACAACGCGCTCTCGCAGGTGAGCAGCACGATCGACCCGGCGGGGAACGTGATCGACACGACGTACGACGCGGGCGGGCGCGTGACGCAGCGCGAGGCGACGACGATCATCTCCGGCTTCGACACGACCATCACCAAGATCATTACCGGCTACGAGGACCGCGGCATGGTGAACGATGTGCAACAGAAGAATGGAGGGGGGACGGTCAAAGACGAGTTGAGCATGTCCGCCTTCCAAGCTGAATGTTAAGGGTTCGAATCCCTTCGCCCGCTTTGCAGATTGAATAAGTCTCCCCAAAGGTCGAGCGGGGCGGGACTCATCTCTCGCACATTTCCGATCTGTGCGGATCAACTGCAGCCGACGAACCAGGCGGTGAGGAAATCGAAGATGTCTTGGACGCTCAGGCCGCCGCCGCTGAAGTCGGCGCGGGGGTCGTTTGCGAACCAGGCGCCAAGGAAATCGAAGATGTCCTGGGTGGTGACGGTTCCGGAGGAGTTGAAATCGGGACGGCAGATCGACTGGCTGCACGGGCCGTACTGGGCGATGCCGTAGGCGGCCTGGCTGCCGGCGATCTGGAAGTTTCCGCCGACGAACATCTGCGTACCGGAGACATGCAGCCCGAAGATGCTGGGAAAGTTGCCCGTGATGGGGAAGGAGACGCCGCCGCCGACGGGGGTCCAGACGTTGTTCTCGAGGCGGTAGATGTAGTGCTGCTGGCTGTCGGCCGTCCATCCGGCGTAGAGCTTGAGACCGCTTCCATCGTTGAACACGGCGAGGGATGTGGTCTTGCCGCCAAGGTTTTGCCCGACGATGCGCCACACGACGCCATCGAACGATGCAACGGTCGCGGGCTGTCCTCCGACGCGGAGGTCGTACCCCGCTGCGTAGAGGCGCGGGCCGGGACCCTCGTTGAAGACCACCAGGGCCGAGACGTCGGAGGTGACGCCCCCAGCGGCGAGCGTGCCGGGGCGCTGCCAGGCGGAACCGCTCCAGCGCGCGACCATGTTGGCCGCGACGCCGTTGACGGAGGTGAAGCGGCCGCCGATGTACAACTGATTGCCGTAGATCGCACTGGCGAAGGCAATGGGAGAAAACGGCCCGGCGAGGCCGACGTCGGCGGTGCCGGCGAAGTTGCTCCAGGTCTGGCCGTCGAACTGCGCGATGCCGTAGGCGGATGTGCCGCCCAATCCCTGGAACGCGCCCCCGACGACGAGACGGCGAGCGCCGGTGGTCGGCTGCCAGTCGAGCAATGTCCAGACGCTGCCGATGGTGATCGGCGCGCCGGCGGAGATCGAGAACCACTGAGCGCCGTCCCACGCGGCGAGGGATGTCGTCTCCGGGACGGCGGCGCCGCCGAAGTCGAAGGTGCCCGCGAACGCTCCGCCCACGATCAGGCGCGGCACGCCACCGATGGGAAATGTGGCCAGCGCGGCCGCAAACCCGTTGGTGCTGCCCAGGTTGAGGCCGCGGGCGAGAGGCGACCATGTGTCGGCTGCAGGGTCGTAGATCGCAACGCCGTTGGTGATGAGCGGGCCGGCGACGCTGAAGGAGCCGCCGACTACGAGCTTGTTCTGGAAGTCGGCCATCGGGCCGACATAGGCGCTGAAGGAATCGAGAATGCCCGTGGCTCCGGGTCCTCCTGGCTGGAATCCGGGCGGGCAGGACTGGCCCATGGAGATTTCGGCGGAGCCGATGAGGCTGAGGAGGGCGACGATCGGAACCATTCGCATCTGCGATCTCTCCAACGTCTGGGGCGATGGCCCGGGTTTGGCTGTCGGGAGACCAGCCGATCCGGAGATTAGCCGAATGAGCGGTCGAAGCAAAGGAGGATATGGAATGAGAATGAGCTCGCGGGCAGGCCGTGGTGTGTGGTTCTGGAGCAGCATGGTGTCCGATGGCCAATCGCATCCGCACCGCCACCGGATTCGGGCGTTATGAGCCGCCGGAGCTATGAAAAAAGCCCCGTTGTGAAACGGGGCTTCTCGGATGAGGGTCGACTTGCGTCGAACCTCGTGCCGGTCAATGCTGGGAATCAGTCCTCTGTTGAGGCCGGGCGGGCGTTGACGAGCCGGGGCTCTCGGCGAACCGGAGGGCGATCGATGCGGAGGGAGGGCGAGGGGTGGCGGACTTCCTGCATCGGAGGCAGCCAGAGCGGGGTGCCGCGATCGATGGACTGCTGGAGGGCGCGAATGACACGGACATCGGCGAGCCCTTCCCAACCCGAGGGCTCGGGCTCCTTGTCATTGAGAATGCAGTCGGAGAAGTAGACCAGCTCGGCGGCGAACTGATCGCGCTTGGCGAACTGTCGCGTGCGGCTCTTGCCGCCGATGTTGACGCAGAGCCCGAGTCCTTCGGCGAACTCGTAGGCGGGATCCACGCAGAGCCGACCTTCGGTGCCGAGAACTTCATACCACCCGGTGGCGCTCGTGCCGTAGCTGCAGACGAACGAGGCGAGGCGGCCCTCGGGAAATCGCATCTGGGCGCTGACGGTCTCGTGCACCTCCTGGAAACGCGGATCGCCGCTGCCGGCGGTCCAGGCGCCCACCTCGATCGGCTCGGCGCCGAAGATGCTTCGGGCGGCGTTGATGCAGTAGATGCCGATGTCGTGGAGGGGGCCGCCGCCGAGATCGGCGCGAAGGCGAATGTTGGGATCCTCGACTTGGAACGTGAAAACGGACGTGAAGATTCGGGGATCACCGAGTTGTCCGGCTCGAACGATCTCGAGGGCCTTGAGCGTGGCGGCCTCGAAGTGGAGGCGGTAGGCGCTCATGAGTCGCACGCCGGCTCTTTCGCAGGCGCGAATCATCTCGACGCATTCGCGTTCGGTCACTGCCAAGGGTTTTTCGCACAGGACATGGACCCCCGCCGCGGCTGCCTCGCGAAGCAGGGGGAGATGCTCGGAGTTGGGGGTTGCGACATACAGGGCGTCGATGCTCTCTTCGGCGAGGCAGCGGCGGAGCCCGGCGTAGTCGTAGAGCGCCTCGACCGAGTAGCGAGCGCCGAGTTCTTTGAGCTTGTCCTGATCATCGGTGACAAGCGCGGCCAACTCCGAGTTGCGCGTGGCGTGCGCGAACGCCGGCAGGACGGCGGCCTGGGCGATGTAGCCCAAGCCGGCGACGGCATATCGCACTTTGCGTGCCTGGGGTTCGATGGGCCGGGCGTGCTCGACGGGCTCGGAGTGAACACCCGGCGCATCGGGCGCGGATGTGCTCCGACGGGACTTGGATTGCTTGGGCATGTGCGTTCTCGGTGGTCTGAAAGCGTGAACCGGCGGCTCGCGCGTAGGCGACGCGGGCCGCCGGGCCGGAAACAAGAGTTACCAGCGGGACTCGAAGCGAGGTCCGGACGAGATGTGCTGGCCGTATTGATCTCGTTGATGACCGGAGTTCCCGCGCGGGTAACCGCGATCGACGTCGCGATCGTCGTAGTAGTTTGAGGATCGTTCGCCGCGCGAGCCGGTGAACTGCCCGTACTCGTTGCGATCCTGCTCGCGCGCGGAGTGCTGGCCGCCGCGGACGCGGTCTTCGTAGCTCAGATTCCCGCCGCGGCCGTCGGCGCGGGGGTAGCCCGGGTCGGAGCGCTCGTATTCGTACCGGGAGCCGTACCCACCCTGATTGCCGTACCCGGTGTAGCGGCCGTACTCATCGCGATCCTGACGGTCGCGGGAGAGGCCCGCGTCGTTCGAACGCTCGCGGTTGCGGTCGTAGTCCTCGTCGTAGCGGGGATAAGAGGAACGGCTGCTCTGCCGCTCCATGCCCCGGTCCTGGTGATAGTCGTTCTCGTAGCGGTCGGAGCGTCCGCCCTGACGCGATCCCGTGAACTGACCGTATTCGTTGCGATCCTGGAACTGCGGGGGACGATAGCCGCCCATTCCGCCGGACTGGCGAGAGGATGGGCGATCATCGCGTCCCTCGTAATAACGCTCGCGATTCCGGCCGCTCTCCCGCCCGTCGTATCGATCGTCGTAGTCCCTGTGCATCGTGATACTCCTGCTTGTGTGTTGGTTGCCGGTCGAGCGATGTGCCACCGCGGCGCGATCGCGCGACGACGAATGTCCCTTCGAGGTCGCCTTGCCGCGGCCTGTTCCCCCGGGGTCGGGGTTCTTCGCGGAGCGACGCGCTCGCGCGGTCTGTTTGCTTCTGGCTCTTTGTTGCGATGGCATGGGATTCTCCTCGGTGCGGCGCTTCGACGGCCGCCTCAACAGAGGTGGGGTCATGGTGCCGAGCGCGAGTGAATCAAGAGTGAAGCACAATCGCGGGGGGAACAACTTCGCGACATTCTTCTGATTGTGACCTCCGGCCACGCCCCGCATTGTGGGGTACGAGAAATATCGCGGGGAACGATGAGCTTTGCTTCAGTGCGCATTCAGGATGCGTTGCGGAGCGAAGGACAGGTTCCCAACTTGCGGAGCGTGAACAACCCAGAAGAAAGGGATCTCGCATGCCGCGTTCATGGTCGAACAAGGACGAGCGTCAGTACGAGCACGTTCGGGAGTCCGAGTTGAAGCGCGGCCACTCGGCGAAACGCGCCAAGCAGATCGCGGGGGCCACAGTGAACAAGAACCGGCGCCGGCAGGGCCGGACGAAGGAATCGTGAACTCGCCGGCGCCACCGACGCGCCGCGCCCTTGGCTGGAAATGGAAACGAGAACGAGGAGGCTGACGCATGGATGTGCGAACCGAGAGCGGCAGCATTTCGCCATGGATGGATCGGACACCAGCCCCCCTCCGGCCCTTGATGGAGGATGTGAGTGCGGACGTGGCGATTGTCGGGGCCGGAATCGCGGGGTTGAGCGTGGCGTACGAGTTGGCCCGACGTGGAAGGGGCGTCGTGATCGTGGACGACGGTCCGATCGGCGGAGGAGAGACCGGGCGCACGACGGCGCACCTCGTGACGGCGCTGGATCGGAGGTATTACAGCATCGAGCGGATGCACGGCGCGGAACGCGCCGCGCTGGCGGCCGAAAGTCACGCGGCCGCGGTGGACCGGATCGAGGAGATCGTTCAGACCGAGCGGATCCACTGTGACTTTCAGCGTCTGTCGGGATACTTGTATGTCCCCGAATCGCTCCGTTCCAAGGAAGCCGAGTTGATCGAGCGGGAGCGGAGCGCCGCGCTGCGAGCCGGCGTGGCGTGCGCGGTGCGGGAGCACACTCCTTCGATCTCCTGCGAGCCGGGACCGTGCCTGGAGTTCCTGCGGCAGGGCCAGTTCCATCCGCTCTCATACCTGGAAGGGCTGGCAGAGGCCATCACACGGCGCGGCGGACGCATCTTCACCGGGACGCACGCGGAGCAGATCGAGGGCGGCAAGAACGCTCGCGTCGTCTGCGCCGGCGGAAGGACCGTTGTCGCCAGGGCGGTTGTGGTTGCGACGAACACGCCGGTCAACGACCGTATCGCCCTCCACACCAAGCAGATTGGGCACCGGACCTACGTACTCGGGATGGGGATGCCCACCGATACGATGCCGCCCGCGCTCTTCTGGGATGGTTTCTGGGACGATCCCGATGATCCGTACCACTATGTTCGTCTGGCGACGCATCGCATTTCCGGGCGCACGCTGCTGATTGTCGGCGGAGAGGACCACAAGACCGGGAGAGCGGACGACGGGAGGACGCGATACGACCTGCTCGAGTCGTGGGCGCGTGTGCGGTTCCCGATGGCGACGAGCGTGGAGTTTCGATGGTCGGGCCAAGTTATCGAGCCACTCGACGAACTGGCCTTCATCGGACGCAACCCGGGACATGAAGAAAACGTGTTCGTCGTGACCGGAGATTCGGGCAACGGCATGACACATGCTCTCATCGCGGGCATGATGCTCCCGGACCTGATCGACGGGCAGGACCACCGATGGAAGGCCTTGTACTCGCCCTCCCGATTGCCCATCGGTGCGCCGGGCACAGCCGTGATGGAGACGGCGGAAATGGTGTCGGAATACCGGGACTGGCTCGTGCCCCACGATGGACGGCCTGTGGAAGAGCTTGGGGCCGGGGAAGGTACCGTGGTGCGCCATCGCGGCAAGCTGCTGGCCGTCTTCAAGCGAATGGACGGATCGCTGCGGTGGCACTCGGCCGTCTGCCCCCACCTGCTGGGAGTCGTCCGGTGGAACGCGGCGGAGCATTCATGGGATTGTCCGTGCCACGGTTCACGGTTCGATTGCGATGGACGCGTGATCAACGGACCGGCGAATCGAGACCTCGCGCCGGCCGCGGAGCCGACCGAGGATCGGGCGGCGGTCATTTCGGGAGCGGCTCGGGATGAGAGCACTTCCGATCGCGATCATACGGGCGTCACGCCGGGCGCCGCATCGATGGAAGGGAAACTCTAGGAGCAAACACAAACTCCCGGACCCATCGGAAATCGGAGTGGACGTTCCATAGTCAGTCCCGCTCGATCATGGTCGAAGGCCTCTGGGAAACAAGGATGCCCGGGGGCCTTCGATCGTTCACGGGGTCGGGCGGGTCGGCGCGAGCGAAGAACCCGCGATCTCGACGCGGACTGCGCCGCTGAACACGGCCCGGGGATCGCCGCGCTGCGCGATGGAATCGGCGATCGTGGCGATGGTCCGGGGGACCGTCGCGGCGACTGCCGGCTTGCCCGCCACCGTGACGTTCACGGGCTGGTCGAGATCGAGCATGTCGTCGTTAAGAAGAACGGTGAGCGACTGCACGCCATCGGCCTTGAGAATGTCGATGGTCTGGCCGCTCCGCTGGGCCACAATCTCCTGATCCTTCTTCGCCTCGGCGGGGGGCATGGCGAGCCAGTAGAAGCGATCGTGCGTGGTGCCCGCCTGCTTCCAAACGATGCGTTCGGGAAGGGGATTTCGCGTGAACTTGGCCATCCACTCCACGGCGACGGCGTCCTCGCGGTTCATCCAGTGCGGGCGCCCCTCGTGCAGCTTGACCTCGTGCTGGTATCCGGTGGGATCCGTCTTCTGCAGGTCGTCGAGCAGGCCGCCCCACTTCTGCGCGATCTTGTTGCGGTCGTAGCCGTTATCGAGCGCCCCGACGTGGATGGTGAAGCCGATGTTCCGGAGCCCGAGGGGAGAGGCGTCGTTCGGGTGACCGGCCATCATGGATGCGGCCGCAAGACGATCGGCCATGCGCGGGGCGAGCTGGTAGACACCGTCACCGCCGGCGGAGTATCCCATGATGTAGACGCGATCGGGGTTCACGCCCTCGAGGACGATCGCTTCCTGGATGAGCTGGTCGAAGAGGGCGTCGATGTGCGGCTCGTGCCAGAGGTTCCAGGTATTGGTCGGGGCCCGCGGAGCGATGTAGAGCGAGTTTGCGGGCTCGTAGAGCTTGATCTGGTTGAGCCACTGCTGGTCATTGATCTTCTGCGAGGTGTTGCCGCCGCCGTGCATCGAGATGAAGAGGTTCCAGCCGCCCGCCGGCTTTTCTCCGAAGTTCTTGCGGAGAAACTTCATGGTTTTTCCGGCGGCGACGACCGTGTCTGCCTTCCACTCGGTCTCGCGCGCCGCACGCAGGGCGGAGACGTGGTCTTCCCACAAGAGCGATTTCGCCTCGGCGCTCTGAACCTTGGTGAGCGGGATCTTGGAGAAAGGCTGAGCGTCGAGGGCCGGGCGGTCCGCGGAAGGCTTGCCGAGCCAGCATTTGAGAGCGTCGATCGGAGTGTCCAAGCCCGCCGGTGCAGCGGACGTCGGTCCCGCTTTGGATTCCGGCTTTGGATCCAGGGCGACCGGATCCGCCAGAACAAGCCTGACCGCGGCGTCGGCATCTGCTCCCAGGTGGATCTTCTGCTCGACAAAGCGGGTCCCGGAGGCTGCGTGCACGAGGTAGTCGGCATCGGCCCCGATCTCGAACACGGCGGATGAACCATGGACTTCACCAATGGCTTGGGAGTCCGTTGTCAGGCGGATCGTGGATTCGATGGGCGCATTGTCGGCCCCGACCACGCCGACGGAGACTTTCTGCCGGTGGATGTAGTACTTGCTGACGTCGACCGCGCTGATGTCCTTGCGTCGGGACCAGATCATGATGAAGGGCTGGTCGGTCTTCCGGAACGACGCCGCATAGATGCGGTACTCGGGCCGGGAATCGTCGGCCTTGGCCGCGGCCGCGCTGAACCAGGTTGCGTTCAGTTCGCCCGGCTCGGCCGCGCCGATGTACCACCACTGACCGTCCCAGAACTCGACCCATGTGTGATTGCCGCTGTCGTCGGACCAATGCGGCGTGCCGACGACGCGCGCCGGAATGCCGACGGCTCGGCAGGCGTCGGCAAGAATAATGGAAAGACCGGTGCACGACGCGAAACCGATTTCCTGCGACTCGGCCGGGCTCTGATCCGGCTTGCGTCGCTTGGTCGCGTGGTACTGCACGCCAAGCGTCTTGAAGACGGTGCGATTGAGGAGCTGGGCGGCCTCGGTCGCGGACTTGCATTCTTTGACAACAGACCCAAAGCGGGCCACGAAGTCGGATCGCCATTCGTCGCGTCGTTCGTTCACGTTCGCGTAGGGAAGGACGTCGTTCAAGAAGACGTCCAATGGAATGCTCGACGCCCACGGATGCCTGGTGCGGGCCTCGTAGGCAAGAGTGACATTCTTGAGAAGGAAGTCGGCCTTGAGCGACTTGAGATCGCTCTCGGGCATGTTGAGAAGGAGAAACGAGAGGCCCTCACGCTGATCCGTCTTGCAACGCGAGATGGCCTCGATGATCTGATCGCGGTTCTCGCCGGCGCCGGCGAGACGTTGCGTGACTCCCTCTCGATATTCGGCGGGGATGAGCGCCGTGGCTTCGTGGGCGACGTCGACTGGGTCAGGGGATCGGCCATGAGCCCGGAATGCCACTGCGACGAGCAGCGCGCAGGCGCCAATGTGACCGGCCAATACCCATGTTCCCCGCCGCACGAGATGGCCCATGATCACGCTCCGAAACTGGTGATGCTTAGGGAACAAGTATCGCGTCAAACCTCGCCGACACCATGCCGTGAGGAGGATTTTACGTCAAAGCCGGGGAGGGCTTGGTCCGTGGATAAGTATGGACTTAGATCGACGGAGGTGTTCAGGTAAGGACCATCGACAAATCCACGGAACCCGCGGGTTCCATCGTGGATCGCCATACAAATGCGCTCACTCCCGGCGTCTGGACTGGATCAGGCGCATCGCTTCGTCCACATCCTTGTCGCCGCGACCGGAGAGGTTCACGACGATGTGCTGATCGGCGGGAAGCGTCGGAGCGAGCGCGGCGGCGTGGGCGATGGCATGCGAGCTTTCCAGTGCCGGGATGATGCCTTCGGTGCGGGCGAGGAGCTGGAAGGCGTCGAGGGCCTGGGCGTCGGTCGCCGCGGTGTACCCCACGCGATTCGCATCTTTCCAGAAGGAGTGCTCCGGGCCGACGCCGGGATAGTCGAGGCCCGCGGAGCAGGAGTGAACTTCCGCTGTCTGGCCATCGGGGCTTTGCAGCACGTAGCTGAGCGAGCCATGGAGCACGCCGGGTGTGCCGAAGGAGAGCGGCGCCGCGTGGTCGCCGGGCTTGTTTGACCGTCCGCCGGCCTCGACACCAATCATGCGAACCGTGGCATCTTCGACGAACGGATAGAAGATGCCGGCCGCGTTCGAGCCGCCGCCGACACAGGCGATGACGACATCGGGCAAGCGGCCGGGGCCGATGGCGGGATCGAGACATTGGGCGCGGCACTCGCGTCCGATGACGCTCTGGAAATCGCGGACGATCATCGGGAAAGGGTGCGGGCCGACGACGGAGCCGATGATGTAGTGGGTATGCGCGACACTTCCCATCCAGTCGCGCATCGCCTCGTTGGTCGCGTCCTTGAGGGTGCGCGAGCCGGAATCGACCTCGACGACACGGGCTCCCATCATGCGCATGCGGACGACGTTCAGCCGCTGGCGGCGGACGTCCTCCGAGCCCATGTAGACGTCGCATTGCAGGCCGAAATGGGCCGCGGCCGTGGCGGAAGCTACGCCGTGCTGGCCCGCGCCGGTCTCGGCGATGATGCGTTTCTTGCCCATCCGGAGCGTGAGAAGGGCCTGGCCGAGCGTGTTATTGATCTTGTGGGCGCCGGTGTGGGCGAGATCCTCACGCTTGAGCCAGATCGTCGCGCCGTGGGACTTTGGAGCGCTGACGCGGAGATGATCGGTCAGGCGTTGAGCGCGGAAGAGCGGCGTGGGGCGGCCGACGTACGTGCGCTGGAGCGATTCGAGTTCGGCCCAGAAAGCGCGATCGGCGCGAACGGACTCGTACACGTCGCGAAGCTGATGGAGCGCTGGGACGAGGGTTTCCGGCACGTACGCGCCGCCGAACGCGCCGAATCGGCCGCGCGAATCGGGGACGGGCGAAGCGGACGGCGGTAGGCTTGGCGACGCGATCATCGGCCAAAGCGTAGAAGGGCTTGCCGCGGGCCGAAGCGCGGCAAGAATGCGACTGCCATGCCAACGCCCCCGACGACGATCGCCCAACTGACGCAGAACGCCAAGCCGTTCATGGATGAACTCCTGAGCAATCCGCTGCACGCCTGGATCGTGTCGGGCTCGACATTGGTGGGATTGATCGCCGCGTTCTTCGTGATCCGGTACATCGTGCTGAGCCAGCTCGCCAGGCTGGCCAAGCACACGAAGACGAACTGGGACGACGTGCTGGTCGAGATGCTCCGCCGGGTGAAGCTCTGGCTCATCCTGCCGGCGCTCCTGCACATATCGGTACAGGCGCTCGCGCTCCCGCCGGCACTGGCCAAGACGGTTCAGGTGCTGGCGCTCGTGGGGCTCGGACTGCAACTGCTGATCTGCGCCCAGCACGCGATCGATGCCGGCCTGGAGACGCTCGTTCGGCGGACGCGTTCGGAGAACGCCGAGCACGACGCGACGATCGCGTCGAGTCTGGGCGTTGTGCGCGTGCTGCTGATGGGTCTGATCGGCCTGCTGGTCGTGCTCTTCGCACTCGACAACATGGGTGTGGCGGTGACGCCCATGCTGACGGGCCTGGGGATCGGCGGCATCGCGGTGGCGCTGGCCGTGCAGAACATTCTCGGCGACCTGTTCGGGTCGATCACGATCCTGCTCGACAAGCCGTTCGTCGTGGGTGACTCGATCCAGGTCGGGGACAAGTCGGGCACGGTGGAGCGGATCGGGATCAAGACCACGCGCGTGCGGGCCAACTCCGGCGAGCAACTGGTCTTCGCGAATACGGATCTGCTGTCGTCTCGCGTGCAGAACTTCAAGCGCATGCTGGAGCGCCGTGTGCAGTTCGCGGTGAGCGTGACGTATGAGACGCCGACGGCGAAGCTCCGCCAGATGCCCAAGATGATCCAGGAGGCCATCGAGAAGCAGAAGCCCGTGCGATTCGACCGGTGCCACCTGAAGTCGTTCGGCACGTCGTCGCTGGACTTCGAGGCGGTGTACTTCGTGCTCTCGGCCGACTTCAAGCAGTACATGGATGTTCAGCAGGCGATCAACCTGGAGCTGCTGGAGCGGTTCGCGGCCGAGGGGATCGAGTTCGCGTATCCGACGCAGGTCGCCATCCATCGCACGGACGGCGCCGTGAAGGCATGAACAGGCAGGGCGTGCCGACGACGAGATCGGCTACGCTCACGATATGGAACAGCGGCCGCTGACGTGCGATGACCTTTTGTTTGTGGCATTCAATGGACGAGTCGTCGCGGTCCACCGGCATGACGGCTCGATTGTCTGGGAATGGACCGAGGGCGCCGCCAGCAACTACGTGGGCCTCTTGCCCGACGGAGACATGCTCTTCGTCAGCAGCCGCGGCTACACATGGGCGCTCGACCCCGCGACCGGAGCGACGCTCTGGCACCAGCCCTTCAAGGGCATGGGAATCGGTGTTCCGTCGCTCGCCACGATGCGAGGCACTTCCTCAGGCTCCTCGGGCGCGGCGGCGGAGACGGAACGCAACGAGGCCGCGCAGCGCTCCGCGTCGAACTGAGCCGCTCCGACCGATCAGGCCCGGCCGAATCGTTTTTCAAGTTCCTTGATCGTGAGCCGGATGCTCGTCGGTCGTCCGTGCGGGCAACTCGCCGAACGCTCGACGAGGTCGCGGAGCTTGAGCAGGTCGCCGAGTTCGGTGTCGCTCATCCGATCGCCGGCCTTCACCGCGGCCTTGCAGGCCATCATGTCGAGCACCTCGTGCAGGGCCTGCTCGCTGGCCGGCGCGAAGCCCTCGGCCTCGGATCGTTCGAAGAGCTCGGCGATGAACTCGCCCGGATCGACACCCCGTTCAAAGAGAAACGATGGGAAGGCCTGGACACCGATGGACTCGGGGGAGAGCAGGTCCGCCGCGATGCCGATCCTCTCGAGAATGGGACGGAGTTCCTCGAGTTTCATCGCGGCCGATCGCGGGACACGGACCTGAGCCGGAACGAGCAAACTCTGCGATTCGAGTGGCCGGCCGGGCTCATCGGCGCTGCCGATGATGCGGGCCATGAGCACCTCGAACATGACGCGTTCGTGGAGGGCGTGCTGATCGACGATGAGCAGGCCCTGCTCGTCCTGGGTCACGACGTACGAGTTGTGGACTTGGAGGAGCCGATCCTTGGGCTGCGGAACGGGGAGTTGAGAGTCGGCGGCAGGAAGAGGATCGGACGGTGCGATCGGCGCACTCGTATTCGCGGACGCGGGCAGAGGAGTTGAAGACGGAGACGCTTCGCCCGCCGGAATCGGAGAGCTCTGCTCCATCACTCCAGGAGCCACACGCTCGATCGCCTCGCGAACGACTTGATACTCGAATCGATTCTGCACGCGCTCCGGAATGGCCCGCTTGAAGAAGTCGACGAAGGACTTGGGCTCGACCGCAGCGCTTCCCGGCATGGGCTGCGCCCCCGCCCCGGCCTCCCCCACTCCTCCAACTCTTCCAGCGCCGAACATTTCACCGCCCCGCCATCTCGTCTGCTCCTCGACGCGCGGCGTCAGATCGGCCGCCTGGAGCGCCTGCTTCACCGCCCGCAACACGACCTGGTGGACCATGGATTGATCGCGGAAGCGAACTTCGGTCTTGGCGGGGTGGACGTTTACATCCACGGCCGAGGGATCCATCTCGATCATGAGCACGGCAGTTGGATATCGGCCGGGCTCGATCAGGCCGCGGTATGCCTCGCGCAGCGCGTGCTGGATGGTCTTGTCTCGAATGGGACGGCCGTTCAGAAAGACGTGCTGGGCCTTGGGCGTTGCACGCGCGATGCCCGGCAGACCAACGAGTCCCCAGAGCGTCATGCCTCGTGCGTCGTCGAATCGATCGGCGGAAACCTCGAGCATCTGGTCGGCCAACTCAACGCCGAGCACCGCAAGCGCCCGATCACGCGGACCTTGATTCGGCGGCACATCGAGCACGCGCTTGCCGTCGGTGACAACAGTGAATGCCACTGAAGGATGCGAAATGGCGAGCGTGCACGCGGCGTCCACGCAATGACCCTGTTCGGTCTGCGCGGTACGGAGAAATTTCCTTCGTGCTGGCGTATTAAAGAACAGGTTTCGAACCGTGACGGAAGTGCCGACGGGGCCCGAGGCCGGCCGCACAGGCGCGACCTGATCCCCCTCGACCTCGATCAGGGAAGCTCCTGAAGCATCCGCCGTCCGCGATCGGATTCCCAGCCGAGAAACGCTGGCGATGGAGGCGATCGCCTCTCCACGGAACCCCATGGTACCGATGCGATCAAGATCCTCGGGGGTGGTGATCTTGCTGGTGGCGTGCGGCGCGATTGCGAGGGCGAGTTCACCTTCGGGGATGCCAGAGCCGTCGTCCGTTACCCGGATCAGTTCGATTCCACCCTGTTGAATCTCAACAGAGATTGATTGCGCGCCTGCGTCCAGCGCATTCTCGATGACCTCTTTGACAACGCTGGCCGGGCGCTCCACGACTTCGCCGGCGGCGATCTGGTTCACAAGAAGCGTGGGAAGCGCCCGGATGGGCGCACGACCAGCTTTCGGTCGCGGTTGGTCGCCGCGCGAACCGTCGTGTGTTGCATCTGAGAGCAAACTCTCCATCGCTTCGAACTCTAGCCGCCGAGTTGGGGGATGATCTTCCGACAGTTTCTGCAACTTCACGCAAATCGCGGTCAGCGGCGAGGCGCATTTGGTATGCTGGAACCGTTCTCATTCTCAAACTTGAAGTGGTCCGACCTCCATGACGCGGTCTCGGCGGTGAGCGTTCCCCGCCCAGACTGTGGTTTTTTGGTGGCGGTTTCGAAGGAGATTCTCTATGTCGTTGCTCTCTCGGATGGGTGTTGCCCTTGCATTGGCTGGGTGTGCGGCCCTGACCAGTTCTGCGCTGGCTCAGAAGTCGCATCAATACGACGTGGACACCGTCACGAACATACCGGCCGGACAGCCGGGCTCAACGTCCGGCATCGCCGGGCCATATCCGAGCTCGATCACGGTCTCGGGCATCAACGCCCCGATCGGCGACGTGAAGGTTGTGCTGCACGGCCTGACGCACACGTTCGTCGCAGACTTGGACATCTTGCTGGTTGGTCCGACCGGGCAAACGGTCGCAATCTTGGACCGCTTGGGCGGCTACAACCCCGGTGTCACCAATGCGGAATACACATTCACGCAGGATGCGCTTCCTTTCCCACCGCAGGCCACGATCGCTCCGAGCGGTCGGTATCGGCCTTCGCAAAACGGCGTGATGCCAAACCTCGCGGCGCCGGCGCCGGCTGGCCCGTACGGAACTTCGCTGGCGACTTTCAAGGGTCGCTCGGCCAACGGCACATGGTCGCTCTACATCGTCGACCAGGCGGGCATCGACTCCGGCACGCTGGCTGGCTGGTCTTTGATTATCTCCGAAGCACCGTCGTTCGCCAATGAGCGCGCGGTTGCGATCCCGGCCGTCGGCATAGGCAATCCGTATCCGAGCACGGCCATCGTCGACGGGCTCGGCGGCACTGTGCAGTCGGTTCAAGTGATGCTCTCCGGCCTCTCTCACACCTACCAATCCGACCTGCGCTTCATGCTGCAGGGTCCGACGGGCGCGACGTGCATGCTCTACGCCAACTGCGGCGACAGCACGGACTGGGTCAACGCGGACATCGTCTTTGACGACAATGCCGCTTCGAACATCGCGCTCGGGTTCGTCCCCATGGCACCTGGCACCTACAAGCCAACGATCTGCACCAACTATCAGTTCAGCCCCGCCAGCCTGGCGGCGCCGGCGCCCGCCTCGCCCTATGGAACAACCCTTTCCGTGTTCAACGGCACGCCTCCCAAGGGAACATGGAAGCTGTGGGTTGAGGACTCGGTCGGCGGCGACAGCGGCAACCTGGCCCGCGGCTGGGCCCTCATCATCAACGGGCAGGTCTGCCCGGCCGACTTCAACAAGTCCGGCGGCCTGGAAGTTCAGGACATCTTCGACTTCCTCTCCGCGTGGTTCGCGGGCTGCCCGTAACACGTCGGTCGTGTGATCTCGTTTGGAGCTTGATACGCGGCCGGGCCATGGCGCCCGGCCGCGTTCTTGTTTGAGCCCGAAAAAGCAGTTGGGCGGGCCGCGTTATGATGGCCGCATGCCGACCATCTTCTCGAAGATCATCGCGGGTCAGATTCCGTGCCACAAGGTGTACGAGGATGCGCACGTGCTGGCGTTTCTCGATATCAATCCGTTGAGCACCGGGCACACGCTGGTGATTCCGAAGGAGGAGAAGGCCACGCTCGGGGAGTTGTCGGACGAGGCGAGCGCGGCGATCGGGCGCGTGCTGCCGCGAGTCTGCCGAGCGGTGATGAAGGCGACGGGAGCGAGCGAGTACAACGTGCTGCAGAACAACGGGCCGGGAGCGCATCAGGTGGTGATGCACGTGCACTTCCACATCATTCCGAAGCTGCCGGATGGAAGAGGGCTGGGAATCGGATGGAAGCCGGTCGGGTTCGATCACGCAGCCGGGGCGGAGTTGGCGAAGAAGATTGCTGGCGCGATGTGAGCCGAGTTGATCTTGACGGGTGGCACACACCCCTGAATCACTGCACGTCCATTGCCACATCGAGCGAGACCGCGTGATGCGTCAGTCCGCCGACGCTGATGTGTTCGACGCCGGTTTCGGCGATGGCGCGGATGGACTGAAGCGTGACGCCGCCGGAGGCCTCGAAGAGGACGGTCGACTTGTGATTCGTCCGCATCTGCACGGCCTGGCGCATCAGCGCTGGCGACATGTTGTCCAGCAAGATGATGTCCACGCCTTGTCCGGGGACGCAGGCGCCGCCGCGGAGGACGGCTTCCAGTTGCTCGAGAGTGTCGACTTCGAGCTCGATGAAGCGGAGCGTCTCGCCCTGGATGTCCGCGGTGCGCCGCGCCTTGTCGGAGGCCTGGATGACCCACCCCGCGAGTTCATCGATGCCGATGCCCGCGACGTGGTTGTCCTTGAAGAGGACCGCGTCGTGCAGGCCGATGCGATGGCAGTGGCCCCCGCCGCAGCGGACGGCGTACTTCTCGAGGGCGCGCCAGCCGGGCGTGGTCTTGCGCGTGTCGAGGAGTTTCGCGCTCGTGCCGTCGATCGCCGCGGCAAACTCGGCGGTGCGCGTCGCGATGCCGGACATGCGCCCGATGAGATTGAGCATGGTGCGCTCGGCGCGCAGCACCTGGTACATCGGGCCGGCGAGCGTGGCGATCGTCTGGCCTTTGGTCAGCCGATCGCCGTCCTGGGCATGGAAGGTGACCGAAGACTCGTGCGCCAGCACGGACATCGTGCGCGGCAGGGTGGCGATCCCGCTGAGCACCCCCGCTTCCCGCGCCACGATCCTCCCGCTACCAGTCACCGTCGGCGGGATGCAGCACTGCGTGGTCACATCGCCGGGTCGGCCGCCGGGGCCGAGGTCCTCCTCCGCGGCCAGCGACAGCAGGCGGCCGAGGGCATCCCCGCCGCCGAGCAGCGCGTGGAAGAGTTCGTTGAGCGGCAGGGCGTTGAGGTCTTGCACGGCGGAGAGTCTACGCTTTTGGCCCGGTATTGTCGGGTCATTTCTCGGAGGTTCTCATGGGTCTTCTGGACGGCCGCGTCGGTCTGATTGTCGGAATCGCCAACGAGCGTTCGTACGCGTTCCACATCGCCAAGGCGATCATCGAGCACGGCGGCAAGTGCGCATTTACGCATCTTCCGGGGGAGAAGAACGAACGGCGGACGCGCCGGGCGGTCGAGGAGCTGGGCGTGAAGGACCCATGGATGATGCCCTTCGACGCCGGGAGCGATGCCGACACCGACGCGGTCTTCGCCAAGTACGCCGAGAGCTTCGAGCGGATGGACTACCTCGTGCACTCGATCGCGTTCGCGGAGCGGGAGTGGCTGGCGGTGGGCAAGTTCACCGAGACGCCGCGGCAGGCGTTCCTGCAGGCGATCGATATCTCGGCGTACACGCTCGTCGCGATGGCCAAGCGGGCGCACCCGATCATGAAGCGCTCCGGACAGGGCGGTTGCATCATGGGCATGTCGTACTACGGTGGCGAGAAGGTCGTGCCGGGGTACAACGTGATGGGCGTGGCCAAGGCCGCCCTGGAGAGCTCCGCGCGGTATCTCGCCAGCGAACTTGGCCAGGACAAGATCCGCGTGAACATCATCTCCGGCGGGTTCCTGCGAACGCTCGCCTCCTCGGCCGTCGGCGGGACGGACAAGATGGGCGAGGAGGTCGAAAAGCGTGCCCCGCTGCGCCGCAATGTCGAGGGTGCGGACGTCGGCAACACTGCCGTGTATCTCGCCAGCGACCTGGGCGCGGGCGTGACGGGCGAGACGATTTACGTCGATTGCGGCGTGAACATTCTGGGGGCGTAGGTTGCAGGCGGCGCGTTCTCGGTACACAGAGGTCACCGAATAGGCACAGAGAGCACAGAGGGCACAGAGGGAAGGCCCTTCTTGAGGCATTTCTCTGAGCTCTCTGTGCCTACTCCGCGATCTCTGTGTACTGAATTGCGTCCGGTTTCGCCCAGAATTGGGCCACGTTTGACGGGTTAACACAAATCGGCGAGCGCGCAGGCGTGGATTGCCGATAGCCCCGGCATGAGCGTGTTTGGCCCGACACCCACGGCCGCTCAGTCACTCGCCGGCCTGAATCAGGCGGAGCGGGTCAACCCGCGCAATAGTGAAACGAAGAAGGCCGCCAAGCCCGACGGGCGGAAGCGCGATGCCGATGCGTTCGAGCCGGATGTGCAGAACGTGCAGTCCGCCGATGCGGTGCGGAACCTGAAATCCAATGGGGATGAGGAGACGCAAGACGACCGGCAGGAGAAGGATCACTACGCGCCGCAGAAAAAGAAACCGCCGGAAGAGCGGCCTCGGCTGGATGTGCAGGGGTAGTGCTCAGACGCTGACATGCTCGCGGCAGATCGTGGCGATCGCCGCGCAGGCGTAGTCCACATCCTGGGCCGTGAGGAACGGGCCGAAGCTCAGACGCACCGCGCCGCTCCCCGTGCCGTTCACCGGGCTGGTGCCCATCATCTCGTGGACGAGCGGGGCGCAGTGGAGACCGGCGCGGGTGAGAATGCCGTACGACGCCTCCAGAATCGCGGCCATTTCCTGCGATGAAAGCTCATCGTGCACGAAGCTGAAGACGCCGACGCGCTTGTCGAGATCGAGCGGGCCGAGCAGGCGGAGCCCGGGTGCGCCAGCACAGCGGCCGTCGGCATGGGGCTGGAGTTCGGCAGCCAGGCGGCGCATCAGCTCCAGTTCGTGATTGCGGACCCATTCCACGCCGCGTTCGAGAAGCCACGCCACGCCTTCGGAGAGGCCGATGATGCCGACGGTGTTGTGCGAGCCGGCCTCGTACTTCTCGGGCATCATCGTCGGGTGCGTCTGCTGCTCGGAGATATTGCCCGTGCCGCCCTCGCGCACGGTGTCGAGCCGCTTCTCCACGCCGGGGCGGATACAGAGGCCGCCCGTGCCCGTCGGGCCGAGGAGCCCCTTGTGGCCGGGGAACGCGAGCAGGTCCGCGTGCGCGGCCTGCATGTCCACCGCGCAGTGGCCAAGAGATTGGGCGGCGTCCATGAGGAAGATCAGGCCATCATCTCCGCTGCCTCGCCCCCCCGCTCCCCCACCACCGCCCGCGCCGAACTCGGCGCACACCGAGCCGATCGCGTTCAAATCCTGGATCGTGCCAAGCACGTTGCTCGCGTGGTTCACGCACACCAGCACGGTTTGCCCCGGCCGAATCGCGCGGCGAACATCCTGCGGATCGATCATCCCAGTCGCGGGATCGGCCTCGACCTTCGTCCACTCGATGTGCGGATCGCGCTCCATCGCCGCGTGCAGCGGCCGCAGAATGGAGTTGTGCTCCATAACGGTCGTAACGATGTGCATCGTCTTGCCCGGCCCAACCCGCCGCCGCGCCGCCGACAGCACGCCTTTCACGCCAAGGTTCAGCCCGTCGGTGGTGTTGTACCCGAAGACCACCTGCTCCGCGGCGGGATTGCCGCGGGAATCCGTCAGGTTCACCAGCCTCGCGATGCGCTCGCGGCACTTCAGAATCGCCTGAGCGGACTCTCGCGCCCCCGCATGCGTGCCGCGGCCGGGCGCGCCGCTCTCGGAAAGATGCCGCGCCATGGCCTCGGCCACGGCCGGGGGCTTCGGGTGGCTGGTGGCGGCGTTGTCGAAGTAGCGGGATTGCACTGCGTCTGTCATCCCTGCCATAGTAGGTTCAGGTCAACGTAGGGGGCCGGCGAGGTGTCGAGTCCAGTGGCCCGACCGCACGAAATCACGTATGCATCGGACTTGCGTCAAACCGCTTCTCGAACATTCCGCGAGAACTCTCTCGGAGCGCAAACTTCGAAGGGTGCCGTTCCAAGCACTTTACCTCTAGGGAACGAGAATGAGACAGCGGAATCGCCAGAGCAACGATCTCCTCACCCCGGTACCGGTCTGTTCGACACCCCAATGTAATTGAACAAATCGAGCCCTTGGGGAGCGGCCGTTCTTTCTCATCGCCCGGTGCCGACAAATCTGGTTCGTTGCCGACGAACCTCCACTCACGCTCGTATTTCCAATCGCTCGCCTTCGTCAGCACCAACTTCTTGCCGTCCTCTTCGGTGGCAAGTCGCGGAACTTCGAATACCGTCGTCTCAGCCCACTCATCGGCTGTCCAAATCGTCGGAACCTCTTCGCCTTCGGGATACTGAATCCTTGACACCGGCCCCCAAGCGTCAACGAGGATGTCGGTAGCAAATCCGATGACTACGCCGCAATGTTGACTCGCGTAATGCGACCACATGAGAATCGAGTGATTTACCTCGCTCAAGCAAAACAGTCGCATGCGACGCTGGAGATCGAGGACACCGAGTCTATCTAGGCGTGGCGCGCATCCTTCCGCGGTGTAGATCGCCGCTGCTTCTAGCTCTGCAAGATGTCGGCGTTCCGCTAGCGAACCCGTAGCGAATCGGGCTTGGCGAATCGCAAGGCCCTTCCGCGCATCGACCGGCATGTTCGCCGGTACGGCGGCTTCGCCAAGGACTGCGCTCACATAGAGCCGTCGAATCCGCGCGAGATACTCAGGCGTGCGCAAATGCCACAGCAAGTCGCATTGCCCGTCAAATGGATCGTTAAAGCGGAGCGGTGACTTCCAAAGAACGGCGTTTCTCGTCAGAATGATCCGTGCGGTTTCGATGGTCGCGTACTTGTACAGAACCGATGGAACCTTTTCGTTCGGCTGCCCCGAAGTACGATCTGCACTCACACGACCTCCCGAGAATCTCTCCGAGTGCGTCCGATTCCTCACGTCCCCCGTGTCGGGTTATAGAACGGCAGCTTCCGCGTCTTGCCGTCGAGCATCGAATCCTTGCCGGTGTCGATCTGGATGGCCGCGCCGTCGCCCGCGATCGCCTTGTCCACGAAGGCCATACCGATCGGGTAGCCGAGCGTGGGGCTGAGGCACGCGCTGGAGACGACGCCGACCTCGCGGCCTTCGCTCATGACCTTCATGCCCTGGCGAGCGGTGCGTTTGGAGTCGAGGGCGAAGCCGACGAGGCGGCGGGCGGGGCCGCCGGAATCGCGCGTGCGGAGGAGGGCCTCCTGGCCGACGAACGGCTCGCCGCGCTCCATCGTGTGCTTTTCGAGGGCGATCGCGAAATCCACGCCGCAGGAGAGGGCGTTGATCTCCTCGCCGAGTTCGTGGCCATAGAGGGGCATGCCGGCCTCCATGCGGAGCGTGTCGCGGGCGCCGAGGCCCGCGGGCTTGATGATGCCGTTCGCCTGCTCCATGCCGGCGTCCTTGAGCAGGAGCTTGAGCCCCATGCTCACGGCCGCGTTGGGGAGGATGACCTCGACGCCGTCCTCGCCGGTGTACCCAGTACGGCTGACGATGATCTTCATCACGACGAGGTTCTTGACGGCGAAGCGGTAGCGCTTCAGGGTGGGAATCTCGCGCGAGACTTTGCCGACGAGTTCCATCACCTTCGGGCCTTGCAGCGCGACCATCGCGGTGGACATGGTCTGGTCGTCGATCTTGCAGGTGAGGTCGCCCGCGGCACGCACCGCCTCGAAGTGCCTGAGCATCTTCTCGCGGTTGCTCGCGTTCACGACGATCAGGAAGTCGTCATCGTCGATGCGATAGACGATGATGTCATCGTGCACGCCTCCCTGCTCGTTGCAGGCCAGCGAGTAGCGGCACTGGCCGGGCTGCATGTCGGAGATCCGCCGCGAGCAGACGCGCTCCAGCAGGCGGCGGGCATGCCGCCCACTCATCTTCACGCGCCCCATGTGCGAGACGTCGAACAGCCCACCGCTGGTGCGGGTCTGCTCGTGTTCCTTCAGCAGGCCGCCGGTTCCATCCGCGCCCTTGTACACCAGCGGCATCTGCCAACCGGCGAAATCGACCATGGTCGCGTGGTGATCGAGGTGGAACTGGTGGAGGGGGGTTTTGTGCATGGGGCGTTTGAGTGCTGGGGGCGTGTGTGGGGCTTACAGCAGGAACAGGGGAAGAGGGGAACAGGAGAAGAGGGGACCGGAAGGGGCCGACATGATAGCGACAATCCCCTGTTCCCCTGTTCCCCTGTTCCCCTGTTCCCCTGTTTCACTTCTTCTCCCCCACTCTCCCCTCCCAGGACCAGTGCAGCGATGCGTCCATCGGCGTGACCGTCGTCGTGCGGAGCAGCTTCTTCGCCAGCTTGTCCATCTGGGCTCGCTCCCGGACGGTGCGGACTTCAAGCTCCAGCGCCTTGGCCGCGGCCTCTCTCTTCGGGGCGCCTTCCTGCGCCGGCAGGTTCTCTTCCAGCTTCACGATCGCGAAGCCTGTTTCTTCTCCCGAAGTGACGCCGATCGCCTCGCTCGTCGATCCCGGCTGCAGGTTGAGCAGGGCCTTGCGGACGGCGACCGGATAGGTTGAGTCCGACAGGCTGAATGGGTCGAGAAGTCCGCCGCGGGCGTTGGATGGGTCGATCGACAACTCCGCCGCCACCTCGGCGAAAGTGACGCCACCCACTAGGCGCGCCTTGACCTGCCGCATCGTCTGCTCGGTCCGCACCAGGATGAGACGCGCCCGCACGCGCGGGCCGTACTTCAGGTCGTACGCCGTGTCGATGTCCTCCTGCGTGATGGCGATCGGCGCATCGCCGATGCCCGCCCGCACCATCGCGCGGAGTGCGGCGTTGCGTTCGAGTAGCCCCTTGAAACGCTTGTCTCCGAGGCCGCGGGTGCGACGGACATTCTGGATCAGCCCTTCGCCTTCATCGTCGGGGAGATGGGCCGCCCGCGCCAGCATCTCGGCGAGAAGGGTGCGCTCGGCGCGAATCTCGGCGTCGCCGATGGCGATGTTCCGCTTGGTGCACTCGTCCTTCAGCACGGCACCCAGGGCAATCTCTTCCAACACCTGTCCGCCCGCAGCTTCGGCGAGCATTGGCCCAACATCCGACCAGCCGAGCACCTGCTCCCCGATGATCGCGACGGGTGCTTCCTTCGGCTTGGCAGGTTGATCGCCGCGCTCAAAGCCGGACATACCGATCGCCAGCGCGATGCCCACCGCTGTCAGCCCGGTCAGGGCCAATGTGTTTCGTGCGTTCATGCCGGATCGTGTTCGTGGAGCGGCATGGATGTCAACCGGGTGGGGACACGGCGAGGGTTTCATTCGCCTCGCCTCGTATTCCACGCCGAAGCATCGGCCTGAAGGCCGATGCCACGTAGGAGGCGACATTCCATGCCAAACGTGGTACAACAATGCCCCGGAGACCCCTCTTGGACGCCGCCGAACAGCCACCGCCGCTCCCCACGGATTTACCCAACGGAGCCGTTCCGCCACCGATTCCGGCAGAAGGCACCCAGCCGCGCCGCACGGGCATGCTCTGCCCCTACTGCGGCCACTTCTCGGCGAACAAGAAGGAGTGCGACCGCTGCCGCGGCCTGTTCGAGCCGCTCTCTCGCCAGGCCTCGCAGAACGGCATGGGGCCGTGGTTCATCCGCGATGAAGGGAACCCATTCAGGCCGGGATGCTCTTACGCCACGATGAAGATGCTGGTCGCACGCAAGCGGATCGTGCCCGAATCCGTCATCCGCGGCCCATCGAGCCGGCAGTTCTGGACATTCGCCAAGAACACACCCGGCATCGCGCACCTGCTCGGCGAGTGCCACGCCTGCCACCAGCCCGCTTCCCCGAACGCTGCGAACTGCACGCACTGCAACGCGAGCTTCGGCGTGGAGGAGGATCGGCAGTATCTCGGGCTCGCGGAGGTGCGGCTGATTCCCGGGCAGGCCGCGCCGGAGACGATCGCGCGTGGCTCCGCTGCGCGACCGGCGGCACGGCCGGCGCCGGAAAGGTCGTCACCCTCGGTAACGGATCCGCTTGCTCCATTCCCGCTCGCGGATGAGCCCGCCTTTCGGCTTCCCGCTCAGGCGGGCGATGCGCCAATCGAATCGGACCAGCCGCCTCCCGAAGCGTTCGAACCGATCCGACATCCGGAGCGCCCCGGTCGCCCGCGTCCGAAGCTGACGGATGCTGAGATCGACGAACTCCTCAAACGCGGCAGCAGCGGCGCGGAGCGGGCCAAGCGAGGCACGGGTGTCGTCGTCGCCCTCATCGTTGCCGCGGGGCTGTGCATCGCGTTGATTGTCGCGCTGGCGATCGCGTTCGCGATCAAGGGTGCGTCGAACCAGGCCGCGGCGGTGAACAATGCGACGAATAGCAACACAGCGGCAAGTTCCGCCCCTGCCGCCTCTCCGGCACCCAGTTCCACGGGCAAGCCGACTCCAACGAACTCGCCGACCGGCACTTCGGGGCCTTCAAAGCGTTGAGCGGGTGATCGGACGGACCGAACGGCGATCCTTTCCTATTGTTGTAGATCAGTTCGCGCCACCAACGGAGCATCTCGATGCCCCCCACCGCCGCCGCTTCCGCCCCCGCCGCCAAACTGTCCTCCGCCGCGCCTTCGCAGCGCATCTGGAACTACTCGGCGGGCCCGGGAGCGATGCCCGAAGAAGTGCTGCGTCAGATCCAGGAGGATGTGTGGGACTGCCGCAACTCCGGCGTGGGAATCCTGGAGCACAGCCACCGAGCACCGGTGTATGACAAGATTCTCGCGGAGGCGTTCGCAGACTGCCGCGCGGTCGGCAATATCCCGTCGAACTACCACGTGCTCTTCATGACCGGCGGCTCGACGAGCCAGAACTACATGGTGCCGATGAACGTCATGCCGGCTGATAAATCTGGCACAGCGGACTATTTCAACACTGGGCACTGGGCCCAGCAGTCGATCGACCACGCCAAGATCTTCGGCACGATCCACGAGTGCGGCTCCTCGAAGGCGGACCACTACACATGGCTCCCGAAGGGGAGCCAGATCAAGTATTCGGCCAAGCCGACGTACGTGCACTACACCTCGAACAACACGATCTACGGCACGCAGTATGCACCGGGGACCGAGCCGACGCCGCCCGCGGGCGTGCCGCTCGTCTGCGACATGTGCTCGGACATCTTCTCGCGCCCGTTCGACGTGAGGAGGTACGGGTTGATCTACGCGAGCGCCCAGAAGAACCTGGGCGCCGCGGGTGCGACACTCGTCATTGTGAGCGATGAGCTCGTGAAGCGCGGCCGCAAGGACATCCCCGTGATGCTCCAGTACCGCCACTTCGCCGAGTCGGAATCCCGCCCGAACACGCCGCCGGTCTTCTCGATCTACGCGATGGGGCTCATGTTCAAGTGGATCAAGAAGATGGGCGGTCCGGCCTTCTTTGAGAAGCACAACATCGAGAAGGCCAAGATCGTCTACGACGTGCTGGATCGTTCATCGTTCTACAAGGGCCACGCGAAGAAGGAAGATCGCTCCTTGATGAACATCACGTTCCGCTGCCCGACGCCGGCGCTGGACGACCAGTTCTGCGCCGAGGCGGCGAAAAATGGGCTCGATTGCCTCAAGGGCCACCGCACGGCGGGCGGGATGCGGGCCAGCTTGTACAACGCGATGCCCAAGGCCGGCGCGAAGGTGTTGGCGGATTTCATGGTCGAGTTCGAGCGCACGCGCGGCTGAGAACTTTCGTGGCGCCCGGGTCTCGCCGATGGGCCTTGGACAGTTAGCGCTTCGCTTTCGACTTCGCTCGCACCGGCTCCTCGGCTGACTGATTTCCCGACTGATCGTGGATACCCACCACTTCGCCGATGACGACCATCAGCGAGAGTGTTCCGCGCGACTGATCCACGCCGGGAAGCAGATCATCGTCGAGCGCGGCGAGCAGGTCCGCGATCTGCTCCTCCGTCCATCCCGCGACCTCATCGAGGACCACCATGCCGGCCACCTTGCCGTCTGCGAGGTAGTGCAGGTCGGTCGTGGCCACGGCGCGCTGGCCGCGCAGGCCGACGAATCGCTCGCTCGATGTGGTGCGGAGGGCTCGTTTCCAGCGGATCATGCGGCCACTGTACCGCGCACCGGGCGAGGAATGCAACAAGGCCCGGGATCTGCTCCCGGGCATTGAACTCAGAGGCTCTGACGAAATGTCGTTCAGGACTACTTCACGCCGTCCTTCTCGGCCATGAGCTTGAGCATGTCCACGCAACGGGCCGCGTACCCGGCCTCGTTGTCGTACCAGCTCACGACCTTGAAGAACCGGTCGTTGAGCTGAATGCCCGCCTTGGAATCAAAGATCGAGCTGCGCCGGTCGCCGATGAAATCGCTGGAGACGACCTCCTCATCGGTGTAGCCCAGCACGCCCTTCATCGAGGTCTCGCTCGCCTTCTTCATCGCGGCGTTGATCGCCTCCAGGCTCGTGGGTTTGGCGGAGCGGAACGTCAGATCGACGCACGAGACGTCGGCCGTCGGCACGCGAAAGCTCATGCCGGTGAGCTTGCCCTTTGTGGCGGGGATGACGAGCGCAACGGCCTTGGCCGCGCCGGTGCTCGCGGGGATGATGTTCATGTACGCGTTGCGACCCCCGCGCCAGTCCTTCTTCGAGGGGCCGTCCTGCGTCGGCTGCGTGGCGGTCACGGCGTGTATCGTCGTCATCAGGCCTTCTTCGAGCCCGAACTCGTCGTTGATGACCTTGGCCACGGGCGCGAGGCAGTTGGTCGTGCAGCTCGCGTTGGAGATGACGGTGTGCTTGGCCGGGTCGTACCCGGCGCAGTTCACCCTGTGGACGAACGTCGGCACCTGGGCCGGCTCGCTCTTGGTCGGGGCGGAGATCATGACGCGCTTCGCGCCGCCGCCGCTGATGTGCAGCGAGGCTTTCTCGAAGTCCGTGAACAGGCCCGTGCTCTCGAGCACGTACTGCACTCCGAGATCCTTCCACGGGAGCTTGGCTGGGTCCTTTTCGGCCATCGTCTTGGTCAGGCGCCCATTGACCGTGAAAGAGGTCTCGGTCGCGCTCACTTGCGCGGGCTCACCGTGGAAGCGGAGCATGCCGTGCATCGAGTCGTGCTTGAGCAAATACGCGAGATTGTCCGCGGGGACGAGGTCGTTCACGCCGACGACCTCGATTCCGTGGTCCAGGCCGATGCGGTACACCAGCCGACCGATGCGTCCAAATCCATTGATTCCGATGCGAATAGGCATGTGCTTACTCCAGAGGAGCAAGCGTATGCAGAACACGCGCCGATCAAGCCTCGCTACGCGGCGACACAGGAAACCACGGGGCTTGCGAGCTACTTTCTTCCTGCAGCATCCGCCGTCCGGCTTCCCGCCAGCTCCCACACCACCTCTCCGCCCACGACGGTCGCCGTTGCCCGCCCCTTCACCTTCCGCCCGTCGAAAGGCGTATTGCGGCTCAGGCTGCGCGTGTCATTGGCGTCGATCGTCCACTCGATTCTTGGGTCGATCACGGTGACGTCGGCCGCGCCGCCGATGTGCAGGCGACCCAGGCCCATCCCGGTGCGATGTCCCCACCCCGCCACGGTGCTCGCGCCGGGGCATCGATCGAGCGAGTCCAGACCGCAGAGGCGCGCGGGCTCGACGGTCATCATCGCGATCATCCGCGGCCAGTCGATCACTCCGGGCTCGATCAGAGCCTTGATGTACAGGGCCAGGGCCGTCTCGATGCCGACGATGCCGAACGGCGCAGACTCAAAGTCCAGCGCTTTGCGGTCGGACGTGTGCGGCGCGTGATCGGTCGCCAGCATTGTGATCGTGCCGTCGGCCACGCCCTCGAGGATCGCGTTGATGTCGCTCTTCTCGCGCAGCGGCGGGTTCATCTTCGCGTTGGTCCAGTAGGGAAAG
>JADMIO011116474.1_pt1 | contig 32986 bp, 25 predicted proteins | sample 8958161 | NCBI WGS metagenome assembly JADMIO01 (sample SAMN16585339, study PRJNA669376) | soil metagenome | isolation source: Crop rotation soil | place: USA: Cullars Rotation, Alabama | collected 2011
TGCCGCCGGTAGCGTTGCCGCCGGTAGCGTTGCCGCCGGTAGCGTTGCCGCCGGTGGCATTTCAAAGCGTGGCGCGGCCAGCGGACGCAGCAGCGGACGCAGCAGCGTCGGATGTGGCAGCGGCGGACGCGGCGGCGGAACGGAGTGGCATGACGGTGAGCTGGACGGCGCCGCCGCCATCACCGGCGCCGCCGCCGCCACGCCGCCGCCACGCGCTCACCGCCGTTATCGCGGCTGCGGTCATCGGCGCCATGGTGTGGGGCATCATGCGCCAGCCACCGCCGCGCGAATGGAAATCAGATAGCCAGGAGATCGCGCGGCTGCGCCGGGACTATCTGCAAGCCAACCCGCCCCGGCTGTTGCCCTTGCCCGAGGAGGCCAGGCGCACCGGGATTTTGAAGAAAGTCCTGCTCACCGACTATCTGGCGCTGCTGGTGGAGCAATACAAAGGCTTGTATGTCCGGCTGTTCAGCGAGCTTGAAACCGCCAAGCGCAAGGCGGCCCGGGCCGAGCAGGAAGCCAAGCGTTTGCAGGGGGAAGTGGCCAAGACGCGCACCCATTTCGATGTGGAGTCCAAACGGATGCAAGCCCAGTTGGCGACGGCGCAGACCGAAGTCAAACGCGCCAGGGCCGACGTTGCCTCCGCCAAAGCCTCGGTCGACGCGGCCAACGGCAAAATGGCTTACTTCCAAAATGAATGGCAGAAGCTCAAGCGCCTCGCTCCGCAGCCGGGCCAGGGAGAGGCCCAGGGAGAGGCCCAGGGAGAGGCAGAGAATGCGAGCGGATCATAGTTCCAACAGCATCCGTCGCTGACTGCGGCGCGTAGCGCCGACGACTTGAGTTATCCTTTGAAGGTGAGGCTTAAGCCGAGAGGACGAGGGCGCACTCATGTCTTTGGAAAATCATCTACAGCCAGCACAACCCAGGTCTACCAGTTCCACCTTATCGCTCTTCGCTTGCAGTGAAACCAACGCGCGCGAGAATAACGAAGACAGTTTTATCATTTTCCATCTCGTGCCCGTGGCCAGCGGGCAGGCCATCACGATTTTGGCGTTGGCCGATGGCATGGGCGGCCACGCCTATGGCGAGCTGGCCAGTAGCGAAGCGCTGCGGCGCTTTTCACGGTTCTTGTTCGAGCGCCTGTGCCTGGAGCCGGCGCTCAATGCCACGGTCGAGGCGAGCCAACTGCACCTGTCACAGTTGGAAGACGCGCTCGCGGCGGCGCTGCGGGACGCCAACGGCTATCTGCGCAAGATCATCGAATCCAACCAGTGGGAGCAGGCGGGCTGCACCCTGGTGGCGGCGGCCATCTGTGGCGATCTGGCCCTGGTGACCAACCTGGGCGATAGCCCGCTGTTCCACTACGACGCGACCACCAATGAGCTAAGGAAGATCACGGACGACCATAACGAGTCCGGGGTGCTGTTGCGGGCCGGTCTCATCAACAAGGAAATCGCGCGGGTGCACGAAGGTCGCGCCCGCCTGGTGCACTATATCGGCATGAAAGAGCTGCCGGCGGAGCTGCCTCTGCACAAGGTGGCGTTGGCGCCCGGAGACCGGCTGCTGCTGTGCAGTGACGGGGTCTGTGGGCAGTTGACCGAAGCCAAAATGCAGGAGTGTGTCGGTGCTGCCGGCGAGCCTTTGGCCGAAGTGGCCGCGCAGTTGATGGCCCAGGCCCGGGCCGCCGGGGAAAAGGACAACCAGACCGTCCTGCTCTGGCAGCACCCGGAGCGGTGAAACACGCGGTGCAACACGCGGTGCAACACGCAGTGAAACACCATGCCAGCAAGAGACATCAACTCATATCTCTATCCCGGCGCCCACATTCCGGTCCATATCGGTGACGTGGGTGAGGCCAAAGTCGAAGAGCTGCTGGGCAGCGGCGGCTTTGGCGTGGTCTGCCGCATCACCGACCTGGCGACGGGCGTGCCCTATGCGCTCAAGGTGATTCGCAACATCAACGCCGACGACGAAGAAGTGCGCGCCATGCGCCTGGCCGAGCGCATTCGTCTGGAAGCCGAAGTCGCCATCCCGTCGCCCCAGGTCATCCGCGCCCTGGGCGTCTGTGAATGGGATGCTGCGACCTACCTGCTGCTCTTCGAGTATTTTTCCGGTCGCTCGCTGGGCGAGCTGATCCGCGAGCAGGCGCTGCGCGACGAGCAAAAGTGCGACGTCATGCGGCAGGTGCTGCAAGGCGTGGCGGATGCGCACCGCAGCAACGTGATTCACCGCGATCTGAAACCCGAAAACATCCTGGTGGGCAGCGGCAATCTGGTCAAGGTCATCGATTTCGGCCTGGCCAAATTCGGCGCCCGGGGCATCACGACCGACGGCTCGTTCTTCGGCACCTTGCGCTACATGGCCCCGGAGCTGCTGCTGAGCGGCTCGCACCTGGCCGACACCCGGTCGGACATCTACTCGCTGGGCCACGTCTTCTATGAGCTGCTCACCGGGCGGCACTACTGGCAACACCTGGGGTGGCGTGGCCTGGAAGACTTCGCGGTCTATCTCAAACGTGTCCCGCCCCCGACCACGACCATCGATCTGCACGATTTCGCGTGGGATTTTTTGCCCGCCGTGAAGTCCGCCATCGACCAGATGGCGCGCATCCAGCCCGCTGAGCGTCCGGCCTCGACGGAGCAAATCCTGGCGCAATTGGGGCTGGGCGAAGAGATGGCGCCGCCGTCCCTGCCTGACCTGCCGCTGCGCAGCCCGTTGCTCATCATCGAGTCGGGCAGCAATCGCAACGCGCGCACCGTCTTGGGGCTGCCGGACGGCGCACGGCGCGTCATCGGACGCCAGGACATCGCCGGCGCCGATGCCTGCATCAGCCGGCGCCATGCCGAATTCAGCCGCCGGGGCGACCATTACTTCATTTGCGATTTGAATAGCAAAAACGGCACGCTCCTGCGTGGCCAGGCCTTGGACCCGGGCTGCCCCATGGAAATTCGCCACGGCGATCGCATCAAGATGGGAGAAGTGTTCCTGCGCTTTGCCTTCCTCCATCTAGACTAACGGGACTCGACTAGCGGGACGCGGCCATCAAGGAGGCTGTTTGAAAGGAGGCTGTTTGAGGTGAAAATATGTTCTCGCTGCGCTGCCGCCAATAGCGATAGCGCGAAATTTTGTAGCGAATGTGGCCTGGCGCTCACCGGTGAAACGCCCGCCAAATCGCCCTCCGCCGGCTCACCCGGTGCCGGCTCACCCGGTGTCGGCTCACCCGGTGTCGGCTCACCCGGTGAGGGATCACCCGGCACCACTAAGTCTGGAGCAGCGTCTCAGCCGATCCCCCAAGAGTCGCTCAGGGCATGGTCGGGAGCAGTGCCCAGCGAATTGCCCAGAGCCGTGCCCAGAGCGGAGTCCTCAACGTCCAAGCGCCTCAATCTGTCCACGCTGGGCGCGGATTTGGAACGTGCCGCGCGCCAGATCGATCGGCGGCGCCATGCCGACATTCTGTTCGTGCTGGACTGCACCTCCAGTATGTTCGGCGAATTGGAGGCGCTCAAAGACACCATCCTGTCGTTTACTGACACCATCGTCAACGCCGGTGTGCAGGTGCGGGTGGGCCTGATCGCGTTTCGGGATCGCCTGCACGGCGAGGAGCCGGAGGTGCTCGACTTCAACGGCTCGCCTTTCACGCAAGACCCCGCCCAATTTCGGTGCGCGGTCGCGCCGCTGCAGGCCGATGGCGGCGGCGACTTGCCGGAAAGCAGTCTCGACGCGATCCTGCTCGCCTTGCGCCAGCCGTTCGCGCCCGAGGCCGACAAGGTAATTGTCCTGGTCACCGACGCGCCGCCGCACGTGCCGGACAAAGAGGCGCCATCCGTGGATGCCGTCGCCGCCGCCGTGCGCCAGGCCGGAGTGCGGCAAATGTATCTGGTGATCCGCGTGCAGGCGGCGGAAAACACTGTTTATCTCAAGCTGTTGGAAGGCACGGTCGGCCTGGCTTTCGATCTGGGTTATGGCGATGATTTTCGCGCCCGCGCCGAAAACTTCAAGCGCACGCTGCAACAACTGGGCACCACCATCTCCAGGAGCACGCGCCAATTTTGAATGGGGTCAGTATATTCGGTCAGGAGATTCGGTCAGGGATGGTCATGCAGCAGCAAAACGCTCTTTGGGGCTGGCCCGTTGGACTCGCGGCGTTGGCGGGCGGCCTCGTCGCGCCGCCCGCCCTGCAGCGCAGCGACGCGCAGGATTTGCAGGAGTTGCACTTGCCGGGGCCGCCGCAGCGTCCGGCGGTGACGGATTCGGACGTGATGGACTTGTCGCGCCAGATCGCCAAAGCGCCGCAAGCGCCGCCGCTGCGGCGGGCTTTGGCCGAACGCTGTGAAGCCTTGGGCCTGTATCCCGAGGCGGCCCAGGCCTACGCGCAAGAGGCAGCCGTGCAGCGCCAGGGCACCCGGCCCAATCTGGACGGCGCCATCATCGCCGAGCAAAAAGGCAAGCGTTACGCGACCGAGGTGCGGCTTTTTCAGGAGCGGCCCGCCACGCCCGACGAGCTGGCGCGGCTCGACACCCAGGCGCGTTTGGAACCACCTCTCGGCTGCTATGTCGGCGCTTTCATCGACCGCGACGACGTGCTGCGCGAAACCTATTTCGACGAGAACTGGCAGCTGCACCGCTATGGGCGCGAGTTCCACGACGTCACGCAGCGGGCGCACTCGTCGTATTTCATGTATGTGGCCTACCGTTCCTACAGGCTCAACGGCGTGCGCACCGAGCAACAGGTGCCGTTCAAGTGGTTGGAGCAGTGCAAGGCGGACGGCGCCATTCCCCAGATGGCCTTGGAGCCGCACGACCTGAACGAGGTGCGCGACGACGCCTATTTGCGCGACTTCGCCCAGGCGCTGGGCAAGCTCGACTGGCCCATCTTCGTGCGTTTCGCCAGTGAGATGAACGGCAAATGGACCGCCTGGACCACCGACCCCGCGACCTATAAAGCCAAGTTCCGCCTGGTGCACCAGGCGCTGCACCGCTATGCGCCCAAAGTCGCCACCATCTGGTGTCCCAACTCGGTGCCGGTGCACAACATCCCCGCCTATTATCCGGGCGATGATGGCTGCGATTGGGTGGGCGTCAACCTCTACTGCACGCCGTTTTACGACAACGACCCCGGTCGCCCGGCGCTCAAAGACTCTCCGACCACGCTGCTCGATCCGGTCTATAAGCTTTACGCCAGCCGCAAGCCGATTGCGATTGGCGAGTGGGCCGCCAGCCGCGAGAGCAAGGTGCAGGGCACCACCCAGGCGTTCGACGCTTTCGCCATCGAGAAGATGACGCTGTTTTACCAAGCCCTGCCCCGGCTCTATCCGCGCGTCAAGATGGTCAACTGGTTCAACATGGATGCGTTGCGCTATGCCGCCGCCGGGCGGCGTCTCAACAACTACAATCTGACCGCCGACGCCAACGTCCTCGACGCCTACCGCCGCGCCATTGAAGAGCCGTTTTACATCAAATCGTTGGCCCGGCCACTCGACGGGCGCACGCCGCTGCCCTGGCCTTTGCAGGTGGGTCAGGTCTGGGAGCGGCCCGTCAGCCTCAACGTTTGGGTCAAGTCGCCGGTGTCCCGCCCCAGCGTGCACCTGGAGATCGGCGGCAAGCTCGTTTACGCCGGCGTTGGCGGCGGCCTGCACCGCGTCACCATCGATCCGGCGCGCCTGGCCGCCGGTCGCCAACGGGTGGCCGTTTACGTATATAATGGCTCGCGCTTCGTTGCGTCAGAATCCACCTTCGTTGAGGTGCGGCGCGGCGCGCGTCCGGCCCCACCCCTGCCGGTCGCCACCGCGATCCCGCTGCCCCTCCCTCCGCTACCTCTGCCCCCAATACCTCTGCCCCCGCCCCTGCCGAGTGCGCCGCCGCGTCCCACGGCCACGCCGCGCGCCACGCTGCGCCCCCCGCTGCTGCCGCTGCCACCCATTCCGCCGCTGCCGCCCGCGCCGAGCGTCGCGCCAACGGCCACCCCGACGGCCACCCCGACGGCCACCCCGACCGTCACACCGACCGCGGCGCCGCGCAAATTGACCCTCCCGGAGTTGTTGCAGCAAGTGAAGGAAAAGTGGCAGAATCGACCTGGCCCACCCCCCGCGCCGGCGCCGCAGCGCGACGCGGCTGACATGACGCTCGAAGATTTGGTGCAGCAAGGCCCGGAGTTTTGGAAAGGGACGAAGCGCCCACTGCCGGTTTTGCCGTTGGCGCCGGCGCTTGCCCCATCCGGGATGGCATCGTTGAGCGGCGCATCGTTGAGCGGCGCATCCCCGGCGCCCCTCGCGGTCTCCGGGGTGGTCGAGCGCTATTATGCGGATGCCGCCGGGCTGGTGAACGCCGTGCAAGTGCAGACGGCGGGCAGCGAGGAGCTGGTCTTCTTCCCTCCGACCTGGGCGCAGCAATTGACCACGACGGTTCCGGTCGGCACGCGCCTCGAAGCCCGCTTGCAGCCGCGCCCGGGCACGCTGCCCGGCGCGCTGCCCGGCACCTGGGGATTGAGCGGCCTGATGACGCCAACGGGCGGGCTGCCGGTGGTCATGACCACCGAGGACGCGCGGACGCTGGTCGCCAAACTGTGGCAGCAGTCCCAGCCGCGCCACCTCACGGTGCGCGGCCAGGTCACCAATGCCATCACCGATGGTCGTGGCGAGTTGTTGGCGCTCATCATCGACGGGAAAACCCTGGTCTACCTGCCGTCGCGCCTCCGGCCCGCCGCGCCGCGCCCGCCAACGCGGCCCGCCAACGCCGCCGCGACCCAGGCCGCGATCCTGCCGGTTGAAATCACGGGCGCTGGGGTGACACTGCCGGCGGGCACGATTTGTCTGTATGGCACGGTGCTGGAAGCCCGCAGCGTGCGCACGCAGGGCCGGCCCCTGAGCGCCCGTGAATGGGCCCAGGCCAGGCAGGCGCGGGAGATGCCCTGGCCGCCCCTGGCGGTTTTGGCGGACGGCCTGGAACAGCGTCTGGTGCGCGCCCTGCGTCTGCAACCCTATGCCGGTGGCACCGAAGATTTGATGGCGCGCGGGGTTCCCGCCCTCGACATCGCTCCGGGCACGTTCAAACCCTCCCCGCAGCCGGTGCCCGAGGAGATCGTCGTGGCGACGGGCCAACGCCCGTGGTGAGCGGTGACTGAGTGCGCGCTAGCTGAATGATGGAGTGACGCAACGGCATGGCTCCCCTCCCATCGGGAGGGGTTGGGGAGGGCGAGACGGCGGCGCAGCCGCCGTCCACCCCCACCTAACCTCCCCCGAGGGGGGAGGAATCGGGAGGACACGATGGGAATTTTATTGGCGGCTTTGTTGGGCGGATTTTTTGGCTTCAATGCGGTGGCGACGCCGGATCGAGTCGAGCAAATCATGGAAGACTCGCTGCGCAAGCGCTATCCCGGCGCACAGATTGACGCGACCGTGGAGGGCAAGCGTGGCAAAGACGTGGTCAAAGGTCGCTTTCGGCGCGTGCGCCTGGAGATGAGCCATCTCGGCGACGTGGACAGCGTGCCGCTGGAGCCGGGGCCGCCCTCGAAGCAACTGGGCAAAGTCGACCACTTCGACCTGGCGTTGCGCGATTTTACGTTCGACCATACGCCCATCGAGAGCGCCACGGTCAGCGTCGACGACATTTCCTACGACCTCGGGGCGCTCAAAGCCAAAAACCAGCTTCGCATCGTCAATACGGGGATCGGCACAGCGCACCTGACGCTGGCGGCGGCGGCGCTGGAAGAGCTGCTCTACACGCGCCTCGACAACGTGCAAGACGCGCACCTGCACTTCCAGGACGGGCGCATCCACGTGAACGGCAAGAAAGTCCTGCCCATCATTCACCTGAGGGTGCCGTTTCACTTCTGGGCGCGCCCGGAGGTGCGCCACGGCAACGAAGTCTGGCTCACCGGCGAGCGCGCCGCCTTCGAGGACACCACGGGGCTGTCACTGTCGGTCAGCAGCATTTTTAAGCTCAAGCAGTGGAACCCCATCTACGTCTTCGACCGCGACCGCAAATGGCCCTTTGAAGTCCAGGTGACCGAGATTATCGCCAACGAGGACAAGCTGGAGGTCAACGCCAATCTGCGCTTCGGGCAGCCCGCGCCCGGCCCCACGCCCGGCCCGCTACCCGGCCCCACGCCGGCCCCGCCCGCCGCTGCGGCGCCCGCCGCGCCGGCCCCTGATAATCCGCAGTGACGGGCCCGGATGCCGGCACCGCCCCTGGATGCCGGCACCGCGCCACTATGTTTAAATAGCGTTGGTTAAGACCGGTGGTTAAGACCGTTGGTAACTACGTTGGAGAAATTTTCGTCGGAGATATTTGGCTCATGCGTTGTTTGCACTGTCACAAAAACGATATTGCCCCCTCGGTGCAGGTCTGCCCCTATTGCGGCGTGTTCTTGCCGGAGTTATATCGCAACCTGTTGCCCATCGGGATGTTCTTGAACCAGGGACGCTATCGCATTGACGATGTGCTGGGACGCGGCGGTTTCGGCGTCACCTATCGCGCGACGCACGTGGCGCTTCACAAGACGGTCGCGCTCAAGGAGTTCTATCCGCGTGAACACGCGGCGCGCAACACGACGACGTGGCAGATCATCGTCGGCACCCAACAGCAGCCGCTCTACGAGCGCGGCTTGAAGCGTTTCGAGCGGGAAGGCCAGACGCTGGCCGAGTTGCGGCACCCCAACATCGTCGGCATCAACCACCTCTTTACCGAACACAACACCGCCTATCTGGAAATGGAATTTCTGGAAGGCCACACTCTGAAGGAAGAGCTGATGGCGGCCCCAGAGCACCGCCTGGACGAGGCGCGGGTGCGCCACATCATGGCTTCCCTGGTGGCGGCGCTGAGCGTGGCGCACTACAAACGCATCTATCACCTGGACATCAAGGCCGATAACGTGATGGTGGAGCCGACGGGGCGTGTGGTGCTGATTGATTTTGGCGCCGCGCGGCGCGGGCTGGGCACTTTGTCCACGCAATCGTTCACGCCGGGTTACGCGCCTCCCGAATTGATGAGCGAAGTCAGCGATCCGGGGCCGGAGAGCGACATCTTCGAGCTGGGCATGACGCTGCACGAGCTGCTGACCGGCACGCTGCCGCCGGATGCCATGAGCCGGGCCATGGATCAGGTGCGCGGCATTCTGTGGAGTCCCGACGGTTTAGTGGAGCCGTGGCACACCCTGTTGGAGACGGCTCTGCCTTTGGCCCGTGAAGCCCGTGCCCAGGACGTGCGGGAGTGGTGGGCCAAAGCCATGTTGCCGGCAGCACCGCCCGTGGCACCGGCCATCGCATCGCCTGGGGCACCGTCTGGAGCATCGTCTGGAGCGTCACCGGTGGAGCCGCAAGAAGCGCCGACAGAGCTGATCGCGCCCCCGCCAGAGCCACCAAAAGAAGCACCCAAAGAGCCGCAAAAAAGGGCGAAAACCCCGGCGTCCCAGACGCCCAAGCCCCAAAGAGGCGCCGACCTGCGCGTCGAGGTGACGGTCACGGCGGCCGAAGCGCGCAGTGGCTGTCGCAAGGCCTACGCTACGCTGGAGGCTGGCCAGGGCATCGTGGACATTCCCCCCGGCGCGCGCCAGGGACAGCAGCTTCGCCTCACCGGTCGCGGTCAGGCGGGGCAGCACGGCGGGCCGGCGGGCGACCTCATCGCCACCGTCAAAGTGCCGTCGGCCTCGATGCCCAAAGAGGCGAAGCCCAAAGAGGCGAAGCCTAAAGAGGCGAAGATAAAAGCCTTGCCGGTCAAAGTCGCGCCGGCCAAAGCCACGCCGGTCAAAGAGACGGAGGCGCCCGCAACCGCCGCGCCCGCAACCGGCGCGCCGCCACTCCTGCTCCGTGTGGCGCTGCCGGCCGGGGCGATGCTACTGCTCCTGGGCGTTGGCCTCGTTTGGTTTGGCGGGAAGCCCCAATCGGGCTCCATGCCGGCGCCCACCTCGCCACGGTCGGGGCCGGCATCAGCCATGCCATCGCCGGCATCAGCCATGCCATCGCCGGCATCAGCCATGCCATCGCAACCGGCCGCCCAGCCGGTGCAGGTCATCGTCTGCACCACCAGCGGCTTGCTGCCGACCGCCTATTGTCCCCGGCGCGAAAAGCGCAGCTTTGCCGCCGGCCAGGAGCCGCACCAGCGCTGCGCCCGCCACACCGCAGCCACGCGCGCGGCGGCCACACGCCAACTGGTGCAGGGCGTGACCGGGGGCGACACGCGGCTGGTGACCAAGGCGCTGGACGACGGGGCCGACATTGAGACACGCTTATTCAAAGACGGACAGACGCCCTTGATCACCGCCGCCGCGAACAGCAACGCGCCCTTGGTGCGCTTGCTGCTCAGCCGTGGGGCCAGGGTCGGTGCGCAGGACGATCGGGGTGAATCGGCGCTGCTCGAAGCCGCCGCGCAGGGTTATACGGCGACGGCGACGGCGCTGTTCGCGGGCGGTGCGGACAAGTATATCGACCTGCCCAGCAAGGAGGGCGTCACGCCCTTGATCGCCGCCGCCGCCTTCAACAAACCCGAGATGGTTCACCTGCTGCTGGCTCACAAAGCGGACGTGACGCCGCGCGATGGGTCTTATCACAAAACGGCATTGCAATGGACTCGATCTGAGGCCGTGAAAAACATGTTGAGGGCACATGGCGCCAGCGAGTGAAGACCGCATGAAGATAAAGTCCATGCAGGCATTTCATCAAAGCCAAATCCGCCAAGGTCGAAACCGCCTCACGGCGTGGGGTTGGCTGCTGGCGGCAGCGATGTGTGGCGTGTGTGGCTTGCCGCTGTATGCAATACCTCCGCTGCCTGCTCCTCCTGGCACGGGCGGACGACCTCCCATTAAACGGACTCCAATTAAGCGGGCTCCTATTAAGCGGGCTCCCATTAAACGGACTCCAATTAAGCGGGCTCCTATTAAGCGGGCTCCAATTAAGCACCCCCCTATCGACTCGCATCCACCGCCCACGCCTACGCCCTTGCCATCGACCAGCAGCGAGTGCCAGCGATTGGTGAACGATGCTGCGGTGGCGATGTCGAAAGGCGACTACCAGAAGGCGATCAATAGGTGCAACGAGGCCATCGCCAAATACGCGCCGTGCCCGGCGGCCTACAACTGGCTGGGCATCACCTATGGCCAATGGTTTTTTGCCGACGGCCAAAAGGACGGCGCCAAGCGGGAGCGTGCCCTGGCGGCGTTCCAACAGTTTCTGCAACTGTCGCCCAAAAGCGTGGATGCGCCCGTCGCGCAGAAGTGGATCGAACGCTTGCAAGCGGCCCCGCCCACTGCGGCCCCGCCCACTGTGATCGCGACGCCTCCGACCCCGACACCTCCCGAAACCAATCCTCCAACCAATCCGCCAACCAATCCGCCAACCAATCTGCCGCCGCTGCCGCCGCTGCTGGAGGCACCCACGCCAGGGCCGGTCGACTACGCCACGCTGCAACCGCAGAAGCTGGCGCCGCGCCATGCCAACAACGTCACGGCGTTGGCCTTCTCACGTGACGGCAGCCTGCTGTGCAGCGCCAGTTGGCAACGCAACGAGGCCGGCAAGTCGACCGGCGTGGTGAAGGTGTGGGATGTGGCCGCGGGCAGCCAGGTGCGCACCCTGGAGGGCCACTGGGAGAGTCATTGGGAGAGCCAGGCCAATCCGGGGCGCTGGGTGGGGCACTGGGGCAAGATCAACGCCGTGGCGTTTTCGCCCGACCGCCGCCTGCTGGCCAGCGGCGGCGAGGACGGCAACGTGATCGTGTGGGAAGTGGCCACTCAACGCGAGCTGCGGCGGCTGACCGAGTTCAAAGACCACCCCATTGTGGCGGTGGCCTTTGCCAGCGATGGCGGCACCCTGATCGCCGGTGCGCAGGACGGCAACATGGCATTGTGGGACACCCATAACTGGCAGAGGCGCAAGGCGCTGTCCTCCAAGCAAAACGCGACGGTGCGCTGCTTCGCCTTTGCGCCCGATCTGAGCCAGGTGGCCAATAGCAGCGAAGACGAGGTGCGCGCCTGGAACCTGCAAACCGGACGACAGATTTACAAACAGCAAGAGGACACGCTGATGGTGACGGCGCTGGCCTTTGCGCCCAACGGGCCGGTGCTGGCCATGTGCCACTGGTCGACGCTGCAGCTTCTCAACCTCGACACGAGCCGCGTCACGGCGCTGGCCTTCGAGAAGAATCCGCTCTCGGCGCTGGCCTTTGCCAACGACGGCAAGGTGCTGGCCGGGGCCAACGGCGCCACGGTGCTGTTGTGGGACGTGGAAAAGCGCGACAAGATCGCCAGCAGGCCGCTGCCCGAAATGAGCAACCCCAACGTCAAACTGGGGCCGATTGCCCTCTCCCCCGCGGGCGTCACGCTGGCCGGTGGCACCGACGACGGCACGATCGTGCTGTGGAAGACCAGCGTTCCCGTAGCGGCCAAAGCGCCGGCGCCAGAGCCTGCCAAAGAGCCTGATAGCACAACGCGCTAGACGCGCAGCATGATGAACCGCGTCATGTGGGAGTTGGGGCCGATGAGTGCTGCCACGCCCGACTTTCCCCTGGCGGCGGCCATCGCGCCGTGACACGCCAGGGCCGAAAGTTTGGGCCGCAGCGACTTCTCACCCCTGTGGGCTGGGCAAAACACGACCGGCTGCAAGGAGGTCGCAGCGGGTCTGCTGACACGAGAGTTGGCGCGTGAAATTGAAGCTGCCTGATCGCAGTTGATGGTTTGGCTCACCCCGCCCACCTTGACGCGCTCGTGCAGTTGGCCGCGATTATTCAACAGAAATACAGCCATTGGTAAAATGACGAATTGGTCGGGCGCGTGGCTCGGCTACCTGTGTCATAATGAAGATAGGCATGATAGAAACATCGAAAGAATTGGTGCGGAAGCGAAGAGACGTGTTCAATACCACACGGTGGCTTCTATTCTTGGGTTTGGGTGTGACTTCGCTCGTCCTGACACATTGGATAACTGGCAGTTTTTGGCCTATCCTGCACTTTAATCTTTACGTGCTCATCCTCCTATTCTGGGGGTTGGCTACACAGGCAGCTACCGCTAGATGCCGACGCTTAGGCTTATCATTGGACGGCACGACGGTGGAGAAGATGGAACGCACAAGCAACGTTCAGGAGAGGCTTGAAGGCACTCAAGAACCACTCATTATTCGCTCGAATCCCTCCGGGCGATTTATCATGCCAATTTGCGCCACTCTTTTGTGCATTGTGTGTATTGGCCCCCCACTATTCCGCAAATCACATCCTCTTGATTTGGAGCATATCGGACACACTACCGGTCACGTTCTCATATTTTCGTCTCTTGCAGCACTGGCTATTTGCTCATGGGTAAATCTTCGCAAACCAGAGGTAAAAGCTGATGCTCGCGGAGTTGGTCATTGTGACGCACTTGGCATACATAGCAACTTTGCATATTGGACGAAGATTGAATCCTACGATGTTGTGACTGAGCGCAACGTCTTCGGCGAGATCATTCAGCAATCTGTCGTGCTCAGGAATGCTGGACACAAGAAGTTGATGACTGTGAGAATTGCTTCACATGCAAGAGAGGAAAATCAGCAGAACACAGAGCGCTTGGTTAACTTCCTCAAGAACATATTGGTGAGTGGATCGACAATAGGCGAACAAGGCACACCCTTTCGACCTTCCGGATACGGCGGTGAGCTTGCTGTTCACGGCCACGGTTCCTCTTGACACGGCACTCGGGGAGCAAGAACGGTGACGTTGGAGAGCGTGGCAGCCAGTAGACCGCCAAATCCGTTTAAGCCTTCGCATGAAGGCTCTTCAGTCTGTCGTTCCACGAACCTAATGGCCGCTGCTTTTTCGCACTCTGCCATACCCTCACCCTCCGCAAGTTGGCTATAATAAAGCCCATGCAGGAACGGAGTTTGCCTCTGACGCTTTTGGTCGCGGATTTCTTCGCGTTTTTCGGCGGGCTGGCCAGTCTGCTCTGGGAGAGCATCGCCTATCTGGCGCGCGGCGCGGTGTCCTACCGGCACACCATGCGGCAGATGAGCGAAGTCGGCGTCGGCTCGCTGCTGGTGGCGCTCATCACGGTTGGCTTTTCGGGCGCGGTGGCGGCGCTCTACATCTCGCAGCAGTTGGTCAAATATGGCCAGCCGGGCTTCGTCGGCGGCATCGTCGGCAAGAGCGTGGCCCTGGAAATCGCGCCGGTCATCACCGCGGTCGTGGTGGCGTCGCGCTCCGGCTCGGCCATGGCCGCCGAATTGGGATCCATGGTCGTCACCGAACAGGTCGATGCGCTGCGCTCGCTGGCGACCAGTCCGACGCAATATCTGGTGCTGCCGCGCGTGCTGGGCACGGTCATCATGCTGCCGCTCATCACCGCGCTGGCCAACGGCGCGGGATTGCTGGGCGGCTATGCTACGGCGGTCACCAACGGCGTCTCGTCGGCTATGTTCTGGCGCTCGTTCCAATACTATACGCTGGTGGGCGATCAGGTGAATGGGCTGCTTAAAACCATCCCCTTCGCGCTGCTGATCGCGCTGATCGGCTGCCGTCAGGGCCTCACCACCCAGGGCGGCGCGCAGGGCGTGGGGCGCGCCACGACCTCGGCGGTGGTGTTCTCGATGATGGGCATCTACGTCGTCGACTTTTTCATGTCCGTGGTGCTGCAAGATTCCACGTCATTCTTCCAGCAATAGTCCGTCGTCCTCTCGTGCCATGGAATCCGTGATCGAATCAATGATCGAATTGCGCCAGGTCACTTATAGCGTGCCCACCGACGAGGAGGATGGCGACGCCGGGCGGAACGGGGCACGGAAGGGGGCGCGGCGCAAGCGCGTCGTGCCCAAGCTGCGCCACAAGCCGGGGCGGCGCACGATTCTCGAAGACGTGTCGTTCGTCGTGCCGGAGCGCCGGCTGACTTGCATCATGGGCGTCTCTGGCAGCGGCAAGACGACGCTGCTGCGCCTGATGGCCGGGCTGCTGCGACCCGACAGCGGGCAGATTCTCATCGACGGCCAGAACATCGTGGGCATGAACGAGTGGCAGCTCAACCAGGTGCGGCGCAAAATGGGCTTCGTGTTCCAATACGGCGCGCTCTTCGATTCGCTGACCATCGCCGAGAACGTCGGCTTCGGCCTGATCCAGCAGCGCCGGCCCTGGGCGGAAGTCATGGCGGTCGTGGCCCAGCGATTGCAGGACGTGGGGCTGCCCGACATCGAGGAGCGTTTGCCCTCGGAGCTGTCGGGTGGGATGCGCAAGCGCGTGGCCATGGCGCGGGCGCTGGCGACCAGTCCCAAAGTCGTGCTCTACGACGAGCCGACCAGCGGCCTCGACCCGGTCATGGCGCGCGTCATCGATGATTTGATCGTCAATCTGCGCGACCAGGGGGGCACCACCAACGTCGTGGTGTCGCACCACTTGACTTCGATTTTGCGCATCGCCGATCATATTTTGATGCTGCACGACGGGCGCATCGTGATCGAAGGCCCGCCCGCTGAGGTGCGACAATCCGATTCGCCCATCGTGCGCCAGTTTCTCGAAGGCCGCGCCGATGGGCCGATTACTGTGGTTTAGCTGGTTGCCGGTGTGCCGGTTGCCGGTGTGCCGGTTGCCGGTTGCCGGTGTGCCGGTTGCCGGTGTGCCGGTATCCCGGTTGTCCGGCGTTCGTGTAACAGCGAAAGACGTAGCTGCTTGGCAACCGGCACACCGGCAACCGGGACACTGGCAACGGATAAGGACAAAGGACGAACATGCGAGGAGCCAATGAAATTCGCGTCGGCATTGTAGTGGTGCTGGCCCTGCTGGTGATGGGGGGCGGCTACTTCTACTTGCGCGGCGTGGGGCTGGGGGCCGACATCTATTATATGCGCCTCAACGGCGCGGCCCAGATCGCCAACGGCAGTGACGTGCGGCTGCAAGGCATCCGCGTCGGTCAGGTGCAGGAAGTGACCATCGACGCGACGCAGAAGCCGTTTATGACGCTGGCCATCCGGCGCAACGAGCCACGCTTCGTGCTGGCCAAAAACTACTCCTACTCGGTCACGGGCAGCGCCGTCATCGGCGACAACTTCGTCGATATTCGTGGCGTCTACGACCCGTCGGCGGAGGCTTACCACCCCAATGATCCGACGCAGATCATCCCCGGCACGGCGGGCGGTGGCATCGCCGGCGTCACCGATCAGGCCACGGCGCTGATGAAAGACATGCAGAAGACGTTGGGTAGCCTCAACGTCACCATCCAGCGCATCAACCAGGGCGTGCTCTCCGAGCCCAATCAGAAGCACTTGACCGAGGCTCTCCAGGGCATGGCGCAACTGTCCAAACAGGCGCAGCAGAGCTTCGGGCCACAAGGTGTCCGGCTGACCATTGGCGATCCGCAATCGCAGCGGGCTCTCAACGCCATGCTGGCCAACGCCTCTTCCGCCGCGCGCCAGGCCGGCAACGCGGCGAACCAGGCCGGCAGCGCAGCGACCGCCGCCGCTGCCAACGTCAACCGCCTGACGGGTGATCTGAGCAGCGTTGTGGGCGAAAACCGCGCCCAGTTGCGCATCCTGCTCGGCACGCTCAACAAGACCGCCACCAACGTCGCCGGCCTGGCCCAGACGCTCGATTTCACCGTCAACAAGAGCGGCTTCGCCGAAAATGCCAACGTCGCCCTACGGGCCATGCGCCGCTCCGCCGAGAACATCGAATCGAGCACCGCCACGTTCAAGGCTTTCACCAGCGACGCCACGCTGCAAAAGAACCTGCGCGACACGGTCAACACGCTGAACGAGACGACGAAACTGCTGCGCGAAACCACGCTCTCGGTCAAAACGTTAGTGACCGACCCGGCCACCCAGGAGCAGCTCAAGACCACGCTGGCCACCATCAACACGGCGGCGACTTCGCTTCAGGCCACCAGCGAAAACCTGCGCGACACCACCGCCGGCTTCAAGAACGTGTTCGGCGATCCCAAGGTGCAAAGCGACATGAAGGCGATTCCCGCCGAGCTAAAACTTACCCTGGCCACCGCGCAAGGCGCTGCGGAGGCGGCCCGCCACACTGCGGAGGCCGCTCAAGCCACGGCGGAGCGCATCAATGCAATTTTGGGCGGGCGCAGAAAGCGCACCACGCCCGAACAGCCGGGCGGCGAGAAAGCGCAGCGCCAGGGCTTCGCGCCGGGTGGCTACAATCTCACGCTGCGCCATTTCCTCGATCCCAGCGGGCGCGAGCGCGACGGTGACGACGTGGAGCATCAGAACTACGGCGACATCGACTTCAACGCCGAGTTGTTCGGCGGGCCGTTCCGGCTGGGGCTGGCCAACATCGGCGAGGGCAACGATCTGACGTTGCAGACGGGCCGCTTTTTGGGTAAAAACGGGGCGGTGCGCTATGGCCTGTTCCGCTCGAAGCTGGGCGTGGGCGCCGATTGGCACAAGGGACGCTTCTCGTTGGAAGGCAATTTGTGGAATCCCAACGAGCGCTCCTTCAATGCCTATCTGGGCTATCGAGTGACGCCGCAGGTCGAGATTATCGCCGGACGCGAGCACATTCGGGGTGTGCGCACCAATGCGGTTGGTGTTAGACTGACCCCCTAGCTTTTAGGAGTCCCTTGTCCTGGGTCCTTGGTCATTGGTGCGTCGCCAGAAGGACGACCAACTGATGACCAACCATGGAGACCAAGGACAAAGGACGAATGACCAAGGACAACTGACCAAAAAATGAAAGTTATTCTGACCGATGACGTGGAGAAGCTGGGCGGCTCGAACGAGGTCGTCGACGTGGCGGAAGGCTATGCGCGAAACTATCTGTTGCCGCGCTCGCTGGCGATTCCGGCCACCAAGAGCGCGCTGGCCAATCTCGACAACATGAAGCGCGTGGCCGAGCGCCGCCAGGCCCGGCTGCGCAACGCGGCCCAGACCGAAGCCGCCAAACTCGAAGGCCAAACGCTGGTGCTGACGGCCAATATCGGCTCTGGCGGACGCCTCTATGGCTCGATTGGCACCGCCGACATCGCCGCCGCCCTGAAAGACCAATTGGGCGTCGAAATCGACCGCAAGCAAGTGTTGCTGGGCGACCCGATTCGCTCCACCGGCCTCTATCCGGTGCCGGTGGCGCTGCACCGCGACGTGAAAGTCCAGGTGCTGGTGCAAGTCGGCGATGTGGCCCCCGAACCGGCGGCTGCCGGCGACACTGCCACCGAAGGCGCTGCCGCCGCTGAAACCGCCGCAGCCTCGTAGTGGTGGGAGCGGGCCGCTTGGCCCGGCCCTACAATCAGGCACTCCAGGCCGGTTGAAAAACCGGCCTTGTCGCAATAACAATTGAAGTTCGGGAGACGCTGCGCGAGGCCTCGCGTGGCGTCTTCAAGTCGCAGCATCGGTGGCGACTCGGCTCTCCATTTGCACTCAACTGGCTCTGGCCTGCCCAGGCCCCTGACCGGTGCATTCACGGAGCACGAGAGGAGCAGTGTCGCCGCGCGCCGTCAGGAGAGCTTGCTCATGAACACTTCTTCGGTCATCGCGTTCCCCCAGCGCGAGGCAAATGGTCGTCCGGCTTCGGTCGAACGCATCACGCCGCAGGCTCCCGAAGCCGAGCAATCGACTCTGGGCGCCATGTTGATTCAACGCGACGCCATCGCGCGCGCCGTCGAAATGTTGGTGGCCGAAGACTTCTACCGCGAGCCGCACCGCAAGATTTTCCGCGCCATCGTCACGCTTTTTGACAAGGGCGAGCCGGTCGATCTCATCACCTCCACCGAAGAATTGCGGCGGCGCGGCCAACTCGAAGAGTGCGGCGGCGTGGCCTACCTCGAAGCTCTCATCATCAACTGCCCCTCGGCGGAAAACGTCGAATCCTACGCCAAGGTCGTCGGCGAAAAAAGCCTGCTGCGCCAACTGCTCACCGCCTCCGACCAAATCTCCGGCTGGGCCTACGGCGAAGTCGAGGATGTCAACGACCTCATCGACCGCTCCGAGCGCAAAATCTTCGAGATCGGCTCCAAACGCATCGGCGAAGGCTTCTCCCACATCAAGCCGCTGCTGATGCAAGCCTACGACCAGATCGAGCGCCAGTTCGTGCACAAAGGCGCCGCCACCGGCATCTCCACCGGCTTCTACGAAATCGACGACATCACCGCCGGCCTCCAGCCCACCGACCTCATCATTTTGGCGGCGAGGCCGTCCATGGGGAAGTGCCTGTCCGCTGATTCAAAGATTGTCAATTATGAGACCGGCGAGCTTTTGACCATTGAAGAGTGCGTCCAGCGCCGACTACCCAAAATCTTGAACCTGTCGCGCACCGGGCAGCTTCAAACGACGGCCATCTCCGACTGGATCGACAGCGGCGTGAAGCCGGTTTTTCGCGTCACCACGCGCACTGGACGCTTTGTAGACGTGACCGGGCACCATCCTTTTCTCACCGTCCACGGTTGGACACCACTGCATGACCTGAGCGTGGGCCGCAAAATCGCCGTGCCGCGCAGCGTGCCGGTGTTCGGCAGCGATGAATCGTGGTCGCCGGAACGCGTGCGGTTGCTGGCCTATTTCATCGCCGAGGGTGGATTGACCGGCACAATTCCCAAATTCACCAATGCCGACCCGGTGCTGGTCGAAGATTTTCAGCAAGCCATCGCCAGCCAGTTTCCCGAATTGGCAATAAAACCTGCGACCAAGAGCGGCATTGACTTCAAAATCGTGCGCCCCCAGCGGGGCAAAGGCATGGCGCCCAATCGTGCCACCGCCTGGTTGCGTGAGATTGGGTTGATGGGCAAACGCGCTGAAGAAAAGTTTTTCCCTGCCACCGTCTGGACGTGGAGCCGGCGCTACCTGGCCGAATTCCTTCGTGTGCTGATGAGCTGCGACGGCACGATTTACCTGTTGCAAGGCTCGCCGCGCATCGAGTTCGCGGTCGCCTCCGAGCAACTGGCACGCGATGTGCAGCACGGGCTGCTGCGTTTTGGCATCATCGCCAAACTGTGGCGCAAGAAGGAGCGGTGCTGGCGGGTCGAGATCACCGATCCGGAATCGGTGCTGCGCTACCAGGCCGAAATCGGCTGGGTCGGCGAAAAAACGGCGCGCTACGTGGATGAGACGGCCTCGAAGCAGGCGCCCAAGCGTCGCTCCAACAGCGGCCATCCGCCCGCCGAAGTGTGGGATTTGGTGCGCGCTGCGGCCAGGCGACGCGGCCTGAGCCTCACCGAGTTGGCGCGCCGGAGCGGCGAGATGATGGTGGGCGGCTACAACGCGCACACGCGGCGCGGTTTGCCAGCGCACCGGCTGTTGCGCTACGCCGAGATTTTGCAAGACCCGGCGCTGCTGCGCATCGCTTCGCCCGACATCTACTGGGACGAAATCGTCGCCATCGAGCCGTTGGGCGAGCGCCAAGTCTACGATTTGACCGTGCCGGATGGCGCCAATTTCATCGCGCAGGATGTGTGCGTCCACAACACCGCGTTATGCCTGAACATCGCCCATCACATCGCGCTCAAGGAACGGATGCCGGTCGCCATCTTCTCGCTGGAGATGTCCAAAGAGCAGTTGGTGCAGCGCCTGATTTGTTCCGAAGCAGGCATCAACTCGCGCGATTTGCGGCGTGGGTTTTTGCAGGAGGGCGACTGGCACAAAGTCACCAACGCGGTCAACAACCTCTACCAGGCGCCGCTGTTCATCGACGACACGCCCGGTGCGTCGACCTTCGAGATGCGCGCCAAGGCGCGGCGCCTGATGGCCGAGCACGGTCAACTGGGACTGATCGTGGTCGACTATCTGCAATTGGCACACTGGGCCGGCAAGCCGGAAAACCGCGTGCAAGAGATCAGCGAAATCGCGCGTAGCTTCAAATCCATGGCGCGCGAGCTCAAAGTGCCGCTGATCGCGCTGTCGCAGTTGTCCCGCGCTGTCGAGCAGCGTGAGGACAAGCGTCCGATTCTCAGCGACCTTCGCGAGTCCGGATCGATCGAAGCTGAAGCGGATTTGGTGATGTTCATCTACCGGCCCAGCTACTACAAAAACAAGGCGTTCAAGAAGGACAAAGACCGCGACAAAGGCCAGCCGTCCGCGGAGCCTGATCCCGACGAGGGCATCGCTGAAATCATCGTCGGCAAGCAGCGTAACGGGCCGGTCGGCACGATTCGGTTGGGCTTCCAGCCCGATCATGCGGCCTTCACCAACCTGGCGCAGGAGCGCGGTTCGCACGGCGATTGAGCCGTGAAGGGCATAGCCCATGAAAGTGTTAGTCATCGGCAGCGGCGGGCGCGAGCACGCCCTGTGCTGGAAGTTGTCGCAAAGCCCCCATATTCGGCATCTGGCCTGTTTGCCGGGCAATCCCGGCATCGCGCAAGTGGCCCAGTGTTTGAGCGGCGAGGCGGTCGCGGTGGCCCAGGAGATGGGCGCCGATTTCGTGGTCGTGGGGCCGGAGGAGCCGCTGGCCAACGGTCTGGTCGACCGCCTCAACGCGGTAGGCATCGCCGCGTTCGGCCCGACCCAGGACGCGGCACAACTGGAAGCCTCCAAGGCTTTCTGCAAACAACTGCTGCGCCAATATGATATCCCAACCGCGACTTTCGAGGTTTTCAACGACGTGGAAGAGGCGCGCGCCTATGTGCGCGACAAGGATGACGGCGCGCCCACGGTGGTCAAGGCCGATGGCCTGGCCGCCGGCAAGGGCGTCATCGTAGCCCAGTCGCGCCACGAGGCCGAATCCGCCGTCGCGGAGCTGTTGCGTCTCAAAACCGCCGCCACTCCGACCGGCGCCAAGCCGCAAATCGTGATCGAGGAATGCCTGCCGGGTGAGGAAGTATCGCTGATTGCGCTGACGGACGGCGAGACGGTGCTACCGCTGGTGCCCGCGCAAGACCACAAGCGCGTCGGCGAGGGCGACAGCGGCCCCAATACCGGCGGCATGGGTTGCTATTCGCCGGTGCCGGTCTTCACGCCGGAACTCTACGAGCAAACCGTGGCGACCGTGCTGGAGCCGACGCTGCGCGCCCTCAAAGCCGAGGGCATCACCTATCGCGGCGCGCTCTACGCCGGACTCATGCTGACGCCGTCGGGCATCAAGGTGCTGGAGTTCAATTGCCGCTTCGGCGACCCGGAAACGCAGGTGATTTTGCCGCGCCTGCAAAGCGACCTGCTGCCGTTGCTGCTGGCCTGCGCCGGACGCGATGTGGCAGGCCATCCGGCCCGGCTGCGCGACCAGCCATGTGTCTGGACGGAGCAGGCTGCGGTGTGCGTGGTTATGGCCGCCAACGGCTATCCCAGCGCCGATGTGCGCAAAGGCGACGCCATCAGTGGCCTGGACGAGGCCGCCAAGACCGGCGCGCTGGTGTTTCAGGCGGGAACGGCGCGGCGTGATGGCCAGATCGTCACCAACGGCGGGCGAGTGCTGGGCGTGACGGCGCTGGGACAGGGGTTTTTGCAGGCTCGCCAGAACTGCTACCGCGCCGTCGAGCGCATCCACTTCGACGGCGCCCATTATCGCCGCGACATCGGTTGGCGCTGTCTGTAGAGTCGGAAGAGTTGCGTTGGTTCAGTCGTTGACGGACGGCGCTTGGCGGGCGGCATGGAGACTTTGCAGCGCGGCCAGGCGCACCCGGGGCTGGGGCAGGGTGGCACCGCCCGGCATGGGGTCGGATTCCTGCCAGTCATCGTCCGTGAGGTGGGCGGCATAAGACACGGCTTGCTGGTCGCTGATGCCCAGGCGTTGCGCCGCCTCACCCAGCGTCAGCCATTCATCCTCCATCTGGCCGGGAGCCTCCTGCCCTGTGGCATCGCGCTCCGCCGCCAAGGGTGGGACGTTGGCCAGCTCCAATTGCTGGAGCCGGGCGCTCAGCGCGGCGCCGTTGCCGCCAGTCAGGGCCAGGATGACCTCGCTGGTGATTTCACCGGCTGGCGTCAAGTCACGCTCTTCGCGCTGCTTGCCCTCCTGGGGCCGCTCGATTTTGCGAAAGGGGTCTTGCCAGCGCTGGCCCAAACGCCTTTCCGCAGGACGCCGTTCCTGATGTCTGTGATCGTGCACGAAAAAGCCTCCTCCGCCATGGTAGCTTCTCGCTATTGTAGCACCGCGCCCGCTGGGGTGCCAGGCGAACAACGACGATAGCTAACTTGGTAGCATACCAGAAAGTGCCACGACGGACTTCAAGTTTGATTTAAGCCCGTTTCGAGGCGTCCGCTGGCGCCTTCCAAACGCTGTCTCAAAACACCAGTCATAAGACACCTTGACCCGCATCAACGTTTTTCATAAGCTTATTCTGCGGTCTGCCATACCCCTCGTGGCAACAGCACAGCACGAGACACGATGAAACTACTGATACACTGCCGCTATTGCGGCGTCGATTACGAATTGGGGTGGGAAGGCGGACGCTGTTGGAAGTGCGGACGCCGCCCCAAAAGCTTGATTTTCCCCCGCATCCGTGCCTGCATTGAGGCACCGTTTCGCGCCATGAACGCCGCGCTCAAAGAAGCGCGTGCGGCACAACGGCGCAAAAAGTCACGTCGACGCCACAGCCATGCCCGGCACTGAGCGATTGTTGGTAGCGTGGTTGCTTGGTCGCTTCACGGCTCCGCCGCGCTTTTTTCGATGACGGCGACTTCAGATGCCTCAAGGCGGCGCCAGCGCACGTCGCGCAACTCCCCGGTCGTGCGCCAGGTGGCGATGCCCAGTGGCTTTGATGGCTCTACCGACCAGCGAATCGAAAACTGCTTGTCCTCGGTTTTGAGGTCGATCACTTTGTCGTCGTCAATCCAGGCCTCGACTTTGGGCTTGGTCACACGCAGGCGCAGGCGATACCAGCGACCGTCTTCAAAGGTGCGATTTTGCGTGGTTTCGTTTTCGGCGGCGCTGTCGCCGTTGACGTTGGACAGACCGACGATGGTGCCGCCCCAGCCGCCGACGATCCAGGTGAGCGGCGCCTCGCCGATGGGAAAAGTGAGGCCGCAGAAGAAATCGCCACCTTCGGCGCGGCGCGCGTCGAGGCTGATTTCATAGTTTTCGCGCGGTAGGTTCTCTGTCCACGTCACGCCCGTCAAATCCTGGCCGGTGCCCAGGCGCAGCACGCCGCCGGCGATTTTCACCTCACCCTGCCCCTCGAATTTGGACGGCCCGCCGCCGTGCCGCAATTGCGTGTCGAAGAGCCAATCCCAACCGTTTGCGGGCACCGTCCAGGTGCCAATTTTGGTCGGCACACGCTGGGCCGCGTCATAGTCCAGAGCCGGTGCGAAGGGGATAGTGAACCATTGCTTCGCTTGCGGCTCATAAACGTCGAGCGCGTGCTGGCCCGGCACCAGGCCATCCAGGGTAAACGAGCCATCGGCGGCGGTCGTGGTGGCCGCATAAACGTCGTGCGCGCCGCGCGCCAACCAGGTCGGTAGGAGAATAAACCTGATTTTGGGAAACCCGGCGCGGGTGCCGCTTTGCACCGCAACCGCACAGTTGGCCGCCGGTTTGCCATCGGCCAACACGATCCGGCCCTGCACGGCGGCGATGGGAGGCACGGTCAGCTCCCAGTTGGCGGCGCCGTCTTGGGGCACTTCGAGGCCGTGCCAGATTTTGCCCGGCACGCCGATCGTGGCATCCGGCTCCAACCATAATGAAAACCGTTTCGGCTCAAGCCGCAGCGTCGCGTGGCCTTGTTCAACGTGGCCGGTCGACACGATGCGTGCCTCGTCGAAAACATGAAACTTCGCCGGCGGCGCGAACGGCTTGCCATCCGGCGTTTTGAGCGAGAGCGCCACCGGACGTGCCTCGTCGGCGTGTGCGGCGAGGGTGCAAAGCAGCAAAAAGAAGAGAAGTCGCATAGTATGGCCTTCAGTTTAATCGGCTCGCCGTCGCGCCGTTGCAACCTCATGCCGTGGCACGTTTCAAAACAGGCAGTTCACCAGGAGCGCAACATGAAGCGAGCAGCAGTATTCTTGGGCGTCTGCTTGGGCGTCTGTTTGATTGCGGTGGGTGGCAGCGGCATGGCGCAGGAAAAGCCACAGGACAAGACGAAGGCACTGACGGTGCGCGCCCAGAGTGGGCCGGACAAGCCGTGGAAGGAATATGCCACGCGCACGCTGGCGCACCTGCCAGGCTTCACGCCGGGACAGGTGGTGCGGCTGAGCCGTTACGGCGGTTGGATGGATAAGCAGAACAAGGCCACAGGCTTCTTTTATGCGCAAAAGCAGGAGGATCGCTGGTGGCTCTTCGATCCCGAGGGCTACGCCTTTTTGCACGTGGCGCTGGTCAACCTGAGTCCGGGCGGCACTAAAACCAACAAGGCCGCGCTGCAAGAGAAATTTGGCACCCGCGAGCAGTGGGCCGCGCAGACCGTGGCCATGGTGCGCGAACACGGTTTCAACGGCGCCGGGGCGTGGAGCGACACCCCATTGCTGCGCCAGACCCCGGCCCCGCCGGTCTATACGCTGATCTGGAACTTCATGAGCGCCTACGGCAAAAAGCGCGGCGGCACCTTCCAGCAGCCGGGCCACACCGGCTATCCCAACGACTGTATCTTCGTCTTCGACCCCGCCTTCGAGAGCTTCTGCGACGAACTGGCGAGCCAACTGGACGCCACGAAAGACGACCCGTATTTATTGGGCCACTTTTCGGACAACGAGCTGCCGTTCCCCAAAGACGCTCTCGACCGCTATCTGGCCTTGAAAGAAGACGACCCCGGCCACCAGGCGGCGCAGGCGTGGCTCAAGGAGCGCCAGGTGGCGGACAAAGCGGCCATCACCGATGCCGACCGCGCGGCGTTTTTGGAGTTCGTGGCCGACCGCTATTTTCGCATCACCACGACGGCGATTCGCAAGCACGACCCTCACCATCTCTGCCTCGGCTCGCGCCTGCACGGCGCCGCTTTGGGGCGAGAGGAGGTGTGGCGCGCGGCGGGCAAATATCTCGACGTGGTGGCGGTCAACTACTATGGCGCGTGGACGCCCGACGCGACGCGCATGGCCAAATGGGAAAAATGGGCCGGGAAGCCGTTTCTGGTGACCGAATGGTATGCCAAAGGCGCCGACGCCGGCCTCAAGAACACCGGCGGCGCCGGCTGGATCGTGGCCACCCAGCCGGAGCGCGGCCTGTTCTACCAGAACTTCGCGCTGGGCCTGCTGCAAGCCAAATCCTGCGTGGGCTGGCACTGGTTCAAATATATGGACAACGACCCCAGCAACCTGAACACCGACCCTTCGAACCGCGACTCCAACAAGGGCGTCGTCACCATCCGCTACGAGCCATACACGCCGCTGCTCGACCGCATGAAGGAGCTTAACCGCGAGGTCTATCCGCTGACGGCCTACTTCGACAAAAAGTGACGTGCCCAGTCCATAAGCAGCAAAGCGGCGGCGACTCGCGCGAGTCGCCGCCGCTTTAGTTATTTTGTGGTTTAGGACGAAACGGTGGGACGGATCGGGCACCCCCACCTTTCGCTTCTACGAAAGCAATGCTTGCTTGATGGCTTCGGCTTTGTCGGTGCGCTCCCAGGTGAGGGCGTCGAGGTCGTCGGTGCGTCCGAAATGGCCGTAGTTGGTGGTCTTGCCATAGATTGGGCGCAGCAAATCCAACTGGCGAATGATGGCGGCGGGCTTGAAGTCGAAAATTTCGAGCACCGCCTTTTCGATGTGCGCCTCGTCGACCTTGCCGGTGCCGAAGGTGCTGACATGGACGCTGACCGGCTCAGGGTGGCCGATGGCGTAGGCGAACTGCACTTCGCAGCGGTCGGCCACGCCCGAAGCGACCACGTTTTTGGCGACGTAGCGGCCCATGTAGGCCGCCGAGCGGTCGACTTTGCTGGGGTCTTTGCCGGAAAAGGCGCCGCCGCCGTGGCGGCCCATGCCGCCGTAGGTGTCGACGATGATCTTGCGCCCGGTCAGGCCCGAATCGCCTTCGGGGCCGCCGATGACAAAGCGTCCGGTCGGGTTGATGTAGTATTTGGTTTTGGCGTCGAGCCAGTTCTGGGGAATCGTCGGCCCGATGACGCGCTCGATGAGCGTCTCGCGGATTTCCTGGTGCTTGATGTCCGCCGCGTGCTGGGTCGAGATCACAATCGCATCGATGCGCAGCGGGCGGTAGCCTTCGTATTCGACGGAAACCTGCGTTTTGGCATCGGGGCGCAGCCAGGGGATGTCGCCGGATTTGCGCAGCCGGGTCAGCTCGCGGCCCAGCTTGTGGGCGAACTCAATCGGGGCCGGCATTAGCTCGTCGGTTTCGCGCACCGCAAAGCCGAACATCAGGCCCTGATCGCCCGCGCCCTGCTCGTCGGTCGTTTTGCCTTCGGCGGCCACGGCGTCGACGCCCTGGGCAATGTCGCCCGACTGCTGGCTCAGCGCATGGACGATCTGGCAGGTGTCAGCGTGAAACAGACAATCCGGCTGCACGTAGCCGATCTCGCGGATAGCGGCTCGCGTCTCTTCGAGATAGTCGAACTTCGCGCTGGTCGTGATTTCGCCGGCCAGCACCACCAGATTGCCCTTGGCCAGCGTCTCGCACGCGACCCGGCTGCGCGGGTCTTGCGCCAGGCAGGCGTCCAGGATGCGGTCGCTGATGGTATCGCAAACTTTGTCAGGGTGGCCCTCGGTCACCGATTCAGAGGAAAAAATGTAACGACGCGACATGAACTTACAAACCTCGTTTGGGAAATTTGCCTAATCACCATAATTGGATCATGCTAAGAGGATATAGCATCAAATGCCCCCTGCCGTCAACCGCGCCGCCATGGGGGCGCGGCCATGGGGGTGCCGCCACGCCGCCCTCAGGTTCGCTACACTGAAGACGATAGGTGCGGCAATCAGGTGAGCGATGGAGCATTCGATTTGCCCCGGCTGTGGCCGGGAAGTGGAAAACCAAGAACTGGAAAGTAACGAGGCGCTGTGTCCGGCCTGCCGCGAGGCGCTGGCGGCATTGGCCCACAGCCGCCAGGGTGAAGCCCTGGAGCAGCTTTGCGCTGACCGGCCCGATCTCGTGCCCTACGTCGAAGGTCTCTTCAAGCAAGCGGGCACCCAGGAAACTGCCGCCGACCCGGAATCGGCGACCGCCGGGGCCGCGCTGGGGCCGCCGCCGCAATCGCTCCAGCACGTCCGCTGGCGCGCCTTCATGAGCAAGCTGGAGCCGCACATCGAACGCTGCGGACGGTCGCTCTCCGAGGCCACTTTCCCGCAGTCCGCCGCCGCGCCCACGGCGCAGCCCCAACCCGATTGGGAGGATAAAGCGTTTCGCCTCATCGTGCAGGCTACCATGGGCGGTCCGTTGGTCATCGCCGCCCGCTGGCACTATGGCCCGCCCGGTGTGGCAGGCGATTCCTCTGCTGGGGCGTCTGGCGGCCTCGTCCACGACTACAAACTGCGCCTGACCGGCTGGGAGCGCGTCGTCAATTTGCACTGGCTGCGGCGCGTGCTGCGCACTTCTTTCGATTATGACGCCGAGTTCGAGGTCAGCGAGCTACTGCCCGACCAACGCCCGCCGGATTCGCGGCCCGCGCCGCAACCCGGTGACAGCGAGGTCGATTGATAGAGGTCGTTTGAACAAATCGATTGAACTTGCCTGGCGTTTCGGCAAGGCCCGAATTGGGCATGATTCTTGGTAAATGAAACTATCCAGGAGGCTTTTCATGAAACGAAATACTGTTCTGTGTTCCGTAGCCCGGCCCACGCGCCAGGGCGAGCCGTGCGGGTTCACGTTGATCGAACTTTTGGTCGTGATAGCCATCATAGCGATCCTCGCCGCTATTCTCTTTCCCGTCTTTGGCCGCGCCCGCGAGAATGCCCGGCGTAGTGCCTGCCAGAGCAATCTCAAGCAACTGGGCTTAGCCGCGATGCAATACGTGCAGGACTATGATGAGATGTATTTTCCGCGTGTCATCAACGTCGGCAATGCGGCTGGCACCAACTGCACCGAAGGCACCACTTGCGTTTGGTGGATCGCGCAACCGGGCAAGCCGTCGCTGCTTGACCCCTACATGAAAAGCGCGCAGATTTCCTATTGCCCCAGCCAGCCCTCCACCGGCGCTGGCACAGGCGTTGGCTATGGCTATAACAGCAATTATCTGGGTAACATCACCGCTATGTCAAAGATTCAAACGCCGTCGACGATGATGATGTTTTGCGACGATACTTTTGGCAACCACACGATGTATTCGCCCGCGCAAGGCCGCAATGTGTGGGGCCAGAACTTCACCAACCCTCCCGGCAAGGACACCGCCGCGCTCGCTAGTGCCAGTGTCGATTGGCCTTTTGGTCGGCATCTGGGCGGCGTCAACATCGCCTACGCCGATGGCCACGTCAAATTCATGGTCAACGTCGAAAAAGTCTATAATGGCGGCGTCGACAAGCCTCTGTATGACGGCACTTAGCCCGCCTGTCCGGGGGTATACTTATTGCCATCGCACAGGAGGCATTCTGCCATGACCGTCATGAAAAGCCGTCGTCCGGCGTTCACCCTGATCGAACTTTTGGTCGTCATCGCCATCATAGCGATCCTGGCGGCTATCCTCTTTCCCGTCTTCGCGCGGGCGCGAGAAAATGCGCGGCGCTCTTCGTGCCAGTCCAATCTCAAGCAACTGGGATTGGCGGCCATGCAATACGTGCAGGACTACGACGAGTTTTATTTCCCGCGCTTTGTCGCCTATGTTCCGTTGGTTCCGCCCGCCACTTCCTGTGCCGAGAGCACGACCTGTGTATGGTGGATCGCGCAACCGGGCCAACCCACGCTGCTCGACCCCTACATGAAAAACAGCCAAATTTCGTTTTGTCCCAGCCAGGTCAACTCTTGCAGCGGCGGCAAGCCCGTCGGCTACGGCTACAACACTTATCTGGCGAATGGCGATGTCAAGATGTCCAAAATCCAATTTCCGGCGGAGATGATCCTGGCGGGCGACGATACCTTCGGCAATCACACGCTGTATTTGCCTTCCTCGGGGCGGCTGGTGTGGGCGCAGAATTTCAGCAACCCGCCGGGCATTGCCACCCCCACTCCGGCCTCCGGCTGCCCCGCGCTGCAAGACGGCGTGAACTTTCCCTTTGGCCGGCACCTCGGTGGCGTCAACATCGCCTACGCCGACGGCCACGCCAAATTCATAGTCAACCCCGAAAAACTCTACAACGGCGGCAACGACAAGCCCTTGTATAATGGCTCTTAGCCGCTCATGATGAGCGTGATCGGACGGCTTGCCGCTCCATGAGACCTCGCCTCCCGACGTGCCCACTCAAAGCACTTTGTGGCCTGGTGCTGCTCCTCACGCCCCTGGCCGGAGCACAACCCGCAAATACTCCTCATGCCGGCGGCGCGCCATCTCCGCCAACCCCCGTGCCGCCTCAGCCCCAGACGATTGAACCCATTTCCTGGGAAGCACTCAGCCGTCTCCTGGGTGGCCCCTCGCTGCTCAGCGTGCACCTCAACGAGGCCACGCCACAGCAAGTGGTGCAGGCTTTGAGCGAGCAATCGCCCTTGCCGTTTTCACTCTATGGCGCCGATTGGAGCCGCGCCACGAAAATCACGGCCGATTTTGAGCAGCAACCGTTCTGGCTCGTGGTTCGCCAATTGGAGCAGCAGGGCGGTTTTCTTGCCGGCTTTGATATTTGGCGGCCTGGCGTTGCGTTGCGGCTGGTCGGCCCTCGGCCTTGGATTCCCCTGGGACAGCAGGGGCCGTTTGACTTCACTTTTCGCAGCGCTGAGCTTGCCCCGCAAGACCCGGGAACTGGACGGGACAAGGCCGAGTCCCAACTGCGTCTGGTCTTCAGGATGCTCATCGACCCCAAAGTCCGTTTTTTGGACGGCACGTTCTATCTTCGCTTGACCGAGGCCCTGGATGATCAGGGCCATTCCCTGATGCCCGACACTCCTGAGGACAATTTTAGCAGCAGCGGCCATCAGACCAACCAGAGTATGCAATTCTTGGATCTCTCCCTCAAGCCGCACCCGGCTATGAGCAAGCGACTGAAGCGCGTGGCCGGGGAGCTGCGCACCCTGGTCGTCACCCGGCAGGAAACCTGGGAAATTGGCAATCCACTCCAGGTCACAAACCAGGCAAAAGTGATGGAGCGCGGCAAAAGCCGGGATCGCTTTTTGCTGGAGCAAACGCGCCAGCAGGGCGACGATTATGTCGTCGATCTGACGTTGGCTCATCCCCAGGCCGAAGCACCGCCATTTTATCGCACCGCCGATGGGCGAGAGTTCTTCCTTGGCTGCGAAGACTTCGGCCCCGTGCGGCTGCTGGACGTGATGGGACGCGACCTCGCCAACTGGGTTTTTGATACCGACTACCTGGGCGGGCAGGCGGTGACCCTGGCCACCGTCAAATGCGTGTTCCACCGCGACGCCCATGACCCTGCGCCCGCCGGCGCCCCCGCAAAACTGTTGATCACGGTTCCGACCGAATGGCGCGAACTGGTGGTGCCTTTTGAATTTCACGATCTGGCACTCCCCTGAAACACTACCTTTCCCGGCTCCGCCAAAACCCCGCAGCGCCACCGCTCGCGGGGTTTTCGTTTTGGCGGCAACCTGTGCCGCTGCCATCCGTCTGTTGAGTGCAATACTGTCAAGCCAGTTGATTTGACGGGTGGGAGGGAGATTATGGCATTGAATTTTGAGCGATGGACAGTCAAAGCAGGCGAGGCGCTGCAAGGCGCGCAAAGCCTGGCGGCGCAATACAACCATCAAGAGATAGACGTGGAGCACCTGCTGCTGGCGTTACTGCAACAGAGCGAAGGCACGACCACGCCGCTGCTGCAAAAGTTGGAGGCCAACCCGGCGGCGATGCAGCGCGAGGTGGAGCAGGAGTTGGCGCGGCGGCCCAAGCAGATGGGCGTGGAAGGCGGCAAGATGCTGTCGACGCGCCTGGCCGGGGCCAATCGCGACGGCGTGGGCGGCGTGCTGGGGCTGGCGCAAAAGGCCATGGAGCAGATCAAGGACGAATACCTGTCGACCGAGCATCTGCTGATCGGCATCGCCCACGACAAGGGTTTTGCGGGCGGGTTGTTCAAGCAACAGGGTCTGACGCACCAGAAGATTTTGGAAGCCCTGGCGCAGTTGCGCGGCGGGCAGCGCGTGACGGATCAGAACCCCGAAGAAAAGTATCAGGCGTTGGAAAAATTCACGCGCGACCTGACCGGCGACGCGCGGCGCGGCAAGCTCGACCCGGTGATCGGGCGCGACGAGGAAATCCGCCGCGTGGTGCAAGTGCTGTCGCGGCGCACCAAGAACAATCCGGTGCTGATCGGCGAGCCGGGCGTGGGCAAAACCGCCATCGTCGAGGGTCTGGCGCAGCGCATCGCACACGGTGACGTGCCCGAAACGCTCACCGACAAGCGCGTATTGGCCCTCGATTTGGGCGCGCTGATCGCCGGCGCCAAATATCGCGGCGAGTTCGAGGATCGTCTCAAGGCGGTGCTTAAGGAGATCACCCGCTCCGAGGGGCAAATCGTGCTCTTCATCGACGAAATGCACACCCTGGTTGGCGCGGGAGCCGCCGAGGGCGCAGTCGATGCCGCCAACCTGCTGAAGCCGATGCTGGCGCGCGGCGAATTGCGCTGCGTGGGCGCCACGACGCTGGATGAATACCGCAAGCACATCGAAAAAGACGCCGCCCTGGAGCGTCGCTTCCAGCCGGTTTATGTGGGCGAGCCGGGCGTTGAGGACACCATCGCCATCCTGCGCGGCCTCAAGGAGAAATACGAAGTCCACCACAAGGTGCGCATCAAAGACGCCGCGCTGGTGGCGGCGGCGGTGCTCTCGAACCGCTACATCAGCGACCGTTTCCTACCTGACAAGGCCATTGACCTGGTGGACGAAGCGGCCTCCAAGCTGCGCATCGAAATCGCGTCGATGCCGACCGAAATCGATGAGATCGAGCGGCGCATCATGCAGCTTGAAATCGAGCGTGAGGCTATCAACCGCGAGTTGAAGGGCAGCCAGACGTTCTTCTCCAAACTCAGCGGCAATGGCCAGGCTCCGGCCAGCGATGCCACCCGCGAACGCCTCGACCGCATCGAAAAGGAGTTGGCGGAGCTACGCGAAAAGTCGTCGCAGCTCAAAGCGCAGTGGCAAAACGAAAAGGAAGCCACTTTCCAGCACAGTGGGATCCGAAGCTTGGAATTCACGTGACTTGAAGTCGCGG
>JADMIO010835391.1_pt1 | contig 32983 bp, 29 predicted proteins | sample 8958161 | NCBI WGS metagenome assembly JADMIO01 (sample SAMN16585339, study PRJNA669376) | soil metagenome | isolation source: Crop rotation soil | place: USA: Cullars Rotation, Alabama | collected 2011
GCCGCGACTTCAAGTCACGTGAATTCCAAGCTTCGGATCCCACTGTGCTGGAAAGGGGCGCGATGTTCGGCTTCGCCAGCAACTGCCGCGCAAAACCATTTCGCAGTTCGCGCAATTTCGTCTGCGCGGCTGCCAGCGTCGCGCGCGCTTCGCGCACGACGAAATCGCCGGCCAGGGCCGCGTCACGCAGATCGTTCACGCGCCCGCTCGCCTGCAAACTCGCCAGCGTTGCATTCGCGATCTGCTGAGCGTCCGATCCCGGCGTCATCCGGATCGCCAGCACTCGCGCCTTCGCCGCCGCCATCTCCGCGTACGCCGCCTTGTAATCCGCCGAGCTATCGGCCAGCGAGCGGTCCACCAGCGCCGTCGCATTGGCCAGCGCCTCCTCGGCCACGTCCACATCGACCGTCGCTTTTATCAGCGCCGGCGACGACTCGAACCGCGCGATCTCGGCAACGCGCGCGCGATCGAACTCGCTTTGCGCCTTGGTCAATTCATCCAGCGTCGCTGCGATTCGCGTGCGCCGATCGGTTGCTTCCTTGTTGGCCGTGTCGAGTTGCGCATTGATGGCCGCCAGATCGACCTGCACGCGCGCCACGTTGGCGGTCAGTTCCTTCAGTGCCTGCTGCTGATCCTGAATCTGCCGCGGCAACCCCTGCAGGCGAAAATGGACATCCTCCGCGTACGCCTGCGCGGACGCCGCGTCAGCTTGGGCCTGTGCGACCGCTGCGTCGGGGTCGACGTAGACGCCGTACCTCGGGTACCCCAGGTTCCCCCGCCATTGTCCATAAGACACGCCGGGCGCAGCACTTAAAACCGCAAGTAGCATTGCTGCGCCAATCCGCATGTCCGTTCCTCGGTGCCCTTATTATAACGGACACGCGCCGCGGCTGCGCCGTGAGTCCATTTTCCGTTACTCTTTTCGCTTCATGCAAATGCGCCACGTGCTTACCGTTGTTTTACTGATAGTGGCTGGTCGTGCACTGGCGGCCGAGCCGCTCGTTGATCTGTCCAAGGCGACGTGGCAGGTGCGCGACGTCGCCGCCGACTCCGATTACTCGGACGGTGCGCCGCTCCACCTCCATCTCGACTCGACCAGCGAAACCGATCCAACCTGGTCCAGCCACTGCAGCGTCACCGACACGACCGCCGGCGAGCGGGCCATCACCCTCGCGCTGATCATCCCCCTCGAGGGCGACGGCTGGACCTGGCACGACGACCCGGAGACATCGCGCCGCGTCACTCCCAGCACCCGGCCGTTCATCAACGCCACTCGCACCAAGGCCGGCGCCGATGGGCAGGCCTCGCTCTATCCCCTGGCCGTCCTCTCCCGAGGAGACCGCGCCTTCGTCCTGGCGGTCCCGCTGGAACCCGCCCGCATCGTTCGATTTCTCTACGACGCGCGACGCGGGCAGCTCCGTGCCGAATTCGACTTTGGCCTTTCCCCCATTCCCGAAAGATTTCCTTCCCGCGCCGATGCACGCGTGATCGCTTACGAGGTGCCGGGCAAATGGGCCTTTCGCCAGGCGCTGGCAAACTACTACGCGCTCCACGGCGCGGCTTTTGCCCGCCGCGCTGGCACCAAGGGCGGCGTCTGGCTTCCCTTCGGCGACATGCGCCCGATCGATCATCCCGAAGATTTCGGCTTCGCCTGCCACGAATGTTCGGACGCGCAGCTCAACGCTGCCGACGTCAAAAGCTTCGTCGACGCCGACCACAACGCGGGCGCTAAAACGTATCCCTACGTCGAGCCTCCCACTTACTGGCACGATTACAAAGGCGACAAGAAAGCCGGCTACGAGCCTCGCTTCAAGCAGCTCCAGGACGACGCGGCAAACGGTGACGCGATGGCCCGCGCCACGCTCGTCTCCGGCGTCGAAGCCGCGGACGGCCGCTACGATCTTTATCTCCAGCCGGTTGCCTACACCAACCTCGCCCCGTGGGGCTCGGACGCCAACCCCGACATCCCCAGGAATGAAAAGGGCTGGCTCTCCAAAGGCCAATACGAATTCCAGCGCCTTTCAAAACTCCAGGACCGCGCCGACGGTGTCTACGTTGACTCGATGGAAGGCTGGGGCGAGCTGATCAACTATCGCAAGGAGCACTGGAAATACACGCGCTTCCCGCTGAGCTTCGACCCGGCCACCAAACGCGTGGGGCTGTGGAATTTCTGGGGGACCTACTCGTTCGTCTCTGACATGTCCCGCGCCCTGCACGAGCAGAACAAACTCCTGATGGGCAACGACGCCTACTTCCGATATTGGTTCCTCGCTCCCCACGTTGACCTCCCCGGCCGGGAATACACCTGGATCGAAAAAGGCAAATTCACGCCGACGCCCGACGAGCGTTACCTGTTTTTTCGATCAATGTCTTACAAGCGGCCTTACATGATGCTGATGAACAATGCTTTTGAAGACGCCCGATTCATGGAGGCGTATTTTCAGCGGAGCTTGTTTTACGCCGTGTTTCCCAGCATGTTCCAGGCCCACGCCGCGATGGGCGAGACGCCTTACTTCGCAAATCCCGACTGGTACAACCGCGATCGGCCGCTGTTCAAGAAATACATTCCCATGATTCGTAAGCTTGACGATGCGGGGTGGGAACCGGTGCCGTACGCGACGGCCGAACCTGCAACCATTCGCCTCGAACGTTACGGCTCGTGGAACGATCGCAACCTCGCCTTCACGCTCCACAACACCAGCGACGCCGAGCAAGACGTGACCCTCACGCTGGACGGGAACCTGCATCTTCCCGAACACGTCGCCGCCACCGAGTGGATACATTCCCTGCCGCTTTCGATCGCCGGCTCATCCATCCACCTCAAACTTCCCCCTTCCGGCTACGCGGTCATTGGGTTGAATAACTGACCCGTCAGCGGTGCGGCACCGGTGCGCCGTGCCTCCACCACGATCCGCCCCTTTCCTGGAGGGCCCCGCTTTGTCGGGGCCGGGTCTGCAATTGCGACTTGGAGGGCCCCGCTTTGTCGGGGCCGAGTCTGCGATCCCTTTCTCTTGGAGGGCCCCGCTTTGTCGGGGCCGAGTTTGCAATTGCGGCCCCGACGGAGCGGGGCCCTCCAGAAGAGGAGAGTCTGCGATCGCGGCCCCGACGGAGCGGGGCCCTCCAGGGAGCCGGGTCGGCAATCGCGGAGAGAGACGGAGCGGGGCCCTCCAGCGCGGGCTCGGCCCCGACGGAGCGGGGCCCTCCAGAAGAGGCCCACAGCCCGGTATCACCTTCGCAGTTCGTTCATTGGCCACGCATGGATCTCCACCCCGACCGCCCCGTAGAGGATTCCATCGGCAATCTGCAATTGCCTGGCCGCCGCCTCGATCACCTTTGAGAACTTCATCTTCCCTTCCACGATCTCCAAGGTCCCCACCGCGCCGCCGAAACCGATCCAGATGGTTCCGTCGTCCTCGACCGCGACGGCGCGCAGGCCCTTCATCTCGCCCAATTCCGCGATTGCCCCGCTCTCGATCTCCCACGAGTAAAACGTATCGGCCTCGTGGAACATCACCTTGCCGTCGGGCAGCATGCACACGACTCCGATCTTCGGGACGCCTTCCTTGAACGGCTGTTTCTTAATCAGCTCCTGTTTGTCGATGTCGAAGGCCCCCAGTTCTGCGGTCGTCTGCGTCGGCGGGCACGAGTCGCCGTCGGCGTAAATGTGGCTCGAGAAAAACAGCCGCCGCCGTTTCAGGTCCAGCACCAGGGCATTGATCGTCTGGTCCTTCACGATATGACGCCAGACCTTGATTTGATTGGTTTCAGGATCAATGCGCGATAACGCGCCCCCGAGTTGGCCGTACCCGGCGCCGGTCGCCATCCAGACGGCGCGCCGATCGAACACGGTTTCCCACGGCCGCATCTGACCTTCGCTTTTGGCACTGGCGACGATTCTCGGATTCGTCGGCCACTGCGTCTTTTGCGTCGGATCGTATTCCATCACCGCCGCCTCGGTGTACGACGACATCAGCGCCTTGTGCCTGCCCGCGTCCCACACGATCTGATTGATCTGCCCGCCGGCCGGCATGCCGCGGCCTTGATCCTTGCCTTCGCCGGTTTGCAAATCGACCGTCCAGAATCGCGCGTTGATGAACGGCGAGCCAACGATCACGTTCATCTCCGGCCCGACGCCGATCGCGTGCGCGTCCATCACCCCCGTGTTCTCCACATCCATCACCGTCGTCTTGCCACTGGCGATGTCGTACGTGTGCGCGATGCCGTTGATGCTGATGCCGGCCGCGTATTTTCCCTGGAACGCGCCGATGTACCCCGTGTCTTCGCCCATCCAGTTGTCGGCCAGCTTCTCCCAGGCCCAGGCGCCGCTCCTGATCCGCCACAAATCCCGCCCCGGCGAACTGAGGAACACATAAAAATGTTCCCCCACCCGCGCCCCTCGGCTATACGTCGATGCCGCTCCCTTGGGAAACCCTGCGTCCTTCACCACCTTCAATTCCGGCCAGCTCACCACCTGCACGCGCGTGCTCGAAAGCAAAAACAGCGTCTTCTCGTCAAAGAAACACGCGTTCAAAATCGAATTTTTCCCCCACGATCGCTTCCGGCGTGCGCGACTGCACCTGCATCGTCTCCAGATCCAGCACGCAGATCCGCGCCTGCGGCGTGTCCATCATCAACAGCACCTGTTTCCCGCCCGGGGCTGCGATGACGTTGTGCCCGTAATGCGCATGCACCGCCGACGAATCCACCGGCGCGATCACCTTCACGACCTTGCCCTCGCGCCAATCGTAAACCACCGCCTCCCCCGGATCGGCCGTCCACACCGCGTATCGATCTGTCACGCACCCGCCCCACGTGATGCTCTTGAGCTTCCCGCTCACCAGCGTCTCCATCGCGTCCGTCTTGGGATCGTAACGATGCAGATCGCCTTTGCCGTCGCCGAGGTAAAGCTTCCCGTCCGGCCCCGGCCGAACCATATAGGCGCCCGGTGAACCCTGGGGCAACGGCCGCATCGCGTGCTTCCCTGAAAGCGGATCCCAGAAATAGATCCGCCCGCCGGCGTGCCGATCACCCCACACGGCGCTGACGAGATGAGGCCTTCCCTCAAACTCAATCTCCGAGACTTCCCCATTCACAAACGGCAACCGCGTCTCGGGCACCTTGTACATTCGTCGTGGCATTCGAGCATCGCCTTTCAGTAGCGCGGGGCGCCTCGCCCGTGGCTCCATCACGTCAGCTGGCCACAAAAAGCACAAAAGACACAAAAAGTAAGATCCAATGCTTTTGCGCCTTTTGCGCTTTTTGTGGCTATCTCTTTTTCCATGGTTACACCCGGCCACGGGCGAGACGCCGATGCTACGTTCTGGCCCTTTTTGACATGGCGGCTTTCAGCTCCGCCGCGTTCGGCCGATCGTCGATGTAATCCGCTTCCCAAAACAGGATCTGCTTCGCTCCCAACTCCTTTGCCGAATTGAAATCCGCTTCAAATCCCGCCACGTTCTGCGGCACCCACCCGTAATACCACACGTCGCACTTCCCCTTCGTCTCCTCGCGCAGCGCCTTGTACGCCATCGCCGGATTTCCCCCATCGCGGTAATACCCCGCGGGCACGGCCGCATCCATCAATCCCTCCTGCGCCCACGTCGCCACATCCAGCAACAAGCCATTCAGATTCCCATCGATTCGATCCACTTCGCCGCGGTAATGCCACGGATGCCCCACCATCACCGCGATCGGCACCTTGCGCTTCTGCGCGCTCATCCAATCCTTCACCTCGCGCATGAAAGCCGTCTGCGGCCGAGCTCTCACCGCCACCCACCGCGGATCATTGTTCGCAACCTCCATCACTTTCACCCCATACTTCGCCTCAAACTCCTCCACCAGCGGCTGCTCATATCCGTAATCCGCCGCTCCCTTCGCGTCGTTCTGCGGATTGTCCCGCACGTCCCCGGTCCGAATCCAATCCAGGAACAGCTCGTCGATATCGTACTTCGCCAGGAGCTCCTTCAGTATCGCCAGCTTGTACTCCCGCACCGCCGGATACGCGAAGCTCAGTTGCGACTTGTACATTCTCCCATCCCGATGCTTCCAACGATACTGCGGATGCTCCCGCGAGAACTTGCTCACGATCCCCCATCCGTGATCGTCCTCGTTGATCGACACCCACGCGCCAATTTCCAGCCCGATCGAATGCCCGTACTTCACCGCCGCCGCCAGCGAATCGAACGTGCCGTAATCCAGCGTCGCAAACGTCTCCAGCAATTCCTTCCGTCGCTGCGGCGTGACGCCGGCCGTATACCGCTCCATCAACTTCCGGTCCGCCTCGTTCTGCGGCGTCCAGAAGCTATCCTCGTCCCACTTCCCACCCGGCAGCAGAAACTCGCTCTTGTACGTCGCCCGCCCCCCATCCAGCACGCGCCAGTAAACCTTCGACCAGCCGCACGCTTTGCATGCATCGAGCATGTGCTTCACGCCCGGTTCGCCCCACTGCGTACCGGCCTTGAGCATCCAGTCCGAATGCGTCAGCGGCGCGGAGAGGATCAGCTTCTCTTCAGCGGGGTTGGTCTGCCCGAAGACGGAGCCACACAGCGACGCGGCCCCAACCGCCGCCAGTGCCTGAATAAATTCCCGACGTTTCATGACTTCAAATTGTGCATCCCGATAGCCGCAAGTGCAAAAGCGCCGCCTCAGCGGTACGTTGTGCAGGAGCGACGCGCACACGCGCCGCGTTTCCTATGCAACTGGCGCACTACCCCCCGATCCTGCCCCATCATCCATGGCACGCCGCCGAACAATCGCGCCTCGCTGCCGTCGATCTCTGGAAACAAAATCGCCTCCCCGAAGCGCAGGCCGCTTTCGTCCAATCCCTCGGTCAGTTCCCCCAATTCCCGTTCCTCTATTCCACCTACCACCGCTTTCTCCATCTCAATGTCGCTCCTCCCGGCCTGCCCCCGGAAACCATCGTCAACATCCCGTCCGGCGACCCCATCGATGCCTTCCGCATGTACCGTTTCTTCGGCCGAGACCAAAGCGCCCAGGCGATCGCCGAGCGTGGCTGGCAAGGCTTCGAAACTCCATCGCCGACGTTGCTCGCTCGCTGGCTCCGCCGCAAGTCCATCCCGACCTTCTGCGACGTTGGCGCCAACAGCGGCTACTACGCCCTGCTCGCGGCGGCGGCCGGTGTCACTCGCACGATCGCCGTTGAGCCGTACGCGCCCGCGACGGATCTGCTCACGTGCAACGTCGAACTCAATCGATGGGACCATCGCATTGAGATTCATCAAGCTGCCGCTTCCGATAGAGCCGGGACCGCGCACCTCTACCTCCCCCTCCAAGCCCATGGACTGCTCGAAACCAGCGCTTCTCAAGATCCAACGTTTCGCTCCTCTCACAGTCTTGAATTCGATATCCCCGCCCTTTCGCTCGACTCTCTGCTTGCTGATGCGCAATCCCTCGCCATCAAGATCGACGTCGAAGGCGTCGCGCCCACCCTCGGCGTCCTTCATGGCGCGACACAGACGATCCAACGCCGTCGACCCGTGATGATGGTCGAATACATGGATGGACCCGCTGGCGAACTCAATCGCCTTCTGGCCAGCACGAATTACCACAGCGTAATCTGCCGCCCCGACGGCTCGATCCTGGCCGCCACCGGCGTGCGCGCGTTTGCCGATCAGCCCAACCACTTTCTCGTCCCCGCGGAGCTCACGCAGGAATTTGTCCAGACCATCAGCTCGGCGTGAACCGCGCGCTGTCTTCCGCTATTCTCGTGGCACGGGCTCGTAACCCGTGCAATTTTTCCGGGTGAGCGCATGGGTTGAAAACCCATGCCACGTTGAACTGCCTTGCCGTGTGATTGAATCTATGAAATACGCGATCATCATCCCCGACGGTGCCGCCGACGATCCCCTTCGCGAGCTGGGCAACAAGACTCCCTTCGAAGTCGCGAACATTCCCAATATGGACTGGATCGCCGAGCACGGACGCCAGGGCACCGCGCGCACCGTCCCCAACGGATTCGAGTCCGGCTCCGACGTCGCCACCATGTCCCTGCTCGGTTACGATCCCGCGAAGTATCACACCGGCCGCGCCCCCCTCGAAGCCGCCGCTCAGCAGATTCCCCTCTCCCCCACCGACTGGGTCTTCCGCTGCAACCTCGTCACCGTCGTTGACGGCATCATGAAAGACCATTCCGCCGGCGGCATCTCCAACGCCGAAGCCCAGGTCCTGATCAAAGCCCTCGCCCGCGCCGTCACGACGCCTGGCTTCGAGTTCCACACCGGCGTCTCCTACCGTAATCTCCTGGTCTACCGTGGCAGCGAAACCTTCGAAGTCACCACCAAACCCCCGCACGAATTTCCCGAAGAGCCGATCGGAAAATATCTCCCCAAAGGCAAAGGCTCGGAAATCCTTCGCGAGATTCTCAGCAAATCCGCCGAGCTCTTCGCCAATCACGACATCAACAAAATTCGAAAGGAAAACAAACTCAACCCCGCCACTCAGGCCTGGCTCTGGGGGCAGGGCCACGCCCCCGCCATGACCAAATTCGCCGACCGCTTCGGCGTCAAATCCGCCTGCATGATCACCGGCGTCGATCTGCTCCGCGGCCTGGCGGTTCTCCTCGGCTGGGATTGCCACGAAGTCGCCGGCATGACCAGCTTTCACGACACCAACTACAAACAGCAAGGCCTCGACACCGCCGCGATGCTCGACAGGTACGACCTGGTCTTCTCCCACATCGAAGCCCCCGACGAAGCCTCTCACCAGGCCGATTACAAAACCAAAGTCGACGCCATCGAACACATCGACAAATACGTCGTCGCCCCAGTCCTCGAAAAACTCAAAACGTTCCCCGAGTGGCGAATCCTGGTCATGCCCGACCACCCCACCAACATCGCCACAAGAAAACACGGCTACGCGCCCACCAACTTCGCCATGGCCGGCACGCGCGTTCACCCCCTGCGCCCCGGCCCCTACACCGAAAAAAATGCCGCGTCGTCCGGATTGAAAATCGATCGTGGCCACGAGCTCATGGAATATTTCCTCAAAGGGGGCGGAAAATAATTTCGACTTCCTTGTCTCGATAACCCGCGCGCACGCACGCCGGAAATTGTCGCGTCTGCTTGGATCGGCGGATCATTTTCTCGCGCAAATTTCCCGGTTTCTTCCGTATTTCTCACCTAGCGAAAAACCCTGATCTCGCGCATGATTTGCCTTGGGTAGGCGGGACTCGGGCTTATTCGTGCCTGACGCCACGTCTTTGTAATTGTGCAAGCCAGTTCGTCCGGAGGAAGGAACCGCGTGGTAAGCTCGTCGTCAGCCATTCAGGATCCCCGCGTCATCCTGATCGCCCCCATCGCGTCGGCTTCCACGCCGGGGCAATCCAACCAGATTCTCGAAATTCACCAGGAACTGGAGCGCCAAGGCATCGAGGTACACCAGATCGCCCACGAGCGCAATCGGCGGGAGCTTGAAGACAAGTTCCCGCGCATGCACATCACCTTCCTTAAAGATTCCGCGTTTGCGCGTTTGCTCAACCGCATGCCGCTGTTCGGTCCCTTTTATCGCACCAGCGTGCAGCGGCGTGCCGCCAAGCTCGCCATGCGCATCGCCGGCCACGACGGGCGCACGGTCATTCATTACACCGCGCCGATCTCGCCGTCGCTGCCGATTTTCCGCACGCCCGACATCGCGGTTATCGTCGGGCCGATCAACGGCAAGCTGCATTACCCGCCCGCGTTCCGTCGGCGCGAAACGTTCCGGGAAAAATTCAGCCGCTGGATGCATCCGACCACTCAACGCATCCAGCGAGCGTTTTTCAAAGGCAGGCAAGACGCCGACGCCCTTCTCGTCGCCGGCGGGCAGCGCACGTACGAATCGCTCCTGCTCGCGGGCGCGAAGCGCTGGCAGCTCGTCGATTCCGTCCAGCGCGGCGTCCGTCGCGAATTGCTCGACATCCCCCGCATCACCCACGAAGGCAAGAACCTCAAGTTCGTCCACGCCGGCCATCTCGTCCCCGCCAAGAGCGCCGATCTCGCGATCAAGGCGCTGGCGCGCACGCGCAACCCCATCGAGCTCCAGGTCATCGGCGACGGTCCCGAGCGCGAAAAGCTCGAACGCCTCGCCCGCAAGCTCTTCGTCAGCGAGCGCATCACCTTCAGCCCGTGGATCAACGATTCGACCACGCTCATCGAAACCATGCGCAGTGCCCGCGGCTTCGTCTTCCCCGCACTGGCCGAGCCCGCCGGCGTCGCCATCCAGGAAGCCATGGCCGTCGGCCTGCCCGTCATCTGCGTCGACTGGGGCGGCCCTTCTCTCCTGGTCGACACGCGCAGCGGCTACCCGATCAAACCCGTCGACGAAGAATTCGTCGTCAATGAAATCGCCCGCGCCATGGACGAGCTGTGCGAAAACCCCGACCGCGCCGAGCAGATGTCCAAGGCCGCCCGCGAGCTCGCCTCCACCAAGGATTTCTTCTGGCCGGACATCGTCACGCGCTGGATCGAGCTCTACAAAAATGTCACCGGCGCCCACGCCGACCGCGTCATCGTCGCCCGCCCCAAGGCGCAAGTGAAAATAGCCATCGAATCCATCGGCGACCGCCCCGCCACCGCCGGGCTGCTCTCCGAGGAGTTCGACGCCATGGAACACCCCTCCATCCACATCGAGCAGTAGGCGGAATGCCTCTCAAGGATCAGAGGGATTAAGATTAGGATTAAGATTAAGATTAGGAGGCGCACAAACATGTTGCGCGCCTCCTAATCTTAATCCTAATCCTAATCTTAATCCCCTCTTCTCCTCGCTCCCCTTCAAATTCCCCCCTCATCCAACCGATACTAAACCATGCTCCTCACCTACGAGCTCACCCTCACCGACTTCAAAGAAGCCCAGATCAACCACGCCAGCGCCCCCAACCCCCGCCGCCCCGGCCGATGGCTTCTTTACGTCGTCGCGTTCGTCATGGTCTATCTTCTCACCGCGTTCGTCGTCCCCAGCATGATCTCCAACGCAACCGCCCAATCCCAAGGGTCATCGCGCATTCAATCCACCGCCCTCTGGCTGCACTTTTTTCTCCCGTTCATCATCGTCGGCGTCATGATCTTCGTCATCGCCGGAGTCAGCGTGGCGCGCAACCGCGGCCGAATCGGCGCCGCCTCCCGCCCGCGGGGCCCGATGGCGTGGGCGGTCCTCGCGGTCCTCGCCGGCCTGCTCTTCGCCACCGCCCAATTCATGCCCTCCGGCTTCGCCTCCTCTCCGTCGCCCGCCTTCAATTGGCCCGCCCTTCTATTGCCCCACATTGGGTGGGCCGCTCTCATGCTCTTCCTCACCTTCTTCATCATCCGCTCCCAAATCGCCGGCATCGCGCGCAGCTGGGAGCGCCAAACCCACATCCACGGCGCCCAGACCGCCGACATCACCGCCGCCACCATCACCATCACCGGCGCCACCACGACGCACATCTACAAGTGGTCCGCCTTCCCCCGTCACCTGGAAACCCCCAACACCTTCCTGCTCTACCTCAGCGAAGCCGCCTTCCAAATCCTCCCCAAGCGCGCGTTCTCCAACGCCGAAGAATTAAACGCCTTCCGCAACATGGCCAGGAACCTCATCGGAAAGACCAACAGCGCCTTCGAAGTTCTTGCCCCTCCCGCTGGAGGACCCCGCTCCGTCGGGGCCGCCGATGCGCAGCGATGATTCGTTCCAGCTGCTTCGCCCTCAATTCGATAAGAATCTCGTAAGAAAACCGCTCTGTCAGCATTCGCCGGAAGTCTCGATAATAAAGTGGATATCGCTCCGGCGATTCTTCCAATCGCATCATCGCATCGGCCACTGCAAGTAGAAACTCGTCCCCCAGTCCCTGGCGCGCTTCTTCGTACCACCCCGAGCCTCGCGAAGATCCGCGGCGGCCTGCGAACGTATGGTCACGCGCCAGTTCAAAGGAGTTAAGCGGCCAGCGATTTGCTGATGGATTGGATAACTTCTCGCCACGGCCTGCCCACGTCCCCGTCGCGCGCAAACGCCGCCATTGCCTCATCGAGAATCTTCTTCTCCTCTGGACCTGGCCCAACACCAGAGAGCAAGTCCTGCTCCTGCAACTCGCACAACCGCTGATACACCTGCCGCCGCTCTTCCGGCTTAAGCTTCGGCAGTTCTGCTAGAATCTCCGCTTTGCTCATAACACCTCCAAGCTACAGTATGCGACCCTCCCTGCGTGTATAATTTTCGGTACAAGTGAAGGATTAAACCCCGCGCGACGTCAGCCGTCACCCCCTTGCCCACTCCCACCCTCCAAACCCTTCGCCTCCTCCTTCGCCCCTTCGACCGCGCCGATGCCGCCGACGTCTTCGCCTACGCCTCCAACCCAAACGTCGCGCGCTTCACCACCTGGAACCCCCATCGCACCATCTCCGACAGCCACGTCTTCTGCCCGGGGCGTCCTCGCCAGGGGCTTGGAGCATTTTCCCACATCACCACGGTCGTCTCATGCGCTCTGGCCGAAAACACCGCCTCCCAACGCGTCATGGAAAATTGCGGCCTGAAATTCGACCACACTCAATTTTACCGCTGGTCAAAATGCACCGAGTTTGTGAAGCAACGATATTACCAAATGGTCCGCGGTGACGGCGCTGCGGGATAACCGCCGTTGAAATGGACCTGCGCCGCGTTAAGCGTTTAGAATCCCCCATCGCATGCGCGCTCGTACCCGCCGCAAATTGCTTGGAATCTCGATCGTCACCGGGGCGCTGGCTTTCGTGCTCGTGTGGATTCCATTCAACGATGACTGGTTCGTTGTCCTTAAGGCATCTTTGTTCGCGGCGGCGTTTGCCTCTGCTGTGGTGTGGATCTTTTCGAATTCAACCTCACCTTACCGAGCACCCGACATTCTTTCCGAAAAACTTGGAGGTGGGACCCGGTTTGACGCGAACGGCCTCACGATCGCGCCGAACTTTTCAATCGACGAGGGCCTGTGCTGGATCGACGTGTTTTACCAGAACCGGTACACAAGCCCCTGTCGTGCATACGTGTTCATCGTGCCCATGGAAGGGGTCTCGCGAAATAATCAACAGCCGCACGAAGTGCCGCCCGTCACCGCGGAGATCGAGTGCGGAGGTGGCGAGGTCGGCGTGATCAGCCAGCCGCTTCCGGTTGCTCCGAAGTGGCAGGGGAAGATCATGATTTTTGATGTCTACGCGGTGGCGAGTTTTTCCGATTCTCAACGAGAGGAGATTCGTCGCCAGGACGGATTCGAAATCGGGGGACCCAATGACGATACTGCGGCGCTCTTGGCGATGGCCGCACTGCTACCTCTGGGAATCCTTTACCCTGCGGGAAGTAGCGGAGGCGGCGGGAAGATGGAGCTGCGCCTGCCGGAAAACGTACTCGATACGACTCCGCCGGCTATCGGTCCACGAAGCACGATTCTGTGGGAAATGCAACTGCCAACCGGCGGGTTTCCAGTGTTGACTTAGACGTGCTGAAGCAGGGGGTGAACGGATTGCAATAGACCCGCCGGCATCGCGCGATCTCTGGTAGAATACAAGTGAACCGTTTTACTTCTGACGGGGAAATCCCTCATGCAAAGCCAACCACTCGCCATTGGACTGCCCGGTCCGTTCGAACTCATCATCCTTCTCGTCATCCTCGGCATCGGCCTTACCTTCGTCTTCCTCCTCTTCCGATTCCTCTGGCGCGCCGGCAGCATCAAACCCAATAGCGACACTTCTCCGCCGCCGCGTTCCGAGCGATAATTGTTCGCGAGATTCTCCATGCCCGATCCCCGCCCACCCTACTGGTTCCCCGCCAAACGCTACGGCTGGGGCTGGGGCCTCCCCGCTACCTGGCAAGGCTGGGTCGTATTCCTTGCCTACCTCGTCCTCGTCTGCACCCTCAGCGCCCCCATCGCCCTTTACAGCATGCCCCTTTTCTTCATCTTCCTCGCCGTCCTGACCACAGTGCTCATCACCATCTGCTACGCCAAAGGCGAGCCCCCGCACTGGCGCTGGGGAAAGTGAGCTTGGCGGATTCAAATTGTGGAGCTTCTCGCCGCGCGCCTCACGCTCGACAATCCGTGAATATAGGCGTATGACTGACGCGTCCCACCGGGAGGTCGCATGCGGCTCCGAGCGTTCTGGATTGCTCTTGTGCTCGTTGGGGTTGGAGGCGGGGGTCCGGTTCGCGGCGTCGAGCAGGCGGGACCGCCAATTGTGTATCGCTGGGTGGTGGGGACGAAGCTGACTTACGTGAGCGCGCCAGGCTTGGAAGCGAAGGCCACCGGGACCTGGGACATTTATGTTGTGGCGGCGAATGCGGACGGGTCGGCGCGACTGATCGTGCGGTACGCGCCGGTCGATGGGCACGTCGTGAAGGTACAGCAGGTGACGCCGCCGAAGTCGGTTTACATTGATGTGTTTCCGGACGGGCGGATTGTGTGGAATCGATCGATTGGGTTTTACTGCGACCCGACGACGTTGTTGCCGCGACTGCCGCCGGATACGAAGGCGCTCGCCTGGGAGCGGGAGACGTACGAGCGCGATTCAGTGGTGCGTTATGCAAAGCGGCCGGCGCCGGTCGAGGGGGAGATTCGATTTGACGGAATGAGCGCGTTGGCGACGGAGCGGGCGCTAGGCACGGGGACGACGGTGTCGTATCGATTCGATCGAGACAAGGGGTGCGTGTCGCGCCTGGAGGTTTACGAAAACGGCCTGGGAGAAGAACCGGCGTCGCTGAAAGATGTGATCACGCTAACGACCAGCCAGACCATGCCGGCGGCGGAGGCGGCGCGGCTGGCGGCGGAGTACGCCGATCTGCGCGCGGCACACACGGCGTTTTACGCGAAACTCGATACGATCCACGCGCAGCCGGATGGGGAGACGGAGATCTTCGGTCAAGCCAAAGCGGCGCTGGACGCGGCAGCCGCGAAGGCGACGCTCGACATCGTGCGCGAGGAGTATGAGTTGAAGCGCATCAACGGGGCCCAGTACGCCGCGGATACCGCCATTGAAGGGCGGAGCCGGGCGAAGGTGATCGGCAAACCCGCTAAGGATTTCATCGCGAAGGATCTGGATGGCAGGACGTATCGCCTGTCGCAGCTACGCGGGAAAATGGTGGTAATCCTCGTTGGGGAAAGCCCGTGGACGCATCGCACCGTGCCGATCGTGAAGCAGGCGTATGCGCTGGCGGCGAATCACAACGTCCAGTTTTTCTGGTCGGGATCCAACGATCCCGCCGACGCGGCAGAGCTCGCGCGACGGCTGGGCGTGCCATGCCCGGTTCTGGTGACGCCGCTGGACGTCCTGGCCTATGGCGCGTCGCGCGATCCCTCGATCGTGATGATCGCGCCGGACGGGAAGTTGCAAGAGATTTTCTGCGGGTACTCGTCCGGGCTCATCAATGAGTTTCTCACGCGCATCGAGCAATTCGTCAGCCGAGTGATTTGAAGCGCGTTGAATCCATCGGCGCGGGGGCCGATGATTTGCGCCTTATGAATCCGCTGAACCTTTTACACGAGGTGTGCTCGCTGCCGACGGCGCCGTTCGCGGAGCAGTTCGTCGTGCGGTACGTGGAGCGGTTTGTGAAGGCGCGGCGGGGGCTGCGGCTGTCGCGCGATCGGTTTGGCAATTTGCTGATCGAGGCGAAGAGGCGCGGCGGCGGCGGCGGGCCGCGATGGATCTTCACCGCGCACATGGATCATCCGGGATTCATTGCCCGGCGGATGATCGACGATCGGACGCTGGAGGCCGATTTTCGGGGGTGGGTGCTGATCGATTACGTGAAGCAGACGAAGATGCGGTTTTTCACGGATCGCGGAGAGGTCGCGGGGACGGTCATCGAGGCCCGGCCGGACCCGGCGGAGAAACGCGCCGTTCCGTATCGGGTGACGGTGCGCGTGAACGGGCCGGTGGAGAAGGGATCGCCGGGCATGTTTGACCAGGGGGAGGCGAGGGTGCGCGGGGGAAAATTGTATTCGCGGGGGATCGACGATCTGGGCGGACTCGCCGCGTGCCTGGCGCTATTGGACGAGTTATCGAAGCGGCCGGCAAAGGCGAACGTCGGCGTTCTCCTCACGCGCGCCGAAGAGGAAGGATTCATCGGCGCCATGGCGGCGGTGCTGCATCCGCAGCTTTTGCGTAAGAGCGATCGGCTGATCGCGATCGAAACCAGCGCGATGCAGCCGTACGCGCCCCAAGGAGACGGGGTGATCGTCCGGATCGGCGATCGCACGAGCGTGTTCAACTCCGACCTGTCGTACTTCATCTCGCACCAGGCGGGGAAACTGGTGAAGCGGGACAAGACGTTTGAGGTTCAGCGGGCGCTGATGCCCGGGGGGACGTGCGAGGCAACGGTGTACGATATTTATGGATACACGGCCGCGGCGATTTGCGTGGCGCTGGGGAATTATCACAACATGGATCCGGTGAAGAAGCGCATCGGGCCGGAATACATCGATTTGAGGGATTGGAAGAATATGGTGAAGTTGTTTGTGGAGATTGCCCGCAGGGGGCATGAGTATGAGCCGGGACATAAGCTGCTGAAGGCGCGGGTGGAGAAACGATTTAAGAAGCTGCAGCGCTATTTGTAAAACGGGCGGCAGAACCCGTGGTCAGAGCAACCGCGCCACGGGCGAGACGCCCGCGCTACGTTTGACACCGGCGCCCGGTGTCACGCGGGGTCGTAGCCTTGGCCGCCCCAGGGGTGGCATCTGGCGATTCGTTTGAGGGCGCGCCAGGAGCCGCGGAGTGCGCCGTGTTTCGTGATCGCGTCGATTGCGTACTGGCTGCACGTGGGGTGGAAGCGGCAGTGGCCGCCCATGAATTGGCCGAGCGTGGCCCGGTAGAGCAGGACGAGATGGATCAGCAGCCAGCGCATGATCGGCGTCAGTAGAGGGCGGGGTAATTGGCAACGGGCCAATTGGTTTCGCGCTCGATCTCGAGCAGGCGATTGTACTTGGCAAGCCGCTCGCCCTGGGTGATCGAACCCACCTTGATCATATCGCCCCACGCGACGGCGAGGTCTGCCAGCCAGTTGTCCTCGGTTTCGCCGCTGCGGGCGCTGACGACGATGGGCCAGGAATTTTGCCTGGCGATGCGCCACGCCTGTGCGGCTTCGGTGAGGGCGCCGATCTGGTTTACCTTCAGGAGCAACGCCATCGCGCTGCCGGTACGGATGGCGCGAGCGATGCGTGCCGGGTTGGTGCAGAGCAGATCGTCGCCGATGGTGACGGCGCCGGCGCCGACGAGCAGGCCAGAGGTGAGATCGGGCCAGTGAGGCCAATCGTTTTCGGCCAGGCCGTCTTCGACGGTGTAAAGACGGTAGTCGCGGGCCCAAGCGACGACGCGGTCGATCATTTGCGGGCTGGTCAGGCGCTTGCCGCCGATTTCATATCGGCCGCGGCGGTAAAAATGAGAGGCCGCGACGTCGAGCGAGAGGGACAGGTCTTCTTCCAGACGCAGGCCGGCGTGGTTGATGGCGCTGATGGCGTCGTCGAGCAGTTCTTCGGCGCAGCGCGCGGGAGGGGCGAGGCCGCCTTCATCGGCGCGGAGAAGACGCATGCCGTATTTTTTTGCGCAAAGCGTGGCGGCGGCGTAGTAGACGGCGTGCGCCACGGCCAGAGCGCCGCGGATCGTGCGGGCGTGCGGAACCATCAGGACATCCTGGATTTCGACCTGGCCGCCGGCGTGTTTGCCACCGCTGAAGAGGTTAATGGTGAGGCGGGGAAGCGTGGCGGGCTTTCGCCCAACCAATTCGCCGAAATAGTTGTACAACGGCGTGCGCCGGCGAGCGGCGGAGGCGCGCGCGAAGGCGAGCGAGCAGGCGAGGATGGCATTGGCGCCGAGGCGGGATTTGTTGCGCGTGCCATCGAGTTGGATGACCCGCTGATCGAAATCAGCCTGCGAGTCGAAGCGTTTTCCGCGGACCGCGCGGGCGATGGTGGTATTGATGTTTTGAACTGCCTTCAGACAGCCCAGGCCGCCAAAGCGGCTGCGGTCACCGTCGCGAAGTTCGCGCGCCTCGGCCGATCCGGTGGACGCGCCCGACGGTACGGAGGCAAGAACGCGCGGGCCGCCGCGGAGCTGGCAGTAGGCGCCGACCGTCGGTCGGCCGCGACTGTCGAGCAGCTCGATGGCGGAGAGGTGTTCAATCGCCGGCACGATCGTGTCGCTCCAGTTGTTCGAAGAATCGCTGCATCATCGTTTGAATCGAGGCCGGCGGCGAGGCGGACGTCATCATCGAAACGACAGCGTCGCATTGGCGCGTCCGCTGGGCATCCGTGAGATACTCCAACGTCGAGCGCCCCGCCACCCGCGCCAGCAGGCAACCCAGCGCCTGGCGCACGCACCGAACTTCGAGTCCCGGACTCCACCGCCCTTGCTCCAGGGCGGCGATGTAAAACTCGCAAAAGCGCCAGGCGGCCTGCGCGAAACCCTGACGATGGCCGCGGAGGTGATGCGCTTTGCTGAGCAGGTGCGCCAAGGCGAAACCGACGTCGAACGAAGGATCGCCCCAGTGAATCACTTCGTGATCCAGCAGGACGAGCCCGCCGTTGTGAATAAGGATGTTTTTGGGACTGTAGTCGCCGTGGACGAGGCACTCGCGGTGCCCGCGCGTTTCGTCGATGAGGGATTGGAGGAACCGGGCGGCGCCGGGGACCTGCACAGCGGCGAAACGGTAATACGGCTCGAGTCGCAGCGATTCAAAGAACGAGCGGTCCTCGAAAACCTCGCTCAACGGCTCGGCGGATTCAGCGGAGCGCCGATGGATCGTTCCGAGCAGCGCCCCGAATTGCTCGACGTGGTCGAAATCAATCCGGCCTTTCATCAGCGCGTCTTTCCAGTTCTCGTGCGGCAGCGGAACCGCCTCCATTGCCAGCAGGTGATTGTCGATGTCCTCGAAAACCAGCGGTGTGATCGTTCCCGCCGGCGCGAGCGTCGCCAGATGACGCATGCCCAGGGCTTCGCGCGCGATCCGCTGGGGATCGCTGTACCAATCAACTTTGGTTCGCAATTTCGCCAGAGCCTGCTTGATGACCCAGCGCTGCCCGTTTGGTCGCTCCACGAGGACGGTGCGGTTGGAGACGCCGCCGGTGAGAACGGTGATTTTGGCTGACTCATCGCTCGAGATTCGGGAGGTTGCGCGCAGATAGGCGAGAAGCTGCGTCGGGTCCTCGATGTCCAATGACGTCGTGGCGGGAACGGGGGCGGGCCCAAGACCCGCCTCTGCAGGAACCGTGCGCTTTTGCCACGTCGCATGCAACTTGATCAGCAGTCCGGACATGAGCTTCTGATATTCGCTGAGCATCAGCGGCTCGTGTGGCCGCACGACAACGATGAAGTCATACCCGCGCGGGAGATCGTATTGCAAAAGCCGGAACGCTTCGCGGACGAAGCGTTTGATCCGATTGCGTCGCGGAGCAATACCAACCTTTCGCGAGACGCTGATACCGAGGCGCGGATGGCCGAGATCGTTGGGAATCGCGTAGACGGTCAGCGGCCCGCGCGACTCGCGCACCTTGGCCGCGTACACGGCGTCGAACTGCTTCTCGTGCTGAAGCCGATGCGAGCGGGGATAGGTGTAGGCGCGAGACAAGTCCGTCCCGACGTTAGTGAATGCCCTTGTCGGCCAGCCAGCGCTCCGCGTCGAGGGCGGCCTTGCAGCCCATTCCCGCGGCGGTGATCGCCTGCTTGTACACCGGATCGGCAACATCCCCGGCGGCGAAGACGCCTTCGACGCTCGTCGTCGTGCGAAACGGATCTTTCAGGACGATGAATCCCTTGGAGTCGACCTCGATTTGCCCGTTTAGAAATTTCGTGTTCGGCGTATGCCCGATCGCGACGAACATTCCCGGCGCTTCGATGTGACTCACTTCGCTCGTGTGCAGATTCTTCACGCGAACGGCATGCATGCCCTTCTCCTCGTCACCGATCACTTCCTCGACGACGCTGTTCCAGACCGGCTTGACCTTGGGATTTTTCAGCAGGCGTTCCGCCATGATCGGGCTGGCGCGCATCGTGTCGCGACGATGGACCAGGTAAACCTGCGAGGCGAATTTCGTGAGGTAGTTGCCTTCCTCGGCCGCGCTATCGCCGCCGCCGACGACCACCAGCGGCTTGTTTCGAAATCGCGGCAACGCGCCGTCGCAAACGGCGCAGGCGGAGACACCGCGGTTCTTGAATTTCTCTTCCGAGGCCAGCCCCAGGTAGTTGGCGCTGGCGCCCGTCGAGATAACCACGGCGTGCGATTCGATCGTCGCGCCGGCCGAGTCCTTCATCACGAACGGCCGCACCTTCAAATTCACGTCGGCGATGTCTTCGGTCACGATCCTCGTGCCGTAGCGCTCGGCCTGTTCGCGCATCCGCACCATGAGATCGGGCCCGAGCACGCCTTCCGGAAATCCGGGGAAATTCTCCACCTCCGTCGTGAGATTCAGCTGTCCCAGCGGCAGCGTCCCCTTAAGGCGATTGTCCTCGGAGATGGCCCCTTCGTAGACGACCGGAGAGAGGTTGGCGCGGGCCGCGTAAATCGCGCACGTCCACGCCGCCGGACCGGAACCGATGATGACTAGTTTTTCGGGCATGTCTGGGGAATTCTAGGCATGTGCCCGGAAATTTCACCCATGGCGGCCCGTGCGGCATTCAGACGCTGGTGGACGCGGGGAACCCCAAACGCATCATTTCGGCGCCAGCGCGATGTCGGTGAGTTCAATCCACTTGTAAGGGCGGCTCTGGAGGGTGATGCCGTCGATCTTCGCCGGAGCAACATTATCGACGACCCACGTCCAGGAGTTGGTGGATCGGCCGCGAACCACCGCGGAGTAGTCGTGGCCTTCGGATGTCACAACCAGACGCGTCTGATCGTCGATCGGACCCGCGAGCATCGTGATCGAGCTCCCCTTCTTCTCCGGCACGGCGGGTTTGAATTCAACGCTTTGACCATCGGGGAGTTTCACGCTCGCGCCTTCACCGGGCGTCGCGTCAATAGCAAGCGTTTTCCACTCGCCAACGCCCCACCCGCTCCGGACGGTGAGCTTCTTCGTGCCAACGGGAACCTGCGCGGCCAGCATGCCGGCGGTCACGACATTGTCGAGCGAATTGAGCGACCAGCCGATGCTGCTGCCGGCAGGGACGATCTTCATCGCCACCTTCTGGTCCGGATCGCGATAGACCGGTCCTTCGAGGCGGACGAGGAAGCGATACGAGTTGGGGCGGCCGATCTTGACGTTGACCAATGCGGCCAGCGGAGGCGCCTTGGTCGGCGTACCGTCGGGGGACCACCAGTCGTTCGGCCGGGCTTCGGAGGAGACGGCGGCGATTTCGAAGGTGACGCCGTCTTCAGTGACGCGCGCTGCGCCTGCAGTGGGCGCGGTGGTCGGCGGCGCGGCCGCCTGGGGTGAGCCGGTCCTCGCGGTGACGGCGATGGCGGAGCCGAGCAGCAGAACAGCGACGGTTGCGGCAGCGACCAGTGTTTTGGTGGCGGCGGTCATGAAGACTCCTTTGCTGAGCAGCACAGCAATCGAGGAAGGTTGAGCGCTGACGGACGACGCGACGAGCGACGGCGGCGCGGATTCGGTTGCGCGAGCGATGAGGATGCCCTCCAAGGCCGCGGCAGGGACCGCGACGCCCCGGGCGCGGAAGAATCGCGCCATGCGGTCGACCGCGCGGCCGACGCGCTTGCGCGCGGCCTCTTCGCTCGTACCGAGACGCGCGGCGATGTCGCTGAAGCTGCGATTCTCCAGGAAACGCAGCACGACAGCATTGCGATCGTCGCGGCGAAGGGCGAGCATCGCCTGATCGAGCATCGGGCGAAGCTGCGGCCAGAGGGTGTCCGTTTCCGAAGCGTCCTGAAGAAGTGCGGTGCGCATTTCGGCGGCCTTTCGTTCGTGAATCTTTCGCCGCGCGTCCATCCGCCGCGCGTTGTTGCAGACGAATCGAGTCGCGCTGATCAGCCACGCGCCGAGCACAATCGATGGCGGAAGTGATTTGGCTTTACGCGCCAGGAGAATGAAAACAGCCTGCGTGGCATCCTCCGCGAGATCGCCGGCGCTTCCCAGTTGGCGCCTCGCTGAGGAATAAACCAGGTCGACGTGCAATTGCACGAGCCGCGCGAACGCTTCGTCCGAGCCGGTCGCGCGGTATTCCTCAAACCAGTTTCGCGAGTCGATCGTGGGAGTTTCGCCCGGCTGCATCGCCCCATTCTGTGCGCCAGGGGCCGAACCGGACAATAATTTTCGGTCCGGATTTATTTCGCGGACGCTTCCGCCTGCGGGGACGCCGGCTTGGGTTGGACGGTGATGTTCTTGAATTCCATCCATTCGTTGAACGGGCGCGTCTGAAGTTCCAGCCGCTGCACGTCGCTTATCTGGACGTTTGGAATCACGTAATTCGAGGTGTTGACGCCGTTATTCCCGTTGGATCCGCGGGAGTCGGCCGGCACTTGCTTGCCGTTCACGATCGCCACGACGCGCGAATCAGCGTTGGTGTTTCCGCGGCGGACGGTCTTGAACGCAACGTCCGCCCCAACCTGCTCCAGCGCCGTGAAGACGACGCGCTCGCCGGGCGCTTTGGCGGTCACTTCCGACGCCGGCGTCTCGGATTGGACCAGCGTCTTCCATTGGCCTCCGGCGCACCCGACTTTGAAGCTGAACGCCGACGTGCCCGGCTTGAGCTGGCTGTAGATGACGTACTGGCGCTTGCCCGGCCCCATCGGGCTGCCGGACGTGCCCCAGCTTCGGCCGCCGTTGTCGATTCGGAAATTCACGGCCAGTTCATCGGGACCGCTGAAGTTCAGAACGAATCGGTATACGTTTTGGCTGTTCAGGAAAACGCTGTCGGTCGTTGCAAATGACCCGCCGGGCAGCGGTGTGCCGTCGGGCTTCCACCACTGTACGTCGGCTTTCGTCGGACGCGTGCCCGGCCCCTGGTGCATCGCCGGCGAGCTGCCGGTGAGCTTGTCCATGGCGATCTGCGCCCACGACCGATCTTCGCCCGGGGGCGCCGAATCCGGCATCGCGGAGACCGCCACGACTTCACCGCTCGCGCCGCTGGGGGTCGTCTTTTTCCAGGGAGATGCGTCCGCCGAGACCGGCGCCGGCGTGCTGGGGAAGTGAATCTCCGCGACGTAATCCGAAGCACCGGGGTGATCGTGATCGTCGAATTCGACGACGAGGGTGTAGTCGTTGCTCTCGGTCGGCTGCTGGATCACCGACACGAGGCCGTTGCCTTTGAGCTGCCTGATCGTCGCTTCGACGGCGGCTCGCGGCAGCGGCGAAGCGATGCGATTGAACGTGTCCGAATCGGTGTAAAGGTCGGTCTCCAGTTCTTTAGGCCACTTGGGCATCCAGCGCTGGCCGTCGATGAGCGTCGGGCGTTCGCCGCCGCCGAATTTGCCGGGGACGATGAACTCCAGGTGATGCCACTGCGCCGTGTTGCCGCGAATGCGCAGCTGGCTGCGGCCGTCGATGTACGCGCCGACCTTGATCACATTTTCAGTCGGGCCAGTCGACGACGTCGTCATGACGGTCGAGCTGATCGTCGTCGTCGTCGTCTCATTCTTCGACGTGACGATGAGGACGATAGCGGTCGTCGAGCCGATCAGCAGCAGCACGAGCGCAGCGATGGCGGCGAGTTTGGTTTTAGCGGTCACGAGTAAGGCTCCTTTGGCAAGGGTGAGAGCACCCGCGCTGGTTGTTGACGTGGACGACGCGCCCAGCGCCGAAGCGGCCGCCGCAGTGCGGACCGCGTGCGGCGCAGCGATGATCGCGCCGGCCAGTAATCCCGCATCGATCGCGGCCACCGGCGCGTCGATCCCGCGCGATCGGAAGAATTCGCCCAGGCGTTCCACCGCCCGGCTGAGCCGCTTGCGCGCCGCCGCTTCGCTGATGCCGAGCAGCGCACCGATCTCCGCGACCTCTTTCCTTTCGAAATAGCGCAGCAGGATGGCGTCGCGATCGCTTCGTCCGAGCGATTCGACGGCCTCGTTGAGAATTGGCGAGAGCTGTTCCCACACCGGCGGCGCGGACGGATTTACGATTTCGCTGTGCATCAACGCCGCCTTGCGCTCGTGCGCATTGCGCCGCGCCGCGATGCGTCGCGCGTTGCGGCAAACGTAAACGGTGGTTCGGAACAGCCACGAGGAAAGCAGCACGCGCGACGGGAGCGAGCGGGCTTTGCCGGCGAGGATGATGAAGACGGCCTGAGTCGCGTCGTCGGCGGCGTGCGGATCGCTCAGGGCCCGCCGCGCAACCGAATAGACGAGATCCACGTGCTGATCGACCAGGCGCGCGAACGCTTCGTTCGATCCGGTCGCTGCGAATTGGGCTAAGGCCTCGCGGTCGTCCATACACGCTCCGCTGGTCAATTGTTCAGCGGCGCGGATTTTGGACAAGGCCCCTGCTTCATCAACGACACGGGCAAGCGTCGAACACTTGCCCGTGCCACCCTTAACAGTTGTGTACGCTGGAGTTACAGCCCGGCTTTGGACTGCGATTCCTCCAACCCCTTTTTGACTTTCGGGTCATCCGGCATCTCCTTGGCCAGCCTCGCAAACAGCGGCGCCGCCTCGGCATACTTCTTTTGATCGAGGTAAAGCTGCGCCAGCGAATACGTCCCGGCGTTGGTCGTATTGGACTGGGCGGCGATCGCATCCAGCTTCTTCCAAAGCTCGACCGCTTCTTCCGTCTTTCCCTCACGGTTGAGAATCTGCGCCAGGCCGTTCATCGCGCCAAACGCCTTTGGATCGAGGCGGATCGATTCCTCAAACGCTTTTTTCGCTTCGGCATTCTTGCCCGCACGCATCAGCGCCCAGCCCAGGCCATTTTGCAGATTGGCATCCTTCGGGTTCTTCTGGATCGCCGCGCGGAAGAGACTGATCGCCTGCGCCGCCTGTCCCTTGTTCAGCAACTGCCAGCCGCGCTGAAGATCGCCGGCGCCCGTCTCCGTCGGCGGATCGATCTCCTGTCGCAATTCATCGCTCAATCTCTCCGCGACCGCCGCCTCGAGCAGCGGCTTGGCCGACTCGTCGCCGCCATCCACGAGCTTGCCGGCCCATACTTTGGCTTTGGCCCAATCGCTCTGAAGCAGATACGTGCGCGCCAGCCCTGCGTACGCCGCCGTTGCTCCGTTGTTGGCGGCAGAAAGGAAATGCTTTTGCGATTCGTCCACCTTTCCCGCGTTGAACGAGATCCAACCCAACCCGTTCTCGGCGCCCGCGTGCCCGGGCTCGAGGGCAACGACCCTTTCAAACGCAACCCGCGCCTTGGCTGTATTTCCCTGGTTCATCTGGCTCCACCCCAGCCCGTTCCACGCGTTGGTCAACTTCGGATTGAGTTTGACGGCAGCGGAAAAGCGCGTCTCCGCCTGCGCGAATTTTTGTTGTCCCCACAATGCCCAGCCTTCCTGCGCCAGCGCATCCGCCTTGGAAACGTCAGCGGGTGACGCAGCGAGAGCTGTGCGTTCCGCTCCGCCATACGGCAGTGGCGTCTTGGCGCTGGCGACAAACACCGCCGCGCCGCCGAAAAACAGTACCGCGACCGAGGCGGCAACGAGCGCGTTGGTTTTCAGATTCATCATAAATAAAGCTCCCTTCGCGAGTGCGACCGATGCGCCGCCCGCCGCCCCCGAGGCGGCCGCAAGCGACCCAGCGGTCGACGAAATGGTTTGAGTAAGACCCGCCGGCGCTGCCTGAACCGCGCCGGCAATCAACGCCGCTTCGAGCGAAGCGGCCGGGATGCTCGTGCCGCGCTCGCGGAAGAAATCCGCCAGTCGCTGCACCGCGCGATTGACGCGCTTTCGCGCCGCTTCCGGCGTCGTCTTCAACGCGCTGGCGACTTCCGCCAATTCGCAATTCTGGAAATACCGCAGCACCACCGCGTCGCGATCCTTGCTCGCCAGCGACAGCATCGCCTCATCCAGCGCCGGCGAGATCGTCTCGAACGCACATCCAGCGGGTACCGACTGAATTTCGCTTCGCATCTCGGCCGCCTTCTGTTCGTGAATCCGCCGCCGCGCCCGTTGGCGGATCGCGTTGCGGCAAACGTAGCGCGTCGTCCGCAAAAGCCACCCCGCCAGCACGACATCGCGCGGCAGCGATCGCGCCTTTTTCGCCAGGATGATGAAGACCGCCTGCGTCGCGTCCTGCGCGTCCGGCGAGTCCCCCAACTGCCGACGGGCCGCGGAATAGACGAGGTCGACGTTGGCCTCGACCAGCCGGGCAAACGCTTCGTCCGACCGCGTCCGGGCGAATTCTTCCAGCCAGCGTTTTTCGTCCATAACGACTCGCATCCAACCCCTCCCTGTGCGCGGCCGCCGGGCACCGGACAAAATCGCAAGTAGCCCGGCCATCCGCTACACTCGCCCGGCAATGGGACGCGTACTCTCCACCATTTTAATGGTTTTCTGGGGTCTGTGGTTCGGGGGAAACATCGCGCTGTTTCTCTTCGTCTCGTCCCTGTTTCGACAGAACCGATCCCTGGCGATCGATGCGGCTCCGGTGCTGTTTATCACGTTCGAGCGGTATCACCTGTTGCTCGCGGGGGCATCGGTCGTGCTGAGCGGAGCGTGGCTGGCGCGCGATCGATCCCGGGCGACGACCGCCTTGTTCGTGCTCCTCATCCTCGGCGGCCTCGCGGCAGCGGGGTCCGCCGCATTCATCACTCCCAGGATCATGCAGCTCCGCCATCTGCATCAGACCGACACCGCGGAGTTCAAACGCATGCACGGCCTTTCGATGATGATCTACAGCGGCGAGGCCGTCGTGCTGCTGATCGCCGGCGTCGTGCTTTCCGCAGTGATGCGGCGGCAATCGATCGCGGCCGCGCCAGCGGTCCGAATCTCGCCTCCAGCGGACATGTAACCTTTGTGATTCAGCGGGCATTCTCGAACACCCTGGTTCGCTACTCGGTCCTCGGAACGCTGACGCTGATCGCGGTCCTGTCCGGGCTGATGCTGCGCGAGTGGACCTACGAAGGAACCAAGCCGATCCGATTCGTGTACGACATCCGCCGCGGATATCGCTTCGGATCCATCGCGCGCGACGTGGGATTGCTCAATGTTTACGAGAACGTCGCCGCCCAGTCATCGGATGGAACGTACGACCTCGATTACGCGCCGCTGCGGTTGCTGGTGATGCGCACCTGGGCAGCGCTTCGCCCGGCGGAGAACACCGACACCGGCGAGTGGCAACCCGGGTACGAGTTCACCGCGCCCGTCCTGCGGTTCAACAACACGCTGGAACTGGCCGCCGCCATCGGCGTCTTCCTCCTCGTCCGATCGTGGAAGCTGCGCGATCCGACAACCCGCGCCCCGTGGCGAGCGAACTTCGCCGCGGCCATCGCCGCCCTACTGCTCTGGTTCAATCCCGTGCTTCTCATCAGCGGCCACGGCTGGCCGACGTGGGATGTGTGGGTCATTCCGTTCTACATCTTCGCGGTGCTGCTCGCGTCGGAGGATTGGTGGTTCCTCTCCGGCACGGTGCTCGCAATCGGCGCGATGTTCAAAGGCCAACAGCTGTTCGTCGCGGCGATCTTCGTTCTCTGGCCGGCCTTCTCGCTGCGATGGGGCGCTGCGCTTCGCTGGATCGCCGGGTTCATCTTCGCCGCGGCGATCGTCGTGAGCCCCTGGATGCTCACCATCAAGGCCGACGAAAGCGAAACCGCCGCGCGGTTGATCAACGGCCGCGCGCTCGCGTGGGTCCTGGGCGTGATCATACTCAGCGCGATCGCGACGGGTCTCGTTTACCGTGTCCGTCCCGATCGTTTCCGAACCGCCCTTTACACCAGCGCCGCCGCCATCGGCGTCGCGCTGCTCCTTTGCATGCCATGGTTCGGCGCATCGCACTATTGGCTCGACATCGGTTTCGGCTACGGCCTGCGGCATCACGCCGACCGCCTCGTCGCAAGCCTCAGCGCAAGTCTCCCCGCCATCCTCTCCATGAAGTACGAATGGCAGCCGGACGATTCGCTCTTCGGGATGCCCATCAAGGCGGCTTTGACCGCGATGTACGTCATCGGCCTCGTCGGCTGCGCCATCGGCGCCGCAATCCAATACCGTCGCAACAGCGCCCGCTTCCTCGTCGCGATCGTCGCCCCCTGGCTGCTCTTTTACACCCTCATGCCGCAGATGCACGGCCGCTATCTCATCTACGCCGCCGCCGTCGGCAGCGTGCTGGTCGTCCTCGGCACCGGCGGCGTGCTCATCGATCTCGCCCTCATCGCGGTCGCGCTAATGACCACGCTGCACCCCATGCTCCATGCCGGCGCCGACCGCGAAAGCTTCCCCGGCGGCGACTCCTTCTGGAACGACCACGGCGCGCAGATCTTCCAATTCTGCTCGAAATCGCTCCCGGACGTCGGCTGGGCAATGCTCTTCCTGGCGGGAATGCTGCTCTATCTCTCGATCAAACCAAGCCCCCTGGAGGGTTTCGCTCCGCCGAAACCGTCGATGCCGAGCATATAAAATCGCCCATCCGCCTGCGGTCGCGACGGAGCCGCGACCCCCCCGTAGCACGGATCACTCCACGAAATGCCGTTACACCTTCGCCGGCGCCGCGGGTTCGCTATCGGCCTCGGCGTCTTCCTCGATCTGCGGCTTGGACCACTCCCGCAGCTTCACGATCGCGTCCGGCAAAATCTCTTCCGGTTCCGCGAGCCCCGGTAGCCACGCCTTCTCCCACTCCATCGAGACGTACCCTTCGTATCCGATGCCCATGAGTCGCGTGATGAACTTGCGAACCGGCACGCTGCCCTCCCCGAGCTTGCAGTAGTTCGCCCCCAGCGTGCCCAGCAGCGCGTCCTTCACCTGCGTGTACTGGATTTTGGAATTCAGCGTCGGAACCGAAATGAACGGCGATTCCCCGATCAGAGCCGCGTTGAACACATCCCACGCCACCGCGATGCACGGATGCCCCAGCCGATCCATGATCGACCACATTTCCTTCGACGCCCGGAATGACAACGCATTTTCGACGACGATCGTCACGTCGTGATCGGCCGCGTGATCCCCCAGCGGCACCAGCCAATCCCCCAGCGCCACGCCGGCATTGGCGCGATTCTGCCCCGGCTTCACCTGCGTATCGAACACCTTCACCAGCTTACACCCCAGCGCCTGCGCCGTGTCGATGTAGACCTTCAGATCCTTCGCGAACTGCTCATCGCGCCGGCGATTCTGCGAGAACGTTATCGAGCTCGAGAGACAGGCGATCTCCACGCCGGCCGCGTCGAACATCGCGCGCACCTTCGCTGGATCGGTCAGAAACACGTTCGCTGCCGTCAAAATCGATTCATTGAGAAACCCGCGGACCTCAACGCCGTCGTAGCCGTATTCCTTCGCGCGGGCCAGGATCGTCTCAAAATCCCACGTCGGGCAGCTGGTGGTGGTAAAGGCAAATTTCATGTGCGTGAACGTGAAAGTAGACCAAGCGCGCAGCGAGGTCAAGGAACGCCGCCGGTCTTGATTCTTCCCCGTTTGAGTGGCCCCCGGCAGCGCCCGCCGCCGGCCGCTGCCGCTGATCCTCTCAATCCGAATAAACCCGAACCAACCCCCCAACGAACACCGCGAACAACCCCACCAGCGCCACCGTCCCCGGATAAGCAAACCCCAGCGGCGTCGAGAGCACGCCCGCGAAAAACAACACGACCCCCGCGATCACGGTCGCTAGCCCGATCTTCCCGGCGCGCGTGACCGGAACGAAATGAAACGTGTCGCGATCCTCGCCGTCAACGTGCGCAGCGCCCTTGAACGAATCCCAGATGTGATCGATCTCGTGAGTTCGCCGCGAGGTCAGGACGGAGACGATCGGCGTCACCAGGATCGCCGTCGCCGAGGAAAAGATCGGCACCAGGTTGCGCACGATGTTCACATGCTCCGCCGGCGCGAAATAGTACGCGAGCAAGCCAACCGCCCCGCCGCTCACGAACCCCGCCACCGCCCCTTGCCAATTCGCCCGTTTCCACAGCAAGCCGTACAAGATCGTGATCACGAACAGGGGCATGTCCAGGATGCCGACGACGGTGAGATTGATCTTCACCGCGCCGACGCCGACGTTGCGCAGCAGGTACGCGACCGCGAGCATCAGCAGCCCGCACAGAAGCGATGAGAGTCGCACGACGAAGAGCAACTCCCGCTGCGTGGGTTCGCGCCGGCGCAGCGTGCGATAAACGTCGGAGGTAAAGAGCGTCGCCACGGAGTTCACGTCCGCCGTGATCGTCGACACTTGCGCCGCCAGCATCCCGCAAAGCACAAACCCAAGCAGGCCCGTTGCCACCGGCGGCAGCGTGTGTGCCAGCAGCCACGGGATCGCATGATCGGGATTGGCAAACGGCTCCGGATGCAGCTTGACCGCCGCGAGCCCGGGCAGCACCCAGAAAAACGCGAACGGCGTCGTCACGATCGCCGAGAGAATCATCCCCTGTGCCGCAATGCGCGGCGAACGCGCCCCGAACGCCCGCTGCAATATCGCCTGATCGATCGACGCGAACTTAAATCCCAGCAGCATGATCGACGTGATGAACAGCCAGTTGAAATCGCCGTTGAGCGGAATGACCTGGAGGTGATTGTCCCGGCCGGTCTCGCGGAGGTATCGAAAGACTTCCGGCACACCCCCGGCCGCCCGCGTCGCGATCGGCAGGATCACCAGCGCCCCGGCCAGCATGACCAGAAACTGGAACGAATCCATGATCGCCACCGCCCACGCCCCGCCGATCACGGAATACAGAATTGACACCAGCGAGAACGCCAGCAGCCACAGGATATAATTCCACCGCGTCGGCTCCGAGCCGGTGATGATGATCGCGCTGGTGGCCGCGATGTAGAGCAGGATGCCGAGAAAGACGCACAGCCGCACGCCCCAGAATGCCCCCACCAGCGTCCGCAGCCCGCGCGAGTACCGCATTTCCAGGAATTCGGGAACCGAACGAATGCGCAGCCGCCGCATCAGCGGGATCACGAAAATTCCCGAGAGGACCAGCGCGATATCTCCCGTCCAGTTTTGCCAGAGAATCGAGACGCCGTGCTTGTACGCCGTGCCTCCCATCCCCACGAAATGAAGCATCGACAAGTTCGTCGCCGTGATCGTGGCGCACAGGATGAACGGCGTCAGCTCCCGCCCGGCCACGAAAAAGTCGTCCGAGTCCTTGATCAGGCGCGAGATCGCAAACCCCGCCAGCGCCATCGCGAGCAGGAAGCCACCGACGATTGCGTAATCCAGCCCCGTCATCGGCGCGATTCCCTCTTGAGCCGCCGGAAAATCTCCCTGAATTCGCCGATGGGGACAATGAGCCAAACGAAGAATATGACGACGCCGATCACTTCAATGGTTGCGGTCATCCAGTCCATAGCCGAGCCACTCCACGGGATCCTTGCGATGGGGAAAGGCGAACGCATCGTATATAGTGGATCGACGACGTGAAAGTACGTGGCACGGGTTTCCAACCCGTGTTTTTGATGGGCCGGTCGAAAATCCTTGCCGCGGAGAGATGCATGCCCCTGGTGGATTCGGGATCGCTGGTCACTGACGCATGGCGCAACAAGTACGCCGTGGTGCAGCTCAATACCAACGGCGGCACATACGACCTCACGCGCGCGATCTTCGAAGTCGCGGAGGAAGAAAACTCTCCCGTCATCTTCGGTGCGTACGAGGCGAACTTACAATACCGCGGCTACGAATACGCTGGTATGCAGATGCGCTTCTTCGCCGAGCGAGCGATAGTCCCCATCGCCATTCACCTCGACCACGGCCACAGCGTCGACGCCTGCCGCCAGGCCATCGCCGCCGGTTTCACCTCCGTGATGATCGACGGCTCGCATCTCCCGATCGATGAAAACGTCCGGCTGGCCCGCGAGGCCGTCGCCATCGCCAAGCCGCAAAATGTCACCGTAGAGGCCGAGGTCGGCGAACTGGCCAAGCTGAATCCCGACGGCTCGATGGCGGATGTGAAAAACGTCTCCGACCCCGAGGACGTCCGCAAGATGTGCGAGACCGGCATCGACATGCTCGCCGTCGGCATCGGCAACGCCCACGGCTTTTACAAGGACGCCCCGAACATCCGCTTCGACATGCTCGAAAAATATGCGGAGGTCGCCACTGTCCCGCTTGTGCTCCACGGCTCAACCGGCCTCGCCGACAACGTCATCGATCGCTGCGTGAAAATGGGAATGGCCAAGGTTAACCTCGGCACGCTTCTCCGCACGCGCTGCGTCGAGTACACCGCGCAGGTCATCGCCGAGGGAAAGCATCAGAATCACCCGTGGCGCGTCGGCCTCGCGGTGAAGGATCGCCTAAAGCCCCACATCCGCCACATTCTAAAGGTCGCCGGCTCGTGCGGCCGGGCCGAGGGGTGACCTATGGCAGCTTCTCTCCTCGTCCTCCAAAGCGGCGGCCCCACCGCCGTCATCAACACCTCGCTCTACGGCGTCATCGACGAAGCGCGCCGCCACGCGCGCTTCGACCGAATCCTCGGCGGGCGCGCGGGAATGGCCGGTTTGATGCGCGGAGATTGCGCGGATCTGACTTCGCTCCCGGAAGCCGAAATGGAACGATTGCGCTTCACGCCCGCCGCGTACCTTGGTTCTTCGCGGATGAAACCCTCCGACGCGGATTTCCACCGAATTGCCGAGTGGCTCAAAACACAAGATGTCCGCGCGCTGCTGATAATCGGCGGCAACGGCTCCCAAAGAGCCGTCGATGTGATCGATCGCACCGCCCGCGCCATCGGCCACGAGCTGAGCGTCATCGGCATCCCCAAAACCGTCGACAACGACATCTCACTTACCGACCGCTGTCCCGGTTTCGGCAGCGCCGCCCGTTACGTCGCGCAATCGGTGATGGACTTGGGAATGGACGTTCGCGCCTTGCCCCAACCGGTTTCGATTTTCGAAACCATGGGCCGCAGCGCCGGCTGGCTCGCCGGCGCATCGGTCCTTGCCAAGCTCGACGAGACTCACGCCCCGCACCTGATTTATCTCCCCGAAAAAGCCTTCCACGTCGATCAATTCCTCGCCGACGTCGCTCGCACCGTCAAGGAAATCGGCTGGGAAAG
>JADMIO010996611.1_pt1 | contig 32983 bp, 49 predicted proteins | sample 8958161 | NCBI WGS metagenome assembly JADMIO01 (sample SAMN16585339, study PRJNA669376) | soil metagenome | isolation source: Crop rotation soil | place: USA: Cullars Rotation, Alabama | collected 2011
GCCGCGACTTCAAGTCACGTGAATTCCAAGCTTCGGATCCCACTGTGCTGGAAAGACTGACAAACCGCGCGCGCGCCGCAAGATCACGAACGATTCCGTGCAGCTCAGCGAGGCGCAGCCGCGGAATCGAAAACGCAGCAGCGGCATGGCCGCGGATTCCGCAGATGGGCCGCGGGAGGCGGATGGAAGCGCAGCGGCGCCCGACGCCGTGACCGGCAGTGACCGCGTGTCGTCTGCGCTGCTGCGCGTGCCCGGTCCCGAATCGGACGTGTGGGACGTGCCGTGGCTGGCTGAGCTGCGCAACGTGCCGCCGGAGGGTGCCTGGCCGCGGCTGATGACCGTTCCGCACCCGGACGCGGTGGGCTCCTACGGCGCGGAGGTGGACCGGCAGTACCAGCGGCGGACCGGCAAGCAGCTGCGCTGGTGGCAGCGGCTGGTGAACACCCGGCTGCTGGAGCACGACGCGCACGGCCGGCTGGTGTGGATTAAGTGCGTGGAGTCCACCAGCCGGCAGGTGGGCAAATCCACGGACCTGCGGGAGCTGTGCTGGTGGCGCACGGAGCAGACGGCCCGGTGGGGGGACCAGCTGGTGCTGCACACCGGGAAGGACGCCGGCGTGGTGCAGGAGGTGATGAATCCGGCGATGACCTACGCGGACGCGCTGGGGCTGGACGTGGACTGGCGCAGCGACCGCTGGAAGATCGAACGGGCCACGCAGGCGCCGCCACCGCCCCGGTTGACCTGCCCGGCGTGTGGTGGCCGGCCGTTCCTCTCGCCGGTGCCCGGTTCGCTGTGCGAGGCGTGCGGCGGGGAGGGCCTGGAGCCGCCGCAGCCGGCCATTCCGGTGCTGGGCCGGTGGATTGCACGCACCTGGCGCAGCGTCTACGGCTGGTCGCCGGGCCTGGCCGTGGTGGACGAAGCGTGGAAGGTGCCGGCGACGGCCGTGGATAACGGTATTTGGCCGACGCTGGTGGAGCAGCCGTCGCCGCAGCTGGTGCTGGTGTCCTCCGCGCACCCGAATGCCACCGGTTTGATGTTGGGGGAGCGGGCGCTGGCCATCGGCCAGCTGTTCACGCCGGTGGACACGCTGCTGCTGGAGTGGTCCACGCCGGCCGATTACGAGTGGACGGACCCGGCCGGCTGGCGGTGGGCCTCCCCGCACTGGTCCCGGCAGCGGGAGTCGATGATCCGCACCGCGGTGCGTAAGGCGCTGGACGGCACGCACGATCCGGAGGACCCGGACCCGGTGGGTTCGGTGCGGGCGCAGTGGCTGAATCAGTGGCCGCAGGACGTGGAGGCGCCGCCGCACCCGGATGAGGTGCTGGCCACCGACGAGCAGTGGGCGGCGCTGCTGGACACGACGGCGGCGCCGGCGCCGGGCTCGCCGGTGATGGTGGCCGTGGAGGACGACTGGGGGCGGGGTGCGGCCGCGGCCGCGGCCGCGCTGTGCGCGGACGGCCGGGTGGTGGTGGGCGGCTGGCGGTTTTCCACGCTGCGGGAGGCGGTGGATTGGGCGGAGGACACCGCCGGGGAGGACGGCATCCTGCTGGCCGGCGCGTCCCTGACCGGCACGAAGGACACCCCGGCGGATCCGGAGCTGGAGGGTGTGGACCTGCCGACCGAGCCGGCGGGCGGGGTGGAGACGCGGGACGGGCTGCCGCAGCTGCGCACCCTGGTGCGGGGTGGCCGGCTGGCCCACGACGGCGGCCAGGACGTGTCCCGTGCCGTCCTGGCCGCTAGGGTGCGGGTCAGCAAGGCGGGCACGATGCTGGTGGACCCGGATGCGCTGCTGCGCTGCGTGGTGTGGGCGGTGCACCGGGCGTACCGGGATCGGGACTGACAGGGGGACGCCGCGGTGGCCATGCTGGGCCGGGACGAGCTGCACCGCCGGCTGGGCTTCCACCCGGCCACGGCGGACACGATCCCGCACTATGAGGACACCCGGGCGCGGGTGCTGGAGCTGGCGTGCCACTGGGATGAGACGCTGCCGCCCGGCCGGGAGCTGGCGGAGGCGCAGACCTGCCTGCAGAACGCGGCCATGTGGGCGAACGCGGCAGTGGCGTGCAACCTGTCCCCGCTGGAGGACCCGGCCGACCGGCAGCCGAACCCGCTGGTGGAGCGGATGGCGCACAATGCGCACACGCAGCAGCTGACGGTGCGGCTGCGGGTGCCGGACGGGATGGGACCGGACCAGCTGGCCGCGTTCGTCGCCGGCCAGGTGCTGGAGCAGATGGATCGTTCGGCCACTGAACGGTTCGGGCTGAAATGAGCGACGCACGCGGCACCCGGCTGCAGCGGCCCGCCTGGGCCACGGAGCTGCACCGTGCGTTCCCGCGGGACCCGTCGCTGGCCAATGACACCCCGGACCCGGCGGGCACGGTCGGACCGGAGACCGCACCGGACCAGGTGGCCGCGGAACCGCCGGTGGTGGACGCGGAGAACGCGGCGCTGGCCGTGCCCACGCAGAAAGGTTTCCTGCCGTCCCCGTGGGCGGGCTGGCCGTCCGCCTGGGGCACCGCCTGGAACAACGGGGGCGCCGCCGGCGCGGTCATGGACCCGGTGCTGGGCCGCAAGGTGTCCACCGTGTTCTCCTGCGTGGAGCTGAACGCGAACGCGTTGGGGTCTATGCCGCTGTCGGTCGCCGAGAACGGCCGGCCGATCGACCCCACCGAGTACGCGTGGACGGAGAACCCGGATCCGCGGCTGTACAGCGGGTGGGATGAGTTCGTGGTGCAGTGGGCCGCGTCCATGTGGTCCCGCGGGAACGGCTTCGTGCTGGCCACCGGCTGGGACTGGAACACGCTGCTGCCCGCCTCATTCATGGTCGCCGACCCGGACAAGGTGCAAGTGCAGTTCGATTCCGAGGGTGGCCGCCGGTACACGCTGGACGGCACCGAGCTGATGCCGTGGGAGATTCTGCACACCCGGTATGTGACGCTGGCCGGCTGGCCGGAAGGCTTGTCCCCGCTGTCGGCTGCGGCCGGGAATCTGCGTTCCGCTGCGGCGCTGGAGGCGTACGGCGCAAACCTGGCCGAGTCGGGCGGGATGCCGTGGGGGGTGCTGACCACCGATCAGCGGTTGAGCGACCGGCAGGCGCGGCTGGCGCGGGCGCAGTGGCTGGAGCAGGGGGACCTGTCGGGCGCGCCACGGGTGATGGGCATGGGCCTGTCCCTGGACACGCTGAACCTGTCCCCGCGGGACATGGCGCTGCTGGACCTGCGCGTATTCGATGAGCAGCGGATTGCGTCCGTGCTGGGCGTGCCGCCGTGGCTGGTGGGCCTGCCGCAGCCGCAGGGCATGACGTATGCCAATGCGCTGTCCCTGTTCGGGTTCCACTGGCGCCGGCTGCGCCCGATCGCCAAGCGGTTGACCGGGGGGCTGTCGGCGTGGGCGCTGCCGCGCGGGCGCACCTGCTCGCTGAACGCCGGCGATTACGTGCAGCCGGACCTGCCGGAACGGGCGAACGCGTACAAGCTGATGAATGACGCGGGCGCGTTGACCGATGACGAGTGGCGGGCTGTGGAGAACCTGCCGCCGTTGACCGCGCAGCAGCGGGCGGAGCTGGCGCAGCAGGGGTTCAGCAACAGCCAGGCGGGCGCCGCGGTGGCCAACAGCACCGCCGGCAGCGGGGTCACGCAGTGATGCAGGGGGAGGCGGGCTGGTGACGCTGGCGCAGGAGCTGCTGGCGCCCACGGACCTGGTGCGTTCGTTCGACACCATGGCCATGGACGTGAAACCGGACGGGCTGGTGGAGGCGCTGATCGTGCCGTGGGACCGGTGGGTGGACGTGACCGAACCGCATCCCACCCGCGAGAACAGCATCGTGCAGTACCGGGAATCGTTCGCCCGGGGTGCGCTGGACCGGGCCGCAAAATCACCGGGCCGTATCGGTCTGGCGTTCACGCATTCGGATGCGTTCGCGGACCGTCTCGGGTTCGGTGTGGAGCTGCGCGACAGTCAGGAGGGGGCGGTGGCCACCTTCCAGCTGTACCAGTCGGTGCGGGACAAGGCGCTGGACATGCTGCGCAGCAGCCATTCCGGCATGTCCATGACATTCCGCAGCCTGCGGCCGTCGTTTCAGACGCCGGACCGGTCCGGGGTGGATGTGGTGCGCAGCCAGGTGCACCTGCGGTACGTGGCCGCCACCGACTGCCCCGTATATGAGGATGCGCAGGTGCTGGCGTTGCGGGATCAGGCGCAGGCGCTGGCCGAGGCGCAGGCGGTGCTGGAGCAGAAACGGCGCCGGCAGGCGCAGGGTTTGGAGCTGCTGCGCTCCCACGGCCAGCAGTTGACGGACAAGCAGCTGGCGTTCCTGTCCGAGCACCGGCATCTGCTCACATGATCGTGTTTGCCATCCTGGCCGGCTGGTGTGTGGCGGCCGCGGTGGGCGCCGTGGCGCTGGGCCGGGCCATCGCGCGCCGCGGGGACTAGTCCGTACCCTGGGCGGTGGCGGGTGACCGCCGGACCCTCTCCAGGGGTTCAGCAGCGCCGGGTGCCGCGTCCTGCCGCACCCGGCGCTGTCGTCCGCGTCCCGATACGCTGCCAGCCATGGCAGTGCGCGCCTACCGGGTGACCGTGACCACCACGCCCACGAAGCTGTCCGATCATGACGCGGATGCGCGCACCGGTTCGGCGATAGTGGTCAGACCGGCCGGGGACGTGTACGTGGGCGGATCCGGGGTGACCACCGCGGCCGGCTACTTGGTGGCCGGCGGCACGGAGCTGGCGCTGGACCTGGATGTGCGGGAAGACCTGTACGCGGTGGCCGCGAGTGGCACCGTGTCCGTTTCGGTGCTGCGGACCGCGGCATGACCCGCATTCGTCCGGGTGGCAAGAGTGCGGCGCAACTGGCTGCCGACCCCGCACTAAGGGCGGCCCTAGAGCCGAACCCGTTCCGGGCGGACGCGACTCGGCTGCGCGGCTGGCGGGCCGCGCTGGACAAGGTCGCCACCAGCCCGGCGGACGTGCTGATCCTCGGCGACTCGTGGAGTGACGAGGTGTCCGGCCCGCGCTGGCCGACCACGCTGCGCACGGTGCTGCAGGCCCGGTACAACCCCGCCGGGGTCACCGGCGGCATCGGCTACCGGCCCGCCAACGCGTCGGTGTTCGCCTACGGCGGCAGCGTCTCCGACCGCACCGACCTGGGGCTTGGCCGCTACTGCAAGCGGCTGAACACGAACGCCACCGTCACCTTCACCGTGCCCGGCACCGGCGCCGACATCCTCTACACCAAGGGCGCGCTGGGCGGGAACGCGAGCTACACGGTCAACGGCGGCACGGCGACTGTCGTCAACACCTTCCAGTCCTCCGCCACGCCCAGCACCTCCGGCGCGGTCATCGCGCTGCGCGGCCTGACCCCCGGCTCGGTCATCGTGCTCACCGCGACCAGCGCCAGCGTGTTCTTCGAGGGCGTCGCGTTCTACAACGGCGACGAGACCAAGGGCGTGCGGCTGTGGAACGGCGGCCGGTCCGGCTACCGCTCCGCCGACCACATCGACGCGACCGAGGTCGCCTACGGCCCGTACGGCACCGTCAAGCCCGAGCTGCTCATCGTCGAGCTGGGCGTCAACGACCTCGGCGGCGGCGGCGCCGGGGTCCCCGTCGCCCCGGCCACCTCGGCGGCGAACCTGCTCGCCCTGGTCAACGCCGTCCGCGCCCGCTGCACCACGCCGCCGAGCGTGCTGCTGTGGCTGCCCCCGCAGACCACGCCCACCGCCGCCCCGGTCGCCGCCTGGGCCGACTACCTGGCCGCCTACGAGGCGATGGCCAAGGCCGACGGGCAGATCGCCATCTTCGACGTCGGGGCGGTGCTCGGCGACCTGTCCGCCGCCACCGACCCCTACGGCGTCGGCTCCGGCGACCATGTGCACCCGTCCGGCACCGGTTACCTCATGCTCGCCGACGCGCTCTACGCGCTGCTGGCCACGCCGCCGACCGGCGGCGGATCGACGCAGTCCGCGGCGGCCACCCCGACCGCGCCCACGCTGGCCACGCTCCACGGCCTGGCCGGGCTGTCGGTCGACCCGGCCATCACCACCTCCACGGTGACGCTGACCGCCGGACAGGCGCGCACCGCCAAGATCGGCGCGGTGCCCGGCGCGACCCTCAGTCAGGTCCTGTTCTCGGTGACCACCGCCGCCGTGGGCACCACCGACGCCGTCGCCGTCTACGACTCCAGCGGCAACCAGCTCGCCACCGCCAGCGGGACCTTCTTCGCTGCGGTCGCCAACGCCACGGTGACCCTGCCTTCGTTCACCGTGCCCACTAACGGCGTCGTCGTCGTCGCGGTGCTGACCTCCGGTGGCACCACACAGCCCGCGTTCCGGTCCTCGTCCAGCACGGCCGGATCGACGACGAACTTCGGGCTCGGCGCCGGGCTGATGCGCTCGGGCACCTTCGGCAGCGGCCTGTCCGCGCTGCCGGGCACGCTCCCGGCGCAGGGCGCCGCCTCCCCGGTGGCACTCGTCGGACTCAACTGACCCCGCTCTAGGTGGGCCGCCTAGTGTCGCGTCCACCTGGTGACGTGTCGTAATCTCGCCGCTGACGCACAGCGGCATCTCCGGCACCCTGCTGCCCGGCCACCCCGCGCGCGGACACCTACACCTGTCCCCGCGGAGGAACCCAACATGACCAGCAGCCACGCGACGCTGCACCCCCTGCGCAAGCTTCACCACGGCCGGCCGGCCGTCATCGGGCACCGGAAGGACGGCCGTCCCATCCACGCGATGGCCGGCGGCGCCGGGGACGCCATGATCGAACGGTTGACCGCGGAGCGGGAGCAGTGCCTGGCCCGGGTGCGCGCCGTCACCGACTCCGCCGCGGAGGCGGACCGGGACCTGTCCGACCAGGACGAGGACGTGATCAAGCGCGCCAATGAGCGCGTGTCCAAGATCGACCAGCAGCTGGAGCTGCTGTCGTTCGATTCCACCGTGTCCGACCGGGCGCGGGAAATCATGCAACGCAACAATCTGCCCGCGCCGCTGCAGAAGGGCCAGGGCATGCTGTACCGGTCCGCCGGTGAGGTCATGTGGGACCTGGCACACCTGGAGTCCCCTGGCCGCGAGGGTAAGGAAGCGCGCGCCCGGTTCGAACGGGAGATGGACCGCGCCGCGCAGCACATGGGCGTGGACGCTGCTAACACGGTGGCCGTGGCCGGCGGGCTGGGCGCACTCGCCATCCGCCCCATCGTCGGACCGGTGATCGACCCCACGCCTAAGGGGCGGCCGTTCCTGTCGCTGCTGGGCGTTCAGCCGATGGATTCCCCGTTCGGGTTCAGCCGGCCGCGGCTGTCGGACCCGAACGGCGGGCAGGCGCCGGACGTGCAGGGCGCCGGCACCGCCAACGTGGGCAAGGAAAAGAGCGAGCTGGTCTCCCGTGCGTTCGATATCAAGCTGGAGCCGGTGGACACGGACACGGTGGGCCAGTACCTGAACGTGTCGGCCAAGCTGCAGGCGCTGCCCATCGGCGCGTGGCAGATCATCCTGAATCAGATGGAGACGCGCCGGTCCCGCAAGACGGAGGGGTACGGGCTGGCGGCGCTGCTGGAGTCCACGTCCAGCGTGGACCTGGCCGCGGATGCCACCGCGCCGGAGACGTACGCGGCCGTGTGGGAGGCGGCGCTGCTCGTGTTCCAGAAGACCGGCCAGCTGCCGGAGTGGATCGCTGCCGGTCCGGTCGCCTGGGCGCGTCTCGGCGGGATGCTGGACGCCGCGGACCGTCCCCTGTTCCCCACCCTGGGCGCCGGCGCCGCCGTGAACGCCATGGGGCAGATGGACGCCAGTTCGTTCGCGTCCCGCGGACCGGCTGGGCTGCCGCTGGTCGTCTCCTACGCCATCGCCGGCGGTGCGTTCGTGGTCGGTAACAGCGCCGCGCTGGAGGTGTACGAATACCCGTACCCGATCATGGAGGCCGTGGAGCCGTCCATCCTCGGCAAGCAGGTGGCGGTGGCCAGCGAGCTGGCCACGTACCGGCCGGCCACGGACGGACTGTCCGGGGACACGCCTACCGGTAACGGCGCGGTCATCGTCCAGCCGGCCACCCCCTGACCGATGACCGCACCGGAGGGTTATTACGACCAGTCGGTGCCGCCCGCGCTGCTGGTCGGCGCGCGGCGGGCCAGCGCTCCCGCCGGTGTCCGGGAGGAGGGGACCCCGGACGCCGGCGGGCAGGTGGCCGGCCGTGTCGATACGGCGCCGGCCGCGGACCAGCAGCCTTCCCCGCTGGTGGTCACGGCCGGCGCCCCGGCCACGTACTCACCGCCGCTGCGGGCGGTGGACCGGCCGCGGAATGTCACGGAGCTGAACAGCGCCGGCGCCACCGCGGATCCGGCCACGCCGTGGCCGGCCGGGCAGTACGTGTCGGTGGGCACCAGTGGGAAGCGGGCGCACTGGTCCGGGCAGGAGTGGCGCGGCGGGGAGTCGCCCGGCTACTCGGCCGCTGAAGATTCACAAGATCATCTTCCTCGAGGAGCAAACGATCTTCGACCGGAGGCGCCGCCCGCCTCGGAATCCTCGGCGAGCACCCCGCCGGTGAGCACCCCGCCACCGCCGGCGCCGTACACCCGGCCGCAGTTCCCCGGGGATGAGCAGGACGGGGACCTGACCCGGTGAGCACACCCGTGGACGCCACCGCCGGCACCTGGCATGACCAGGCGCCGGCGGTGGCCGCGGAGGCAGCGAACCGGCTGCGGCTGCGCGAGTCGGACCCGGACTGGGGGCGGGTGGAAGCGCAGGCGCGGGCGGCCATGCGCGCCATCGACAGCCGGCTGTGCCTGCGGCCGGCCACCACCCGCCTGTCCTATCCGCTGTCGGATGTGGACGTGGCGTGGACGTACGCGGACGGCGAGCAGCCGCCGGACGTGACAGAGGCCGCGGTGGTGGCCACCATGGACCTGCTGCGCCGCAAGGATGCGCCGTTCGGTGTGCTGAACGCGGCATCCCTCACCGGTGAACCGGTGCGCATCTCCCGGGACCAGCTGGCCGGCGCCATGTCGCTGCTGGAGCCGTACGTGGAGGGCTGGGGTTTCGCGTGACAGCACCCATGCCGGAGCACGCGCCCACCGTGCTGGACGACGCGCGGGCCGCGCTGTTCGCGGCCGCGGAACGCGTCTGGGAGGCGCTGGGCTGGCCGGCTGACCGTGCCGACCAGTTCCCGCCGGTGACGGTGCGCGCGCCCGCCGCGTGGGTGGATGTGCCGGTGATGCACCAGGCGCCCACCGAGGCCGGCCAGACGTTCGCGGCCACCTTCCCGGTGGTGTTCGTGGTGGACGGCAGCGAGCAGGCGCAGGTGCAGCAGCAGGACGCGCTGCTGGCGTACGGCTGGCAGGAGTTGGCCGGCGTGAAAATCGGGCCGCCCGGCAGTCAACGCGCCGTGATCGTGCAGACGTTCGGGCCGGAGGATGTGGACGCGGGCGGTGCCATGGTGCGCGGACTGGTGGCCCGTGTGCAGGTTCCGCTGCAGACAAGGACGCTGTGCCGGCAGACGCTGGTACGGGACGACGAAGGGACACCCTGACATGACCGAACCGGCCATCTTCCAGGTGGAGGACACCGGCGTGGTGGCGCTCACCCCGGTGGACCGTGCCGCGGTGGGCTACAGCGACACCTGGCAGGCGCCGGGCGGCGCCACCGCGGCCACTGCCGACCCGGACGACTACACCGACGGCGACGGGTTCAGCTGCCAGGTGACGTCCGGGAAGCTCACCCCGTCCAAGCAGTCCACGCGGCGGGACCGGGCGGCCACGTTCTGCGCGCCCGCCTCCAGCTCCGTCACGGTCGGACAGTCCACCTACACGCTGGATGTGGCGTTTTTCCAGGACCCGCACGTGCGCGCCGGCATCTCCGCTTTCCTGTTCGAACACGACACGGAAGAGGCGTTCTTCCTGCTGGGCGGGGACGGCATGGCGCCGCCGCGGGCGGTGGGCCGGGTGCGGCTGGTCGCCGGCGGATTCCTGGGGGAACCGCGGGCGGACCTGACCGACACCGTGTCCCTGGATGTGGTGCGCAAGCCGGACATTCTGTTTGGCGCCACCGGGTCCACCCGGCTGGTGACCGGAACCGGCACCGTCACGGACACCCCCGCCTGACCGGGCGCGGGCAGCTCGACCGGAAGGACAGCGACATGACCGAATCGCAGCAGCCGCAGGAACAGCAGGACGGCCCGCAGACCGTGACGCAGTTCGCGGTGCAGGAAGGCAACCTGGACGCGGACGCACCCGGCGTGCAGGAGACCATCGACGCGGAGAAGGAACGCGCCGAGGCGGGCACCGAGCGCGCGCAGCAGGTGTCCGAGGCGCTGAACGCCAGCGACGACGACGACACGCGGCAGGTGTCGCCGGAGGAAGGCGGCGGGCAGGGGTGACCCTCCCCGTCTCGGACTGGGCGCGACGCGCGGCCACACTGCCCGCGGTGCTGGTGGAAGCCACACCGCGGGCAGTGCGCGCCGGAGCGAAACCACTGGAGGAGCAGGCGCGGGAAAATCTGCGCCGCAGCTCCGGCGGGGACCTGCGGCTGTCCCGGGTGCGCTCCGGTAAAGGCGCCCGGGTGGACGTGAAGGTGACCACGCAGGGCTCCGGATCCGGCACTCGGGCGCTGGTGCTGCCGGTCGGCCCCGTGTCGCTGCTGGAAGGCGACACCAGGTCGCACCGGGAACCGTTCCAGTACCTGGCGCAGCGCACCGGCGGCGCCCGGTCCTATTCGATGAAGCGCCGGCGGAAGGCGGCACGCCGCGGGCTCATCTCCATCCCCGGGGTGGGTGTGCGTACCCGCGTGCACCATCCGGGCACGGTGGGCAAGCAGCCGGTGGGGCGTGCCATGCAGGTGGCTGGCCGGGACGCCGGCCAGGCGGGCGCCGCCGTGTTCGTGCGCGTCATCGCCGACCATCTGACGAACTGACGAGAGGACCCCTGGAGATGGCACTGCGGGACGGCAGGTGGCGGTTCCGCCTGGAACTGGACGGCGGGCGGGTGCTGGAACGCACCACCGATGACATGACGCTCAATCAGGTGGACGTGGTGGAACGGGCCTGCGGGTTCGTGTGGGGTGCCTGGGATCCGCCGCGGAATGCGCGCACCGCGGTGGCGCTGTTCGCGGTGCTGCTGATGGTCGACGGGGAGACGGAGGACGCGGCGCTGAAACTGGCCGGGGAGCTGCCGGCCAGCAAACTGCGGGACGCGTTCACGTGGGAACCGCCGGAGCAGCCGCTGCCGCCGGCGGAGGGACCCACCGACCCCCCCGCATAGGCGCCTGGTCCCAGAGTTGGGTGCTGTGGGGGGCCAGCTGCTGGGGCTGGGCGCCGGAAACCACACGGGAGACACGCCAGGGTGACCTGCTGGCACTGTCGGACATGCTGATGGAAAGGACCCGGCCGTGACCGCACCACTGGTGCAGCGCCTGTCCCTGGTGGTGGATGCCGCCACCGGGCAGACGGAGGCGCGCATGGACGCGGTGGCGTCCTCGGCGCGGGACGCCGGCGAGGCCGCGGAACGGTCAGCCAGCCAGGTGGCGCAGGCGGCGGAGCGGGTGGCCGCCGCGCAGCTGCGCCGCGATGACGCCGCGGGAAAGGTGGCCGTGGCGGAGGCGCGGCTGGTGGAGTTGCAGGAGAAAGGCAACGCGTCCGCCTCACAGATGGCCGCGGCCACCGAACGGCTGGAATCGGCCCGGCGGCAGCTGGCCAACAGCGAACGCATCTTGACCAACGCCACCGCCGAGAGTGCGCAGACGCAGGACCGGGCCACCGAATCCCTGGCCCGGCAGGAGACACAGCAGGAGCGCGCCCGGCTGGGCAGCGAACGGTTCCGCGGCCAGCTGGAAGGTGTCAAAGAGATGGCGAAAGGGCTGACCGCTTTCGCCATCGGCGACTGGCTGCAGGAGCAGGTGGGTGGCTACCTGGAGGGGGCGCGCGGCGCGCAGGCGCTGGCCACGTCCATGAATGCGTCCGTGGAGGAGGGTGGCCGGCTGGCCACCATCTTCCAGTCTATGGGCCTGGAATCCGGGGACCTGCTGGAGATTCAGGCGCAGTTCGCGCAGACCAGCAAGGACGGCCTGACCGCGGCCGGGCAGGAACTGAAAACGAACCGGGACGGCACCGTCAACTGGGCGCGGTCCCTGGAGGACGCGCTGGCCCAGCTGCAGCAGATCCCGGACGCCACGGAGCGCAACCGGCAGGGATTCCAGATGTTCGGGGAGGAGGGCTACAAGCAGCTGTCCCGCCTGCTCACCAGTGGCGTGTCCGTCAAAGAGGCTTTCGAACGGGTGGGCACCCCGTTCACCAGTGAGGACGTGAGCATCGCGCAGCAGTACGACCGGCAGATGATGCAGCTGCAGCTGTCCAGTTCCGAACTGGGCCGCACCCTGGCCCGCAACATCGTGCCGGTGGCCGGTGACGTGGTGGGCGCGCTGGACAAGGTGCTGGGCATGGTCACGGACATTCCGCTGCCGCTGACCCTGGCCGCCAGCGCGGCCGTGATCATGGGCAGGACCGGGTTTGATCCGCTGGCCAAGAGCGCCGATTTTGTGCGGGAAAAGTTCGGTGCGGTGCGCGAGGGCATCGCCAACGCCACCGCCGGTGTGGAGGAAGGCGCCGGCCGCATGTCCCGCGCCGGTGCCATCGCCAAAGGCGGGGTGTCCGGGCTGACCGATGCGCTGGGCGGGCCGCTGGGCGTGGCGCTGATCGGCGCCGGCGCCGCCTTCTCCCTCGCCTCCCAGGGGGAGGAGGAACTGGAGCGGCACGCCGCGGACGCCGCGGCGGAAGTGGCCCGCCTGGGCGGCACCACGAACGACGCGGCCGCGAACAGCCGCCGGCTGGCCGCGCAGCTGGAGAGGGAGGCGGGCACCTGGGAGACGCTGATGGCCGCGCAGCGCGGGCTGGCCGCGCAGCGGGACGAACTGTCCGGGTTCCAGTCGGTGGTGTCCAACCTGGGCAGCGCTTTTGGGTTCGCCGGGGAGGGCGCCACGCAGCTGTTTTCCGGCACCGACGCCGCGGCGCGTGGCTTCCAGGAAGCGATAGACGAGGCGCGGAAAAACCTGGGCGAATTCGGCGCGCAGGAGGCGGCCGCGCAGCTGACCACCGCATCACTCACGCAGATGATTGCTGAGGGGGACACCAGCTCCCAGGCTTTCGCGGACTCCGTGAAAGAGGCCGCGGAGGCGCAGATCACGCAGTCCACCACCAGCGACACGGCGGCCGCATCGATCGCTGCCTACCGGTCCCAGACGGACCAGGCGGTGCAGGCAACCCGCGGGCTGATTGACGCGCAGTACGCGCAGGACGATGCCGAATACGCGTTCCTGGCCGCGGTGGACGCGGCCAACAGCGCCACCGACGACCAGAAAACGTCCGTGGATGAGGTGGCGCAGGCGCACACCCGGCTGGGGGAGGCGGCGCTACACGCCGGGGATGCCATGGCGGACGTGGCCGTGGCGCAGGCGAAAGCGGCCGGGGAGATTGTGACCCCACTGGATGAGGCGAACATCCGCGCCAGCACGCTAATCGAGACGCTGAAAGATCAGCTCAACACCCCGGACCTGACCGACCAGGCGCGCAATCAGCTGCAAACGCTGATCGACCAGTTGACCGAGGCGAAAGACAAAGGGGACGTCAAGGCACTGGTCACCTTGACCGGCGTGGACACGGCGGAGGACCAGCTGGGCAAGGTCGGTAAGGACCGTGACGCGAAAATCAGCCTGGAAACCCGCGGCGGGCCGGCCGTGTCCGCCTACATGGACCGGCTGACGGAGGACCGGCTGGCCATCATCCGCGTCGAATCCCGCAACGGGCCGGCGGTGGACGACTACCTGGACGGGTTGGCGCGGGACCGGCTGGCCATCATCCGCGTGGAAACCCGCGGCGGACCGGCCGTGGACCAGTACCTGGACGACCTGGCCGGCCGGCGCCGCACCGCCGTTATCGACGTGCAGCGGCGCAACGTGGGCGGCGCACCCGGCGGTGGCGGACCGGCGGCCGGGCTGCTGGGCGCGGCCGCGTTCGGCGGACCGGTGAGCGTCAACGTGTACCCGCAGGTGGACGCGGGTGGCCGGCTGACCGCGGCCGGCGCCACCATGACCGGCCGGCAGATCGTGCAGCAGCTGCGCGAATACGAACGGCGTAACGGCACCGGCTGGAGGACCCGCTAATGGCGGCCGTGTCCAGCGTGGTGGACACGTTCACCCGACTGGACCCGGCGCGGTGGGTGACCGCGGCCGGCACCAGCGCCACCATCACAGCCGGCCAGCTGTCCCTGTGGCCCGCCTGGACCAGCGGCAGCAGCGACCTGGAACTGTCCGGGGAGCTGTGGAGCGTCGCCGCGTACGACCTGCGCGGGGACTCGCTGACCGTGGAGATTCCGCAGACCAGCGAGGCCGCGTCGGCGGTAACAGCGGCCGCGCTGTTCACCACGAACCCGCGGCAGAACGCGGTGCAGTGGCGGGCACTGTTCGACCCGTCCAGCGCCTGGGGGTCGCAGCTGCAGGCGCTGGTGACCGTGGGTTACGTGTCCACGGTGGTGGCCACGCTGCGGCTGGATTCGCAGGAATACCGGCATCTGCGGATCAGCGAGAACGGCGGCACCGTCACCTGGTGGACCAGCCCGGACGGGTTCGTATGGACTGCCCGCGGCAGCCGGGCTAATCCGTTCACCCTGTCCGCGGTGCGCATTGCGCTGTCCACCTGGTACGAGTCGCCGGGGGATGCGCCGACCGGCGGCGCGCTGTTCGACAATCTGAACGTTTCCCTGGGCAGCCTGGACGTGCCCACGCTGACCGGGGACGACGGGGAGCCGTACCTGGCGGTGGATGTGCAGCCGGATGTGCTCACCGGCGTGTTCCGGGTGGGCACATCCCGGGTGGGCGGCGCGGACCGGCTGGCCTGGTCAAACGACGACCCGTCCACGTGGGTCAACGTGGTGTGCAGTGTGCGCACCGTGGACTACCAGCGGGGCGCCACCCGGGAACTGGGCCTGCTGACCACCGCCGAGGCGGGCACGGCCACCGTGGTGCTGGAGGACACGGCCGGCCAGTTCGACCCGAACACGAACAGTGAAGCGATTCGTAAGGGCACCCCGTGGCGGCTGCGCGCCTGGGGCACCGACGCGGACGGTGCCCGCTGGGATGCGGTGCTGTTCACCGGCGAATTGGACACGCTGCGCACGCAGTACCTGCCGGATGAGGACGCGCCGCTGGTCACGCTGACCGCGGTGGACCTGATCGGCCCGTTGACCGCGTGGCAGTCCGAGGGGCTGGCCGGGGACGGCACCGGCGCCGGGGACAACCTGCTGACCCGGGCGCTGCGCATCCTGGGCACGGTGGGCCGCGGGGAGGTGTCCTCGGCGAGCTCCACCAGCTACACGGCCACCCTGGCGCCCACCGTGCTGGCTAAACCGTGGGAGGAGCTGCAGCAGGCGGCGGAGGCGGAACTGGGCCGGCTGTGGGTGGACAAGCACAACCGGCTGCAGCTGCGCGCCCGCGGCAGCCAGCCACTGGGCACAGTCCGCGGCACCCTGTCGGATGTGCACCCGGCCGCGGACGTGGGCGTGCACCAGTGCATGGAAGATGCGCAGGTGGTGCGCGGGGTGGAGGGCATGGCTAACCGGGTGATCGGTCGCCGGCGGAAACTGGCCGCGGACGGCGTGGTGGACCCGGTGCAGGCGCGGCGGGATGACGAACTGTCCCAACGCTTGTACGGGGTGGCCAGCGTCAACCGGTCGGATCTGCTGCTGCAGACGGACGCGCAGGTGGCCGCCTGGGCGGGTGCGCTGATCGTGGCCCGCACGAAACCGGAGCTGCGGGTGGAGTCGGTGACCCCCCGCCCGGACCCGGACGACCTGGACCTGTGCCTGCAGCAGTGGCCGGCTGTGCTGTCCACCGATATCGGCGACCGGTGGCTGTTCCAGCTGCACCCGCGCAGCGGCCCGCCGATCGCGCGCGGGGTGGGTGTGCTGGGCATCTCCGTGTCGATCACCCCGGACGGGTGGACGGTGCAGTGGGTGACGGAGGCGGCCGCCGTGCCCGGCGCGGCCAACCCGACGGGTTGGTTTGTGGTCGGAACGTCCATGATCGGCGGTGGGGACGCGCTCGCTCCCTACCCAGCGCCGTACGCGGCCGCCTGATGAGGGGGAGGGACTGTGGCCGGACTGGGCCGGAAAGTCTGGACGAATGAGGTTCTGAGCCAGCCGGACCTGCAGGGGTACCTGCAGGACCAGGTGGTGGCCGTGTTCGCTAACGCGGCCGCCCGGTCCGCGGCCATCCCGGCGCCGTCCGAGGGGATGCACACCTACCAGCTGGATGTGCACCGGCCGGAGGTCTATAACGGCACCGCCTGGATTCCGGCGCAGTACGGCCAGGTGCGCGGGAAGATGTGGCGCACCGCCGGATTCTCCGGCGCCATGACCACCGGCACCGCGTACACCATTCCGATGCAGTCCGCGCGGCTGTCCGGCGGGTTCACCTGGGGTGGCGGGGACACCAGCGCCGGCGCCAGTAGCTACCTGACACTGCCGTTTGACGGGCTGTACGACCTGGACATGCAGGGGTACGCCAGCGGTGGATACACCGGGCAGGGCACCGTGCAGGTGGTCCGGCAGAGGGCGAGCGTGGCGGACGTGGTGGTGGCGGTGGCGCACTACGGAAAAACGACCACCACGCAGGACATCACCGACCCTTCCCACGTGGCGGCGCTGCCGCTGAAGGCGGCGGACAAGCTGATTCTGCAGATGGTGCAGAACACGAACAGCGGCGGAACGGCCACCTACTACGGGGGCAGTGAACCGCTGGGATGCAACCTGGCCGCCACCTACGCGGGGCCGCTGGCCGGCGCCACCGCACTGTGACCCTGGAGAGGATGAGGACATGGCACGTGTACGCACCGTGATGGGGGACGCCGTCACCTGGGACGGGGACAACGCGGAGGAACTGGCCGCACTGCTTGACCTGGACGAGACACCGGAACCGGACGGGGACGGGCAGCTGCAGCTGACCGGACCAAACCCGGCGGGCGGCGCGGAGACGTGGACGCTGGCGCCCGGGGACGGGCTGGTGGTCCGGGATCCCGGCTACATGCTGGTGCAGGCGGGGGTGCTGGCGTCGTGGCCGAAACCGGAGGCGCAGGCGTGACGGAGGACCAGCCGCTGGGGATCGAGACGGCGGCCGGTGAGGACGCGCCGCTGGTGCCCGGCGTGGCACCGCTGACCGCGTTCCCCCCCGAACCCGCCGACCCCGGGCATCTGCTGCCCGCCGACGCGTGGGCGCAGATTAAGCGGGACGCGCAGGCGCGCCGGGCGCAGCTGGAGCAGGACGGGCCGCCGTTCCGCACCGGGCTGGGCCTGTCCCTGGCCGGTGCGGTTGTGGCACCGTCGCACGGCGCCGCCCGCGGCCGCCCAACGTTCGGCGTGTTTCACACCATGGAGACACCGCTGGAGCCCGGCTACGCGGCCAGCCTCGCCCGGTACGCGGCCGGCGGACCCGGCGTGTCCTGGCATTACGGGGTGGACCCGGCCGAGACGTGGGGGGTGCTGCCGGACACGGTGGTGGCCTGGCATGTGGGCACCGCGAACACCCGCAGCCTCGGACTGGAGCAGGCGGGCCGCGCCGCCATGACCCGGGACCAGTGGCTGACCGACACCGGCATGGCGCAGCACCGCCGGTCGGCGGACGTGGTGCGGCACGCCCGGGACGAGTACGGCATCGGTATTTACCTCATGTCGGATCAGCAGCTGCGCGACGCGCACGCCGGGAAGATCGTCGGCGGGTGGGCCACGCATGATCAGTGCCGGCGGGTCATCGGCGGGACCACGCACACCGACCCGGGCGGCGGGTGGCCGGCTGATGTGGTGCTGCAGCTCGCGGCCGGCCAGGTGCCTGCACCGCCACCGCCCACCCCGCAGCCGCAGCCGGCGGGCATTCCGCGGCCGCCGGTGCTGCGCTGGACGCTGCCGGCCGGGCATTGGCTAGGCAACGTGGCCGGTCCGGCGCGGCAGCACGGTGGGGATCTGCGCTGGGACACCCGGGAGACGCATGACCTGGTGGCCAACGTGCAGGCGTGGCTGATCTACCGGGGTGCGGCCGGACCGGACCACGACTGGCGCGCCCGCACCTGGGACGACGGGATATGGCAGGGACCCACCGACGCGGCCATGACCGCATGGCATCGCACCAGCTACCCGCACCAGCAGTTTCCGGCGCAGTGCTGGCCGGATGACTACCGGAGGCTGACCGCATGACCGAACACGACGGCCGCACATTCGACCACCGGCCACGGTTCGACCCGCGCAGCCTGAACTACCGGGCCGCACCGCGGCAGCGGACCATGCCCACCGCCGGCCGGGTGTGGCGGCACGGCCCGACCCTTGATCAAAAAGCAGAGGGCGCATGTGTCGGTTTTGGCTCCGCCGGCGCGGTCGCCGCGGAACCGCTGGGCCGCAGCGGGGTCACGAACACGTACGCGCGGAACTGGTACAAGGCGGCGCAGCGGCTGGACGACTGGCCGGGCGAGGCGTACGAGGGCACCAGCGTGCTGGCCGGCTGCCTGGAGGGTCGCCGGCGCAAGATGTGGACCGGGTTCCGGTGGGCGAAAAACCCGGCGGAGCTGGCCGCCGGCATCACCAGGGACAGCCTCGGCCCGGCCATCATCGGTGTGCAATGGTCCCCGCAGCTGTACGAGGTGCCCGCCACCGGGCTGCTGGATTCCGGCGTGCAGCTGGACCCGAACCTGGGGCACTGTGTGCTGCTGTTCGGCTACGCGCCCGCCTGGTCCGACTGTACCCCGCAGCTGCGCGCCGACCTGGACGCCATCGGGCTGGCCCGCGCCGCGGAGACGGCCAAGCAGCCAGCGTTTCCGCTGCTGAACAGCTGGGGCGAGGCGTGGGGGGACGGTGGGGTGGCGCTGGCGCCGGTGGAACTGGTGCAGCGGTGGGTGGATGCACGTGGGGAATTCGGGCTGCCCGAGGGCAGGACACCAGGGGTGGGGACACGGGTGAGCGCAGAACAACCGGACGAGGCGGACGGACTGAACATCGGCCCGCGCCGCCAGCGGCCGGAGCCGGAGCGCGGGGACGACACCCTGCACCTGACCGCGGCGCAGGTGCAGACGGGGGACCGGCTGCTGGACCCGCCGGACGAGCTGGGGCAGGAGTCGGTGACCGTGCGCGGGGTGCGGCACATCCTGAACTGGGGCGGCCGCCGGGTGGTGATCGACTCCACCGCCGGCACGTTCCAGCTGGGCGCTGACAGTCCGGTCACGGTGCGCCGAGACAACTAGGCAGCGGTGGCTGGCTGCCTACGCTGAACGGTGACCCCGTGCGCCTCCCCCGTGGCGTGCGGGGTCCCTGCACTGTTCAGGCGCTGAACAGTACGGCGGCCAGCTGCACCGTGCCGGCGACCATGCACACGCCGGCCGTGCCCACCAGCAGCCAGCCACGCCAGCCGGGGTCGGCGATGCCGCCGGAGCGTGCATCGGCCCGGACGACGCGCACCACGAACCCGGCCAGGCAGACCAGCCCGGCTGCGTACAGCAGCAGTCCGTCCGGCACGTGTCCCCCCTGCGGGTGAGATTTTCGACTGTTCAGCTCCACTGTTCAGTCCATCCTGCCGATGGTGTAGGAGTAACACCCCCTGGAGAACGGAGAAGGACATGCGCACCACCCTGGAGGCTCCGGCGATCACAGCGGAGATGCTGGCCGCGCTGGTCACGGACCCGCACGCCGCGGCCGTGATCGTGCAGGACGCCACCGGCACCATTCGGCCCGTCTCCCACCTGGACCGGTTCCAGCTGCAGGACCCGGACACGGTGGTGCTGATGACCCGCGCGGAGGCGGTGGCCGCGCTGCAGGAGCAGGCGCGGCTGGCTACGGCGGCGCTGCGCGACGCGGGTGTGATCCTGTGACCCGCCGGCTGTACGAGCGGGACGGCAGCCGGTTCGTCCTCTACTCGGCGCAGGCGCAGAACGTGCCGCCCATCCCGGTGCCGCAGCCGGTCCGCCCGGCGGACGCTGGTGGCTGGCTGGAGCGGACCACCGACGACGGTGCCCCCTACCGGGTGCGCCAGTGGGAGTCGGTGGACACGTCCGCGGTGGCCAGCTGCTGCCCGGACTGCGTGTACGGGGAGCGGTTCTGATGGGCGCCGTGCAGCAGCTGGCGCTGGACGAGGCCACCGCGCGGCAGCTGGTGGAGCGGGTGCGGCTGCAGCTGCAGTCCCTGGACGCGGACGTGGCCCGGCTGTACCACGGCGGCGCCGCGCCGCTGCTGGGCTACGGCACGGGTGCCGCCGGCTGGAAGGCGCTGTGCGCTGACCTGTTCGCGGACCTGGAGATGCTGCGCCCGACCCCGGCCGCCCGGCTGGAGCGGGTGGCGGAGCTGCGCCGGCAGCAGATGAGCCAGCGGGCCATCGCCGACGCGCTGGGCGTGTCCCCGGCGCAGGTGAATGCGGACGTGCGCAAGCTGGAGGAGCGCGGGGAGCAGTTGCCGGACAACGTGCGCAGCCTGGACGGTGCCCGGCGGAAGGCGCAGGGGCGGCGCGCCGTGGAGGATGTGGCCGCGGAGCTGAACGCGCAGCCGGCCACCGCGCTGCCGTGGGACCTGGAGCACCTGGGCCTGTCGGCGCTGATGCGGGAGGCGCTGGAGCACGTGGCCGGGCAGCTCGACGCCGGGCTGTCCTGCGCGGAGCTGGAGCTGGAGACCGGCTGGGGCCACGGCCGCGCCTCCTCGCTGCTGTACCGACTGGAGCGCGCCGGGCTGGTGCACCGGCCGGGCATCTTCCGCGGCCCACACAGCGTGTACGTGGCGCGGCTGGAGCTGCTGACTCGCTGAGAGTCACTAGGCGCCTCTAGGCGGACCTGGCAGTCCGGGCCACCCTGCCGGTGGTGAATGTGCGACACGACACGCCGGCAGGGTGGCCGCACGTCCCCCCATGTCCCGAAATGTCCTGTAATGTCCTTCCTGCACGGCACCCCTGGAGAACGGAGCACCGACCATGACCAGCATTCCCACCCCCGGCGCCTACACGGTGACCGCACCGTCCCGCGGCGCGCTCGTCCACTTCCACCAGGTGGGCGACTACGTCAACGCCACCGACACCCCGGAGTACGGCATCCACTCCACCAGCTGCGGCCGGAAGGTGCCGGCCACCTGGACGGTGCAGGCGGTGGCGCAGGACGCGGCCGTGCAGCTGGTCACCTGCCCGCAGTGCCTGACGTGGGCGCGGTACCACCACGTGGCCATCCTGGTGGCCACCGTGCCGATGCCGGACGTGCGCCGGGAAATGTTCGCTACCGACGCCGCGAACAGCGCGCAGCGGCACGCGGAGCTGGTGGAGCAGCTGGCGCCGGCGCCCACCGCGGAGCGGAAGCTGGCCGCGGTCCAGCCGTGGGCGCGCCCGGCCGTGGCCGCGCTGCTGGCGTCCGAGGCCGCGCCGCCGGTCCACGGACCCGGCCGCCCGGAGCAGTTCGGCGCGCTCGCGCCGTGCGCGGACACCCTGCTGGACCGCGGCCGCCGGGCCATCCTGCGCGCCGAACACCTGCAGAAAGCAGCCCGGGACGCGGCCGCACAGCTGCGCCTCATGCCGCCGGGCGGCACGCTGCACGCGTGATGACAGCGCAGGAAGCAGCCAACCGGCTGGGCGTGACCGTCCGGCAGCTCAACCGCTACCAGCAGGCGGGACTGATCCGCCCCGTGCAGAACGTGCCGCGCGGACGCCGGCAGTTCACGGAGGAATCCGTGGACCAGCTGCAGCAGCAGCTGCGCACCACCTGAGCACCACCGAATCCCTGGAGAAGATCATGATTCGCACCCTGCTGTCCCGCCGTCGTCGTGAAGATGAGCGCGTGGACAACTTTCTGCACGCCATCACGCTGTCCGCCCGCTACACGGTGGACCCGGACTGGCAGCTGCGCACCGTCCCCGACATGCAGCCGGCCACCCCCGCCGACGACACCTGCCCGCTGCCGCTGTCCCTGGTCCGCCTGCTGGTGCCCGCGGTGGCCGGCTGATGGCGCTGGAGACTGTGGGCACCACCACCTGCCCGGAGTGCCGAGAGACGGTGCGCGTATTCCGCAGCAGCTGGGCGGTGCCCGGCCGGCCGCTGCGGATCAGCCTGCACTTCGCGGGCCCGAACTACTGCCCCGGCCAGGGGCAGCGCGTGGACCGCTCCGCCGTCACTCCGCTGGAGCAGCAGCCGTGACCGGCCGGTGGGCGCCCACCCCGCAGGAGCAGCGGGCGGTGCTGGAGGGTGGCTGGCCGGTCACGGTGGCACTGGTCCTCGCGGCGCTGGCGCTGTGCATCCTGGTGGGCATGGCCGTGGACGTTTTCACATGACGCTGAAAGAGTGCCGGGACTGCCTGCGCGAGACGGGTGGCGCCGGGCGGAAACGTCCGGCGCCGCACCCCGGTCCGCGGTGCGCCACGCACTGGCGGGCCGAGAAGGCGCGGCGGAAGGCGGCCGCCCACGGCCGGCGCACATCGGCCACGTACAGCCTGGAACCCGAGGACTACGCGCGGCTGTACGAGCATCAGGGGCGCCGCTGCGCCATCTGCCGGCGCGCCACCGGCGCCACCAAACGGCTGGCCGTGGACCACGATCACACGTGCTGCCCGGGTCCGACCAGCTGCGGCGCCTGCGTCCGCGGGCTGATCTGCGGTCCCTGTAATTCGATGCTGGCGCACGCCCGGGACGACGCGGAGCTGTTCCGCCGCGCCATTCGGTACCTGCGGGAGTGGCCGGCGCTGGCCATCTGAACTGTCGTACGGCGGGCGCATCATCGTGCGCCCGGACACCCCTGGAGATGGAGACATGGACGAGACGACGACACCGCCGGCGATGCGCCCGGCGGACCACGAACAGCGCATGACCACGGCACGGGCCGTGTCCGCCTATCAGATCGGGGACCCGTCCTGGGCGGACATGCTGGTGGGCGCCTACCTGAACCCGGCCGGCGTGCCCGCAGAGGAAATGGGCCGATGACCGCCACCGAGCTGCAGCCGGCCAGCGTGGTGGCGCCACGGCCGGAACTGGACTGGGAGCGGGACGGTAACGGCCGGCCACGCATCCTCCCGGATCCCGCCTGGGATGAGGTGACCCGGCAGAAGTGGCAGGCGGGCCGCGCCTGGGATGACGGCACCGTGGGCTACACGCGGGTAACCACATTCGCCGAGGCGCTGCAGGACTCCTCGGCACTGACCCGCTGGAAGATGCGCCGGGTGGCGCTCGGGATGGGCCGCCGGCCGGACTACGTGACCACCGCGGCCGCGCTCACCACCCGGGACGAGGACCGGCAGGCGCTGGACGACCTGGCGGAGAAGGCGCTGGAGGCGGCCGGGCCGAACGCGGCGGACGTGGGGACGGCGCTGCACGCGTTCACCGAACGCATCGACCGGGGGGAGGAGCTGGGCGCGGTCCCCGCCGAATATGAGGCGACGCTGGACGCGTACCGGCGGGCGGTGGCACACCTGCGGTTCGTGGAGTGGGAGTGCCGCACCGTCTGCGATGACCTGGAGGTGGCCGGCACCCCGGACCGGATCGGGTTCTGCGACATACCGGACCCGGACGGCGTGGTGGACGAGCTGCGGATCATCGACACGAAAACCGGTCGGGTGGACTACAGCGCCGGAAAGTTCTCCACACAGCTGGCCATCTACGCGCATTCCGCGCTGTACCACCCGGGCACGGGCGCCCGCACGCCGCTGCAGGAGCTGGGCGCGCCGGTCTCCACCCGCTGGGGGCTGGTGGTGCACGTGCCGGCCGGCGCGGGCACCGCGGAACTGCTGTGGATCGACCTGGAGCACGGCTGGACGGGTGCGCAGCACTGCCGGCAGGTGCGCGCGTGGCGGGCCGGCGCGTCGGCCGGGGTGCTGCTGTCGCCGGTGTTCGCGCGCCCGCCACGGCCGGCCACCGCGGACGGCACCTGCCGGGGACGCAAGCAGGACGGCCAGCCGTGCGGCTACCGGCGCAAGAGCCGCGCGGAGGCGCCTGGCGACCAGTTCTGCGGCCGCCACCAGGACCAGGTGCGGGACCTGCAGCGGTGGTGGGCTGAGAACCCGGACGTGGACCCGGACGGCGGGCTGGAGCAGCTGCCGGACCGCGAGCCGGTGCAGCCGTCCACCCCGCCGGTGCCGCTGGAGGCACAGGAGGCGGCCGCGGACCGGTCCGTGCAAGACCAGCTGGCGCGGGCGGAGCGGTTGGCCACCGCGCGGCAGGAGGACGGTCCGGCGCCGGACGACGCCGGACCGGACCGGGGGGGGCAGGCGGACCTGGACGCGGCCGCCGGGCTGTGCAGCTGGTGCGGTGGGACGGGGTGCTCCGCGTGCCAGCCGGAGGCGGACCAGCTGCACCAGTCCAGCACGGACGTGGCGGCGCGCGCGTTCGCCTCCGCGCAGGAGGCGGTGCAGCAGCCGGCGCCGCTGCGCACGCTGGGCACGTACGCGCTGGACCCGGACGCGGAGGTGAACGGGAACCCGCGGCCGCACGCCGGGCTGCAGACGCCGGCGGACGCGGACTGGGCCGCCGCGCAGGCGCGACGGGCGGTGCTGGAGCGGCTGAACCTGGCGCAGACGGAGACGGAGCTGGTCGGCATCTTCCAGCAGGCGCACGCGGCCGGCCAGTGGACCCCGGAGCTGTCCGCGGCCGCCGACCAGCGGCAGCGGGAGCTGCGCCTGCTGGCGGAGCACGGCCGGTCGCAGGCGGCGCTGGTGACCGCGCTGGAGCTGGCACCGGACCTGGCCACCCTGCAACGCATGTGGGGCACCTACGGCGGCACACCGGTGTGGACGGCGGAGGCGACCACGGCCGCGCAGGCGCGCTGGGAAGCGCTGGCCGGCTGATGCCGCGCCTGCTGTTCGGGCGCCGGCTGGCACCCGCCCACCGCACCATCGTGGCCATGACCTGCACCCGCTGCCACCAGCTGCTGCCTGGGGACGCGTTCCAACGCATCCCGCGGACAGCCGGTGGCCGGCCGTACGTGGACCGGCGCTGCCGCGCCTGCCGGTGGGCGGTTCTGGAGGTGTCCCCCGGCCGCTGAGACTGTCAGCCGCACCGCCTAGGTTCGGTTGACGCGGTGGCCGGCCGTGCACCCGCCGGCCACCGCCCCCTGAGAAACACAACCTGGAGAGGACGAAACGATGGCATTGGAGCGACCCGCCCCCACGGGGGACGTGTTCGACGTGAAAGCGCACGTCGGTGCACTGCTGGTGATCGAACCGCTGGAGGACGTTCCGCCGATGGTCACGAAGGCCAGCGCGGAACCGGTCCCGGCAGTCAAGGCCAACATCTACGTGATCGGGCCGCCCGGCCAGGTCACGGAGGAGTATCAGGGTGCGCTGCTGTTCCAGCGGCTGCTGTGGTCCCGGCTGCGGCAGTCCATCGGCAAGCAGGTGTGCGGCATCCTGACCGGGCAGCCGGGGGTGACGCAGAACGGCCGCAACGTGCCGTACGACCTGGCCGATCCGCCGGATGCCGCGTTCGAAGCGGCCTCGCGCGCCATGATGGCCCGGCCGCAGCCGGCCACGCAGCCGGGTGGATGGGCGGCCGGGCCGCCCCCGGCACAGCAGCACTGGGGCCAGCAGCCGGCGCAGCAGCAGCAGCAGGCGCCGTGGGGTGGAGCTCCCGCACCCGACCAGTCCCCCTGGGGTGGGCAGCAGCAGCTGCCGCCGGCGGACCCGAACGTCCCGCCGTGGGAGCAGCAGCAGCCGGCCGCACCGTGGGGCGGGCAGCAGTAGGCAACGCACAGCGGCCGGCGTCCCGCACGGGGACGCCGGCCGCTGTCACACCCCGGCAGGTGCCGGGGTGTCATCCTGCGTAGCGTCCGGGTCGGGCACAGGGGTGCGCACCGCCCGGAGCGCTGTGACCAGCACGGCTATGGCTTTCAGCACCAGTGCGGCGCCGGTGGCTATGGCCGTGATGGTGGCAGCGTCCATGAATCACCCCCCTCTGTTCCGTAATCGCTGGGCCGTCATCATGCGCCGAGACGGAGCGCCCAGACGGCGCGGGAAACAGGCAGAACATGACGAAACCGGGAGGCAGCTGTGGGGGACCACGACGCGCCGGAAGGCTGGCTGGACCGCTGGCGGGACCAGGAACCGGTCCGGCTGTACCTGTGGACGGTGGCCAGCGCCGTGCTCGCCGGCTGCGTGGTGGCCGGCTGGCTGACGCAGGAACTGGCGCTGGCCATCGCCGGACCGGTCGCCGCGGCGCTGATGGTGGGCGGGACGGCCGCGGCCCGATCCCAGGCGTACGCGCCGGCCACCGTGACCCGGCTGGAAGCGGAATGGCAGCGGGAACTGGACGACGCGGTGGAGGAGCAGCACGCGGCATCGTTCGGCCAGGGCTGGGAGGCGGCGCTGGACGCGCTGGACAAGGCGGCCGAGCAGACGCACCGCACCCCGGAGCAGGTGGCCGCCGAAACCCGGCCGCAGGCGGTGCTACAGCCGGCCACCGCCGCCATGGCCGCACAGCCGGCGTGCACATACACGGAGACCGAGGGCGGCCACATCACCCGGTACTGCGTCCTGGCCCGGCACCCGGACACGTTCGGTCACCAGCTGGAGGCGGTGGAACCGGACCGGCCGGTGGAGGGGGTGGGGCGGCAGGAGTAGGAAGGACGGACACCTCCGCAGGACGCGGGAGGACATAGCCGGGCGGGACCGCGGGCACTGCCCGCGCCGGCGCAGCAGGTGAGCACCACACCCTGGAGGGGACGACATGATCCGCACGACGCTGGGACCCGAACCGGGATCCCTGGACCACCTGGCCGACACGTTCGCCCGGTCCGTGCACGCCGGGAATGAGGGACTGGCCGGCTGGGCCGCCGGCCGGCTGGACGCCGCGGACGCCGCGGACCGTGCCCGCCGCGCCGACGTGGGCACCCTGGCACGGGCAGCGGCCTGGTACGCGGCCCGCGGCCTGCCGGTGCTGCCGCTGGCACCCGGCACGAAAGTGCCCCTCGGCGGGTCCTGCTGCTGGGGGTCGCACGCCCGTGGGGTGACGCAGGCACTGTCCAGCGCGGACGCGGTGGCCCACTGGTGGACCGCGCACCCCACGGCGAACATCGGACTGGCCACCGGGCATGTGGTGGACGTGATCGACGTGGACGGCACACCCGGCTGGCGTTCCTGGCTGGACGCCACCGACTGGCCGCCGGTGCTGGGCGCCGTGTCCACCCCGCGGCCGGGCGGGGTGCACCGGTTCGTGCGCCGGCTGAACGTGCGTAACGGCGCCAAGATCGCCCCCGGCGTGGACTACCGGGGTGCCGGAGGTTACGTGGTGGCACCCCCGTCGTGGGTGCGCACCCCGGACTACGCGGGCAGCTACTGGTGGCTGCAACCGCTGCGGATGCCGACCCGCTGATGACCGGACAGGGGGAACAGGTCATGACAGCGGAGCCTCCGCAGTTCCTGACCGCATGGCAGGCACGGCAGCGTGGCATGGAACAGCCGGCCATGCGCGCACCGGCGGTGGTGTCCGGGCCGCGGCCGCACTACGTGCAGGCGGCGCTGGACGGCGAGCTGGAGGCGGTGCGCACCGCGCCGCAGGGCACCCGCAATGATCAGCTGAACCGGTCCGCGCTGAAACTGGGCCGCCTGGTGGGTGCCGGGCTGCTGGATGAGGACACCGCCGTGCAGCAGCTGACCGCGGCCGCCGGCGCGGCCGGGTTGGGCGCCACCGAGACCGCGCGCACCATCCGTTCCGGGATGCGCGCGGGTATCGCCGACCCGCGGGACCCGGGCGCGCCGCAGAACACCGGCGCGGTGGCGCCGCTGCGGGAGCTGGGACCGGCGGGCGCGGAAAGGCAGCCGCAGGCACGGCCCGGAACGCCGGCGCCCGCCGGTCCGGTCACGGTAGCCCCCGATCCGGTCACCGAATACCTGAAACCGGCCGGCACCTTCCTGCGCACCCTGCCCGACAAGCCGGAACCGGTGTGGGGCACCGGCGATGTGATCCTGTGGGCGCAGGGGGAAGCGCTCATGTTGGCCGGCGGGCCGGGCCTGGGAAAAACCACCCTCGCCGGGCAGCTGGTCCGCGCCCGCCTGGGGCTGCAGCGCGCCGTGCTGGACATGCCGGTGGCCGAGGGTGGCCGGCTGCTGTACCTGGCCATGGACCGGCCGCAGCAGATTGCTCGCCGGCTGCTGCAGCAGTTCAGCCCGGACGAACTGGACAGCCTGGACGACCGCATGGACATGGGCGTGGGACCCCCGCCGCAGGACATGGCGCGCCGCCCGGAACTGCTCACCGAACTGTGCGCGCAAGCCAAAGCGGACACGGTGGTGGTGGACTCGCTGAAAGATGCGGCCATCGGGCTGGTGGATGACGAGGTGGGCGCCGGCTGGAACCGCGCCCGGCAGCTGGCGGTGGCCGCCGGCGTGGAAGTACTGGAGCTGCACCACCTGGTCAAGCGCGGCGCGAACGGGAAGGACCCGGAAACCCTCGCCGACGTGTACGGCTCCACGTGGTTGACGGCCGGCGCCGGGTCCGTCGTCGTCCTGTTGGGCGACGCCGGGTCACCGATCGTGAAGGCGCGGCATCTCAAGCCGGTGGCCGAACCGTTCGGCCCGGCGGAGCTGGTGCACGATCACGCCCGGGGTACGACCACCGTGCACCACCGGGTGGACCTGCTGGAGCTGGTGGCCATCACCCGGGTGCAGACGGCGCGCACCGCGGCCTGCCAGCTGTTCGACACGGACAAGCCGAAACCGGCCGACGTGGAACGCGCCCGCCGCAAGCTGGAGGCGCTGCACCAGGCGGGAAAGGTGCACCGCCGGCAGGCGCAGGTCTCCGGCCGGCCGGAAACGCAGTACGTGCCGTTGACGGATCGCAGCCTGCGGGAGCTGGCCGAGGCGCCCGCGCAACCGTTCACACCCCTGGAGATGGAGACACCATGACCGAGCACACGGAGCTGCTGGCATTGATCCTGCCGCCGCAGGGACGGCTGGCGTTGGCCGCCACCGAAACGGCCGGGCTGCTGCCCGGACCCGGCCTGGTGCTGGCGCTGGAGCACAAGGCGGCCACCGGTTCGCAGACGGTGGCCGGGCTGCTGGACCGGCAGCAGGCGGTGCAGCTGTACCACGCGCTGGGGGACTGGCTGACCGGCACGGACCCGGACGTGGCCCGCCGGCGGGCGGCCGCACCGAACGTGGACCCGGACGGGCTGGTGGATGAGCGGACCGTGGCCCGCTGGCTGGACTCCGGCGCTGACCGGCTGGACGTGGACTGATGGGCGCCCGCTGGGCCACCTGGCCGCCGGACGTGCCGTCCACCCCGCCCGCCTGGTGCGAGCAGGAATGGTGCGACGGCGGCTGGACCTGCCAGCACCCGGCATGCCTGGACGCGCTGGCGTACGAGCTGGACGACATGGCGCAGGACACCAGCCGGGAGCAGCTGCTGTGACCGTGGCGCGGCGCCTCGGCGGGCAGCTGCTGCGGCGCACGCCCACGTGGGCACTGATAGGGGGACTGGCCGTGATGGGACTGTGGCGGGCACTGCGGTGGCTGGCCGTACACGCCGGCGTGACAGGCGCGCTGCTGCTGGCCGTGCTCACCTGGTGGGCGGTGGACCGCGGCTGGTGGCCGTGGCTGATGCTGGCCACCGGGTGCATCTGTCTGGGACTGGGGACTGCGATGGAACTGAACCCGCGGTGGTGGCGCCGGCTGTCCGGCACCTGGGCCAGCCGGCGCCGGCTGGCCTGGTACCGCAGACGGTGGGAACCGGCGATGATCGGCGCCGGTCTCACCCTCGGCGACGACCTGCCGCAGCTGCTGCGGCACCGGTTCGGCGGGATGCTGGGGGAACGGGACACCGACATGCTGAGTGTGCGCACCGTGCCCGGCCAGACGCTCGCCGACTGGCGGAACGTGGCGGACCGACTCGCGGCCGCGTGGGGTCGCACCCGGGTGCGGGTGCACGCCACCAGCGGGGTGGCGCCGCGGGAACTGACCCTGGTGTGTTCCAGCCGGCCACTGCCGGACCGGACCGCTGTCGCCGGCGGGCAGGTGCCGTCCACAGCTGTGGACGAGCCTGTGGACGAACCGGGCGGCGCGTTCCCCAGGCGGCCACGGTGAACGGCACCACGTGGCGGGTGGACGCCGTGCTGCGCGCCACCGACGGGGACACGGTGCGGGTGCTGCGGTCCCGCCCGGTCGAACTGGACGGCCGGCACTACCGGCTGGCCGACGACCCGGACGCGGAACCGGACGGCATCCCGGTGCGGCTGGTGTGGGTGGACACCCCGGAACGCGGGAACCATCCCGGCTGGGAGAACGCACGCGCCGACCTGCGGCTGTGGCTGGCCGCGGCCACCGCGGGCGGGCCGATCACCTGCGTCTGCTACACGTCCGCCGGCTGGGATCGACTGCTGGCCGACCTGATCGACGCCGGCGGCGGGTCCGCGTCGCAGTGGCTGATGACCGAACGGCACTGGCCGCCGTACACCGGGAAGGCGGGCACATGAGCGTGCAACGTCGGGACCTGAACCTGCCGGACGGCTGGAAGGTCACCGTGCACTCGACTGTGCAGGTGCTCGACCATCCTAAGCTGCACCCGGCGGAGCTGCCGGTGCGCGGCCAGTGGCGCGCGATCGACCAGGCGCCGAACTCCGGCTGGTGGCTGCAGCCGGCGGACCTCGAGGCGCGCACCTGGCTGCACCGGCACGGCACCCGGGCTGGCGTGGCCAGCGGCATGATCAACGTGCACCGGCTGCGCCTCGTCCCGGGCTGGCTGCAGCTGTCGCTGCCGGGCACGTGATGAGGTACACCAGCAGCGATGGGCTGCCCTACGTCACGTGGCCATGGCAGCGACGGTGCCGCGCCCGCCTGGAACCCAACCCGGGCGGCTACTGGGGGCGGTGCGACCTGGCACGCCACCCGGACGGCACGGAGCACGCGCTGGAGCGTGGAATGCTGGTGGTGCGCTGGGCGGTGCTGCTGCGCGCCGAGAACCCATGACGCCGCGCCGACCGGTCCCCTATCAGCCGCTGGACGTGTCCTGCCCACCGCGGCCGGACGGCTGCGGCCAGCCACCCGGGGAACGCTGCCGGTCCCTGGTGATCACCGGCCGGCCGTATCTGCGCCGCCCGCACGCGGCGCGGGTGACCCGTGCCCGGGTGGCGGAGGCGCGCCGCACGCAGCCGCGCATCCCGTACGGCGTCACCGACGCCTGGACGTGCCCGGACCCGGAGTGCGGCCGGTCCTACTGGTCCCCGCTGGAGTGGGAGCCGGAGCTGTGGCGGGCGGCGCGGACGGCGGCGCAGCAGCTGCACGCGGCCCGCCACGCGCAGGAACGGGCCGACCGGCGGCAGCGCGGGGACCTGCCGTGACCCGGTACGCGGCGCTGTGGGGCGGACCGGAGGACGGCGAGACCGTCTGGCTGGGGGACGGTGACCTGCCGCCGCGGGTGGGGGTGCACCGCACCGCAGCCGGCCAGCTGGTGCCGATCAGGTCCCGGGCGCTGTACCTGGGCCTGCCACTGATCGCCGACCATGTGACCGTGTACGAGCGGGCCACGATCGACGTGCAGCGGGCGGCGCTGTACGTGCTGCCGGCGGTGCTGCCGTGGACGACGGGGGACGTGGAGCTGTACCTGTGGCGGGAGCTGGTCACCCGGTGGCTGGCTGCGTCGTCGTGAGCGCGTACACGGTCAGCGGCCGGCCACCGGGTGTCGGTTCGTTCCGCACCTGCACCATGCCGTCCAGGACGGCCAGGTTCAGCCGGCGTCGTGCCCGTTCCACTTCGGCCAGGGTGGCGCGCCGACCCACCATCGCCTCCGCCACCTGCCGCACCGTCACCGGCTGGTGCTCGCCCACTATCTCCAACAGTGGGCGCTCCGGTGCGGATTCGACCACGGGGGGTGCGACCAGTGCCGGATGCCAGTCCAGGGTGGCCCGGCAGTGCGGGCAGGTGAATGTCATGGGCGGCACCGTATACCACGCATGTTCCATGGTGGTATGTCGCGTGATCCCACGGTGCCCTCACGAAACGGGCTTGATCATCACGTTTTCGGTAAACGTGCAGGTCAGCGCCTCACGCACGAAAAAAGGCCATTACCCCCACGGCCGCTCACGGTCCTGGAAAACCTGCAGGTCAGCGCCTCACGATTTGGTCCACGCCGCTCACGGTGCCTCCTCACGGTCTCTCCCCCTAAAGGGGGGAGAGAGACCGTGCCGGCGCGGCCGTGTGTGTGGGGTCGGCGATGACCCGTCTTGATCATGGTCGGTGTCCCCGCTGCGGACGGGACACCATCGGCGGATGGAGCGGCAGTGGCCGGCTGCTGTCGGTTCAGGTCACCGTGGACGCGGCACCCGTTCCGAACCCGGAGGCGGAACTGTGGTGGATAGGCGTGGCCGGCTGCCGCACCTGGAGCCTGCACCCCGTCGCCGGCGAACTGCACCCCCGACTGCCGTCCACCATCCGCAACCGGCCGGCCGGGGTGCACCCCCGCATCAGCGTGCACCCTGAACACCGATGCACCCCACCCCCCGAAAGGACCGGGCCGTGACACAGACGCACCCCGTGCCCGCCGAGGCAGCCGAGGACGGCGGCCGCACCGAGAACAGTGCCGGCCTGCTGGCCGTGCTGCAGTCCCTGTCCCCGGACGGGCTGGTGCACGGCTGCGCCTGCGGACGAACCCACCCCTACACCCCCAGTGCGCTGGACGCGGACCCGGCCAGGTGGCGCCGTATCCGGGCCGGCATCCTGCGCCGAGACAAGAGACGCTGCCAGTGGAAACTGTCGGACGGTCAGCTGTGCGGCGCGCACGCCACCGACTGCGGGCACCGCTTCCCGCGCAGCCTCGGTGGCTGCGACTCGCCGGCGAACCTGGAGGCGCAGTGCCGGGCGCACAACCGCAGCGACGGCGCCTCCCTCGGCAACGCGATGCGCACAGTGGTGGCCGCGGTGTCCTCGGCGCGCACGAATCTCACCGACAGTAACGATCTTGGTTTTTCTGACCGGGCCGCAGAGCATGACCTTTCCAGCACATTGGGATCCTAAGCTTAGAATTCCACGTGGACAAGTTGTCGCG